>Ga0115567_10003116_pt1 | contig 16421 bp, 11 predicted proteins | sample COGITO_mtgs_1204_2_FD_88679 | JGI IMG/M metagenome (GOLD analysis project Ga0115567, IMG submission 88679) | Pelagic marine microbial communities from North Sea - COGITO_mtgs_120412 | ecosystem: Environmental > Aquatic > Marine > Epipelagic | place: Germany:Helgoland, sampling site Kabeltonne... | reverse complement strand
TGCGCCTCATCTGCGGTGAACTTCGCGTCGAGGATATGCAAAACGAAATGCCGAAACTGCCAGTCGCTTGCGCCTTGTGGGAAACAAAACCCGATTTCGAAACCGGAACAGCGGCGTGGATTCAAGCGGGCGGCGCGCATCATGCCTGTTTCTCAATGGCCCTCAATACGCAGCATATTAGAGATCTGGCGACCATGCTGGATATTGAATTGTTGGTGATTGATGATGAGACGCAATTGTCGAGCTTCGTGGAAGAGGCGCGGCGCAGTGACGTTCTCTATCGGGCGATGTGATGGCGGACGCGGTGAAATCGCTCAAAAGAGACGTCTTTGAGGCCAACCTCTCGCTCGTCGATCATGGCTTGGTTATTTTGACATGGGGAAATGTGAGCGCGATTGACCGCGACAGAGGCCTCGTCGTCATCAAACCCAGCGGCGTCCCTTATGACACCATGACTGCGCAGGATATGGTTGTCCTCAATATGGATGGCGACGTCGTTGAGGGTGATCTGCGCCCTTCGTCTGATACGGCGACCCATTTGCAGCTCTACAAACACTTTGAGGAGATCGGGGCCGTCGCCCATACCCATTCTGCCAATGCCGCGGCGTGGGCGCAGGCCGGACGATCCATCCCTTTGACCGGAACGACCCACGCCGACTATTTTGCTCACGATATTCCGTGTACGCGCGATATGACCGAAGACGAGATTAGCGGCGCGTTCGAGCATGAAACCGCGAACGTCATCATCGAAACCTTCGAGGGGCTGAACCCGCTGCACACGCCCGGTGTTCTGGTGAAAAACCATGCGCCTTTCACCTGGGGCCGGACTGCGCAGGACGCGGTCAAACACAGCCTTGTATTGGAAGAAGTCGCAAAAATCGGCGCCATCGCTGATCGGCTTAACCCCAATCCGACTATGAATCCGCACCTCGTTCAAAAACATTTCCAGCGAAAACATGGGCCGGATGCCTATTACGGGCAAAAGGGCCATTAGGAGATGACCGCATGACCGGACAGCTTGTTCTCGGCGTGGATTACGGGACGGATTCTGCCCGGGCTTTGTTAGTCGATGCCCGGTCTGGCCAAGAGGTTGGCAGCGGCGTTGCGGCCTATAAGCGCTGGGGGAATGGCGATTATTGCGACGAGTCGATCAATCAGTACCGGCAACACCCGCAAGATTATATTGATGCGTTGCAGGAATGCGTCGCCGAGGCCCTCGCGCAAGCGGGGCCGAATGCCGGTCAACATGTTGCCGGATTATCTTTTGACACGACAGGCTCGACGCCCTGCTTGGTCGATAAATCCGGTCGGCCATTGGCTTTGACCGACAGCCTGTCTTCAGATCCGGATGCCATGTTTGTCTTGTGGAAAGACCATACAGCGACCGCCGAGGCCAATCATATCAATGCGCTGAACAGCACCTGGAATACGGATTATTTGAAATATGTCGGCGGAATTTATTCGTCGGAGTGGCTGTGGGCGAAACTGGCGAAAATACTGAGCGACCGTCCTGATTTGAAAAAAGTGACGGGCGGCGTGATCGAGCATTGTGATTGGATGCCCGCGCTGCTGACGGGAACGGAGACTCCAAAATCGGTCCGGCGGTCCCGCTGCGCGGCGGGTCATAAAGGCCTTTGGGCCGAGGAATGGGGCGGCTGGCCGGAAGAGGGATATCTTCAGGCGATTTCACCGGCGCTGGCCGGTCTGCGGGCGACATTGGGAGACGAGACCTATTGCAGCGATGACGCTGTTGGACGGATCACGCCGGAGTGGGCGGAACGGTTGGGCCTGAATCCCGACATCATTGTCGGTGTCGGCGCCTTTGACTGCCACATGGGCGCGGTCGGCGGGGAGATTAAAAGCAACACCCTGTCCCGCGTCATCGGCACGTCGACCTGCGATATCATGGTCATTCCAGAAGATGAGTTTAAGGGCCATACGGTCAAAGGCATATGCGGGCAGGTCAATGGTTCGGTGTTGCCGCGCTATGTCGGGCTGGAAGCGGGTCAGTCCGCCTTTGGCGACTTGTATGCGTGGTATGCCCGGCTCGTCGCGTGGCCGCTGCAGCAATCCGCGCTCAATGGCGGCCGCACCATTGACGATGAGGGCGATCTTATCGCGTCAGTCTTGACAGAATTGACGCAGGCGGCGGAACGGATTGCGCCCGGTACGAGTGGCGTTTTCGCGCTGGATTGGATGAATGGCCGCCGTACGCCCGACGCGGACCAGACGCTGAAAGGGGCCATTGCGGGCCTCTCCATGAGCACATCGCCGCCGGAAATATTCAAAGGGCTGGTCGAGGCCAGCTGTTTCGGATCACGCGCGATTACGGATCGGTTGATCCGCGAGGGAATCGTGATCGATGATGTCATCGCGATGGGCGGCGTGGCGCAGAAAGCGGATATGGTGATGCAGACAATGGCTGATTGTTTGAACCGTCCGATCAAAGTGGCGAAGGCGGAACAGACTTGCGCGCTCGGCGCGGCGATGTTCGCATCGGTCGCCGCAGGCGTTCACCCCGACATCAGCACAGCGCAATCGGCCATGGGTCAAGGGTTCTCGAAACATTATACGCCCGATCCGAAGGCGGCCGCCATACACACACAAATCTACGAGGAAAAATACACGCCCTTCGGCCGGTTTATAGAAACCACAACGGCGTGATCGGCGAGGGAGAAGGCCGCGACTAACAACGGACGAAAGAGTTTCACGCGTAGTGAGCAAGCGACGAAAAACAAAAATCGCATTGGCCGCGATCTCGGCGGATAAAATGCACAAGTTGGGGAATAGAGTTATGGGACAAAGTGCTTTCGGATCATTGGACTGGTTCATTGTCGCCCTGTTTATGGTGGCGCTGGCAGTCATTGTTTATTTTGCCGCCAGAAAAAAAGAAGCCAACGCGGAGGACTATTTTCTCTCCGGACGAGATGCCGGATGGCTCGCGATTGGCGCCTCTATTTTTGCGTCCAATATCGGATCGGAACATCTAGTCGGGCTGGCCTCGGCGGGCTATGAAAACGGGCTCGCCCTTGCGCACTGGGAGTTTCAGTCCTGGATCATTGTCATCCTCGCATGGGTGTTCGTTCCTTTCTTCTGGCAATCACAGATCGTCACAACACCGGAGTTTCTGGAGAAGCGATACTCGTCGGAAACCCGGACGTTCTTCTCGCTGATTTCCTTGGTCGCCTATGTTCTGACCAAAGTGTCTGTGACCGTCTTCGCAGGCGGCATTGCGATCCAGGAAATCTTCGGCATTGAGACATTGTTCGGTTTCGACTTCTTCTGGGTCGCCGCTATTTCGCTGACGATTATTACGGGTATCTTCACAGTCCTCGGGGGTATGCGGGCGGTCTTGTGGACCTCTGTTTTACAGACACCGATTTTGGTGATCGGGTCTGTCATTCTGCTTTTCGCGGGATTGACCAAGCTTGGTGCGGGGCAGGGCTGGCTCGCTGGCTATGTCGAAATGCAAGCAATCAACGGCGAGAATATGTCTCTCTTCCGGCCCGCCAATGACCCGGACTTTCCATGGCCAGCCGTTATCGGCGGGTCCATCATCATCGGTCTTTGGTATTGGTGTACGGACCAATACATCGTGCAGCGCGTCCTCTCCGCGCGCGACATGACGCAGGCGCGGCGCGGCGCGATTTTCGGCGGCTATCTCAAGCTGCTTCCGGTCTTCATTTTCCTCTTCCCCGGCATGATTGCCTATGCGCTGGTCGAAAAAGGGATGCTCGTCTTACCGGGCGGCGCGGATACCGCCTTTCCGGTCATGGTCAGGGAATTGCTGCCAACCGGGATCAAAGGCATTGTCCTCGGCGGCGCGATCGCGGCGTTGATGAGTTCATTGGCGTCCTTGTTTAACTCCACCGCGACCTTGTTTACGGTCGATTTCTATCAACGTCTGAAACCTGATTTGTCCAATGCGCATTATGTGAAGGTTGGACGCTGGGCGACGGTTGCCGTGGTCTTGCTCGGCATTGCCTGGGTGCCGGTCCTGAGATCGGGCTTGCTCGGTGATAGCCTCTACACAGCCTTGCAGCGCGTTCAGGGCCTTATAGCCCCGTCGATTGTCGCCGTGTTCTTCTTAGGTATTTTCTCGAACAAGATCACGCCCGCGGCCGGATATTGGGGTTTGGTCGGCGGCTTTTTGGCCGGCATGTTCGGACTGGTTTTGCAGTTCTTCCCGGCGCTCGCCTCGTCCAATCCGGTCTTCGCCATGATCGCGGATATGAATTGGCTCTATTATTGCTGCCTGCTGCTGGTCCTGACCATCGCGGGTATGGTGGTGATTTCGCTGGTGACGCCCGCAAAATCCAACGCGGAACTGTCTGGCTTGACCTATAGCTCGATGAGCGCCGAGCAGAAAGCGACCGTCGCGCAAAGCTATTCCAAATGGGATATCGCCAATACGGTCATCATTATCGGTCTGATCGTGATCATCTATGTGTCGTTCTGGTAGGCTGGAATGTCAGGCGGCGACCTCACATCATAAGTGGCATGAAAAAATGACGTTGACGTTCCTTCGCTCTTGTCTTGTGTCTGCGATCCTGACCGTCCTTGCCCCGCTCTCGATGGCGATGGCCGGAGACCAGACCGCCGAGCAACCGCTTCGGCGAAGCTGGAGCGCGGACAATGGCAACGGAACCTACACAAACCCGCTATTCTATGATGAATTTTCCGATCCCGACCTCATTCGGGTCGGGTCGGATTATTATATGACCGGCACAACCATGCATTCCATTCCGGGGCTGCCCGTGCTGCATTCCCGGGATTTAGTGAATTGGGAGTTTTTGTCCTACGCCGCATCGTCGCTCGACCTTGGCCCTGAATATCGGCTCGAGGGCGGTGAGGTTTACGGCCAAGGCCTGTGGGCGCCAACCTTCCGGTATCACGACGGCACCTATTACATCTTTAGCAATGTGAACCGTCAAAAGACGCAGAAGTTTACCGCGACCGATCCCCGTGGGCCTTGGACCCACGAGGAAATGAACGGCAGCTTCCACGACCTGTCGCTTTTGTTCGATGACGACGGCAAGGTTTATATGGTCTGGGGATACCAGACGATCCAAATGGCCGAACTGAATGCCACGCTCACTGATATCGTCCCGGGTACCGAGCAGACAATTTTAGAAGAGGGATCGGGTCTCGGAGAAGGCATCCACTTCTATAAGTTTGACGATCAATATTTCCTCATCAGTGCGGAATATCGCGACAGTATGCGAATGCCGACGGCCAGAGCGTCGTCGCCTTATGGGCCTTGGGAAATCAAACGGGCGATCTCGGAAGGGGAAGACTTCGGACTGATGAAAGGACGCGGAATCAACGCCGAGCCATTTTTGACCGGCGTCGAACCGCCGTTCGATTTAACGGGGCCAGACCCCGCATCGCGGAACAGATTGTCGCTCCATCAAGGCGGCGTTGTGCAGACGGTGGAAGGCGAATGGTGGGGCTTTTCCATGTATGACGCGAATTCAATCGGGCGGTTAACGGCGTTATCCCCTGTCACATGGGAAGATGGGTGGCCGATGTTCGGACTCCCGGGCAATCTCGGGCGCTCGCCGCGAACCTGGACTAAACCGGCGATTAACGCGGTGTCTCATCCGAAAGCGCCTTACAAACGCAGCGATGATTTCTCCCGGTCCTCGCTCCAACCGATATGGCAGTGGAATCATATGCCTCAGAGCGAGCTGTGGAGTTTGGAAAATCGGCCGGGCTATTTGAGCCTGAAAGCGGATCCTGCGGCGACGCTTTTGGAATCCCGATCCACACTCACGCAACGCACGATCGGACCCCGCTCATCTGCCACAACACTGCTCGACGGCGCGGATCTTGGTGACGGCGATTTGGCAGGATTGGCGATGTTCGGGCGTCCTTACGCATGGATCGGATTGGAGAAGAAGGGCGGCGAATTTAGTCTTCACGTCAATAGCGAGCAGTCGCCGGAGCGGACAAGCATAGCGATTGAAACGGGGCGGGTTTGGTTGAAAGTCGATTGCGATTTCATCACGGAGGACGCGCAGTTCAGCTACTCTGTCGATGGGCAGAATTTCAAACCACTCGGCGGCCCTCATCCGATGGTCTATCAGCTCTATACGTTCCAAGGTATTCGCTACAGCCTGTTCGCGTTTAATGAGGACGGACAGTCCGGCGGTTGGGCTGAGTTTGATTATTTCGATGTGACAGAGCCAGAGCCCTATGGCCTCGCACCTATTCCATACGGACACGCAATTCAGCTATCGCCCGCAATGTCAGGCGATCCAATTCCGAGCGAACTGGCGGAGCCTCTTCGTGTCGTCGATAAAGGCCTCGGGCGCGTGTCTCTGGAACGAGACGGCAAGGCTTTGACCGTTCTCTCATCGGGTCAGGTGGTATTTTCGCCTGTACAGGACGGCGAGTCCCAATCGTTTCAATGGAGCGAAACGCCCAGCGGAGAGATTATTCTCATGTCGCTTGTGACGAACAGATATCTTCGCATCGACACTGACGCCAAGCTGCTTCGCGCTGACAGTCCAGGACCGGAACCGGACGGCCTCGACGGGGTCCGGTTTCAGTGGAAGTAAGGGGGGCGGCGACGCCTCGGCTAGACTGACCCTTTAATAATCATTCGACAATAATCACGGCCACGGAGTGGGGCGGCAAGTCAGTGTTCAGTCCGTCACCGTTCATCGTCACAGCGAGCGTTTGAGGCGTCACCCGCGCCTTGTGCTCGAACGTATTATGCGCATCCATGGCGTCGCCGCTCAGCACCCGGGCCGATGTTATCGTGCCGGACATGTCGGGCAAGACGACGGGATGGCTGTGGTTCGGATCGGTGTTCACCAAGGACAGAATGATCGACCCCTCCGCATTTTTCGCGGCTGAAACACTCAAGGCATCGACGCTTATATCCTCAAATTTGTAGGCCGGAGATTCGACGGAGATAGGGATTGATGTCGCCCCTTGGAACGGGATGTACATTTCATAGACGTGGTAAGTTGGGGTCAGAAGCATATCCGGACCATCCGTCAGGATCATCGCCTGTAACACGTTGACCATCTGCGCGATGTTGGTCATCGGAACGCGGTCCGCATAAGCGTGAAAAACGTTGAGGTGGATGGCCGCGACAACCGCATCGCGAATGGTATTTTGCTGATAGAGCGACCCATCGGCCGCGCCGTCTTCCTGATTGGTCCACATGCCCCACTCATCGACGTAAAGCTTGAAGTCCTCGCCAACTTCATTGGCGTCGATCATGTCGATTTGTGATTTGACGATATCATTGATGCGGAGACTTCTTTCGATGGTCGAGGCCCATTGGTCCTCCGCAAAGCCTGTGGCCGGCCCCTTGTCGCTCCAGTCACTGGTCGGCAATGTATAGAAATGGACGGAAATACCCTCCGCCAAACTCCCCATGGCGGGATGATCGAGAATGGCGTCTGAATAATCGATGTTGCCGTCATGGCTGCCGGAAATGATCCGTACGGGCTGCGCGTTCGCAGTCTTGGCGAAGGTCATATATTGCGCATATAGATCGGCGTAGGCACCGGGGCGCAGATTGCCGCCACATCCCCAGGTCTCATTACCGACGGACAGGTAATCAACCACCCAAGGCTCACTCCGCCCGTTCTCGCGCCGCTCATTGGCGAGCGCCGCGTCGGCGTCCGATGTAATATATTCCAGCCAGTCCTTGGCCTCGCCCACCGTGCCCGTGCCGAGATTGATGTTCAAATAGGTTTTTGATCCCAAGCGCTCCGCAAGGTTGAAGAACTCATGTGTGCCGAACTGATTGGGCTCGCGCGCGCCGCCCCAATTTACATTGATCCGGACGGGGCGATCAGCGCGGTCGCCGACCCCATCGCGCCAGCGGTAATAATCGGCAAAACATCCGCCGGGCCACCGCATGACAGGGACCGACAGTTTGTCCAACGCGGCAAACACATCGTCCCGGATCCCGTCCGTATTGGGTATATCTGAGTCGGCACCGACCCAGAGTCCATCGTAAATCCCGCCGCCAAGATGCTCGACAAACTGTCCATACACTTCCGGCTCGATCACGCCGATGGTCGAATTTTGATCAATCTCGATAACGCTTTGCGAATAGGCGTTTCCCGAAAGCGCTGTCAGCATGGCAACAGCGCTGAACCCGCATAGTTTCGATAGGGTTTTCATTCGGCATTCCCCGTGTCGTTTTCGTCTCAATCGAGATCTAAAATGTCTCGTTTTCGCACTATTCCCGCAATAAATGTATGCGCGATAACTGCTCACTTTAGTAGAGCTAAACCCGATAAAAGGGCAGAAAACGAGCGGCATTTGCTTGCGTTGATAATTTCTACCGACATAAACTTATCCTCACAAGATTTAACCGCGAGCGGTCACTGGTTTTATTCCAAAAAAGGCCAAACTAATCTTGACCAGAGCTTCACCAGAGAGGATCATTTTTGAAAATTTGGGGAGTGTAGAATGGCGACTTATAAAAAACTACTTGGTGCTTTGGCGCTCGGCATGATGCTGACGGAAGCAGGCTCTATGTGGACAGGAACATCTGCGGCCTATGCGCAGGATGGGACGATGTATCCGATGGAGGCGCCCGCCGAGGACCAAGCCATCCTGTTGGGGACGGGCGGGGTCGATAATCAACCCAATTCGGAAAGCTGGTTTCGTCAATGGGGCGATCCCATGGCGCGCAATATTACGACGGCGACCCTGACGCCTTTCATTCCTGACCCCGAGATTGCCAATGGCGCCGCCGTCCTTGTTGCACCGGGGGGCGGCTTTCGCTGGTTGTCACTTGGCAATGAAGGCTGGGAAGTCGCGGAAGCGTTGAACGAACGCGGGATCGCCGCTTTTGTCCTGAAATATCGGCTGCAGCCAACCCCTGGAACGCTTGAAGGTTTCCAAGACAGTATGAACCGCACATTTGCGGCAGCGGCGGGTGACGACGATGAGGACGCCGCCGAAGACGAAGTCGCCGAGGATAGCGACGAGGCTGAAGACACGCCGCCGGCCCGTCCTGGCTGGGATTTATCCAACCAGTTGGAAGATGCCGAAGCCGCCTACGCTATGATCGTCGAAAACGCGGATCAATGGGGCGTGGATACGGACCGGATCGGCATGATCGGTTTCTCTGCTGGCGCGGCTCTGACCATGCATTCAACGCTGCATTCTGACACAATGGACTTGGCCTTTATCGGCCCGATTTATGGCGGCATGGGCGCGGTCGACGTGCCGGATGATGCCCCGCCCATGTTCAATGCCATCGCGACAGATGATTTCCTCTTCACTGGCGATTTCGGGGTCATTCAATCCTGGCACGAGGCGGGCAAACCTGTTGAGCTGCACTTGTATCAGAATGGCGGCCACGGTTTCGGCTTGGGTAATCCGGATCGCACCAGCAACACATGGTTTGATTCCTTTGTCTACTGGCTCGACGTGAACGGCTTTCTTGATCCTGAAGACAAGTGAAGGCTGCCCATCTTTGCGTGAGCGCCGCGCTTGTCGCGGGTCTGGGCTTTTGCTTCGCTGGAAACAGTGACGCGCATGATGCGGATACGCATCATGCGGAGGCTAAGGCCGACCGCATCGACGGATTAACGCCGACCGCGCAGTGGTCCGCTAACATGAGCGGAATGGCCGCGGTCCCGCCCATGGGTTGGAACACGTGGAACGCCTTCTATCACGATATTGACGAAGAGAAAGTCATGGCGTCGGCGCAAATTCTTCGCGACGAAGGGCTCGCAGACTTAGGCTATCAATATATCAATCTTGATGATGGCTGGTGGCGTCGCCGCGATATGGCGTCGGGCCGCATGGTCATTCATACGGACCGCTTCCCGTCGGCGGAGACAGACAAAGCTGCCGTCACAACGTTCAAGCCTTTTACCGACCGAATTCACGCCATGGGTTTCAAGGCCGGGATCTATTCCGATATTGGGCGCAATAGCTGCGGGCAAATATACGCGCCTGAGGATTCCAATCAGCCCCAAGGGTCGATCCTGGAAAGAGAGGTCGGTCTGTATGACCATATCGACCAGGATATTGCGCTTTATTTCGGTGAATGGGGATTTGATTATATCAAAGTCGATGGCTGCGGGATTCGCGCCTATGGCCCCGATGCGCCTCGGGTCAAAGCCGGAAAATACCGCGCCCTGACCCCCCTGGTGGACATGGCGTCTGTGGCAAGAACGGACATCCCCGCTGTCGAGAGTCTTTTCCAAGAGGTCGCCGACGCGATTAACCGTCATAGTCACGACGGGGACCATATGTTTTCTGTTTGCCTCTGGGGCTCATCGAATGTGCGGAGTTGGGCCAAGAATGTCGGCAATCTGTCGCGAACGAGCGACGACATCACGCCCGATTGGACGCGTCTACTCACCAATTTCGACACGACGGTGACACGGCCATTATATGCGCAGCCCGGCAGCTGGAACGATCCGGATATGCTGTTTATCGGGCAGGGGGATTTCGACGCGGATCACATGAGGGAAGCCCGCTCTCACTTCTCCTTGTGGGCGATTACAAACGCGCCATTATTGATCGGATATGACCTTCGCAAGGCGACGCCGGAGCAGCTGGAGCTGCTCGGCAATGAACGCGTGGTCGCCGTCAATCAGGACACTGGCGGTCATCAGGCCGTGCTCGCTTTTCATTCCGCTGATCTGCAGATTTTGCAAAAAACGCTCAGCGATGGCCGCAAAGCTGTCGCCATTTTCAATCGTGGTTTCGGGCCGGTCGACGCCTCTCTCACATCCTCTCATCTGAAAATGAAGCCGGACTCTGACATCGTGCTGGAGGACCTTTGGATGGACGAAACCCTCTCCTTCCAAAACGACACAAAGATCACCGTAGAGCCGCGGGAAACCCGCCTTTTCATCGCGACCGGAACGCGGGAATTGGACGGCGGTGTCTATCTGTCAGAAATTCCCGGTTCGATAAATGTGGCGGAGGACGGCGTTTTGCACCCAACCCACGACCCCAATATTCACCGGGGCGTTGTGCCCTGGTCGGGAACGCGCGGGCCCGGTGAGCTGCCCAGCTATGCGGGTTGGGGCGGCGCGCAGGCCGACCGCTCGCCTTTCAACAATGCGCTCCGTATGGGCGGGACGGTCTATGACAGCGGCATAGGGATATTGGCAAATTCCCGTCTGGAAGTGAAAAACCAAGGATATAGCCACTTCACGGCTGAGGTCGGATTCGATGATAGCGCCAGTCTCCGAGACGGGCCGCTAACATTTTCTCTTTACGGTGACGGGCAGCTGTTGGCGGAAGAAATCGTCACGGGAGCAGACCAGTCTCCGTCAGTACTTTCTGCGAATATTGCCGACGCAAAGATTATCGAACTCATCACCACTTATGACGGCGACGCCGGATTTGCGCTGCCGGTCGTCTGGGGAAATGCGCGCCTGACCCGGTAAGAGTCGGCTCAAAGTAAACATGACAAGAAAACGGGAATCATCATGATCAAGTTCAATTCAGCCCTCTGCACCGTGGGTGCGGCACTCTTTTCTCTGGTCCTCGGACCCACGGCGGCAAACGCCCAAGTCATCCAAACGGATGCCGGATATATTAATGGCCAGACCGAAAATGGAATTTCGTCTTGGAAAGGGGTGCCGTTCGCTCAGCCGCCTGTGGGCGATCTGCGCTGGCGCGCGCCTCAACCGGTAAGTCACTGGGACGGCGTGCGCGAGGCGGATGAATTTGCCAGCGATTGTATGCAAACCCCATTTGCGGGCGATGCGGCCCCGCTCGGAACGCCGCCCGCCGAGGACTGTCTGTACCTCAATGTCTGGCGTCCCACCGGAACAACGTCGCAAGACCGCCTTCCGGTTATGGTCTGGATTTATGGCGGCGGCTTCGTCAATGGCGGCTCCTCTCCGGACGTCTATAACGGTGCGGAGCTGGCGCGGCAGGGCGTCATCCTCGTCAGTTTCAATTACCGTATCGGCCGGTTCGGTTTCTTTGCGCATCCGGAGTTAACGGCGGCGAATGAAGATAATGGGCTGCTCGGCAATTACGGGATTATGGACCAGCTCGAAGCCCTGCGATGGGTGCAGCGCAATATCACGGCTTTTGGCGGGGATCCCAATGCGGTGACGGTCTTCGGTGAAAGCGCGGGCGGCGGCTCTGTGAGTACATTGATGGCCAGCCCGATGGGCCGGGGACTGTTCGATAAAGCCATTATCATGTCTGGCGGTGGACGCATGTTGACCGGGGCATTGCCTTTGGATTCAGACACGGAAACCAGCGCATCGGATCACGGCGTCGAATTTGCCGAATGGGCCGGGATTGATGCGGATAGCGACACTGTCTTGGCAGACCTTCGGGCGCTTCCAGCCGAGAAGTTATCGGAAGGCGTTGTCCTCATGTCGCAGCCGGAGGCGCCGGTGTCCGGTATGATGCTCGACGGAGTGATCATCCCTGAACCGACGAATGTGACCTTTGAAAAAGGCAATATCGCGCCGGTGGCCTTTATGGGCGGCGCCAACACGTTGGAATTCGGTTTTCCCAGACCCGTAGAAGGGGAGTTCTTCGAGGGCAATTTCGGCCCTCTCGCCGAGGAGGCAAAAGCCGCCTATTCTGAGGTCGCCGATAATCCGCAGGCCTTGGCGTTCACCGTCGCGATGGACTCCATGATGGTCGAACCCGCCCGTTTTCAAGTGCAATCCATGCAAAAGGCCGGGCAACCCGCCTGGCATTACCGCGCGGGCTATGTTCCGGAATCCATGCGCGGCGAATGGCCCGGCCTGCCACATGCCAATGAAATCCCGTTCTTTTTCCAGACTTTGGATGACCGGTATCCGGGTGACGTCACCGAAAAAGACCGCAATATGGCGAAAACCATGAGCGCTTATTTCGTCAATTTCGCGAAAAACGGCGATCCAAATGGCGAAGGGCTACCGCAATGGTCCGAATATGACGACGACGCGAAGACGATCATGTTGTTCGGCGCCGAAGGGGCGGCTGATGATGTTGACCCCTGGCGCGCTCGCTTGGACGTGACGCAAAAAAATGCGGACCGGATGGCGGAATAGCCGGCTCAGCTTTCGTTATCTGATAGCGTGGGAAATTTTGGAGGGCTGCGATGCGGGCCTCGCACCGCAGCCGCCCTCTTCTCGTGAATTTTGAATTCACTTTAACCGCGCGGGGCCTGTTACTCCGCAGCGCGAAGCCTGTCATCGCCGTCAGATATGGTGGCAATATCAGACAGCGTGTCCTCATCGATAGGATGTTTGAATTTAACCCCGGCATAGTGCGGATTGGCCCAGCGAATTTGGCCAACGTACCAGTCATCGCCAAGTTCGACATCGATTTCATCCTGACCCTCTAACTGGCCGGAATGACCGATTTTGAACCCGTTCATGGAAATATCGACGAGACGCATATTGTAGCTTTGTCCGCTGATTTGAACCTGCACAAGTCTGTTCAGCGTCCGCCGCGTTTCGCGGACGCTTTTGCGATGCAAGAGTTTTTGAGCAATGAAAAATCCGCCGACCAAAACGACGAACACCAGCATTAATCCGAGCGAAATCATATTGCCGCCGACAATCGCATCGCGTCCGAAATAGGACCCACCGCCACTCCCGTCCGTGGTGGGATTATTCCGCGAGGATGAGGAGGATTGCGCCGGATTGCTAGGCTGGGACGTGCTGCTGCCAGCATCGCCGCCGCCAGAGCCTGAAAAGGCGGTTTGATCGGAACCGCGTTCGGAATTGAATTGGCTATCCCGGGCCCTCTCCTCGCCGCCGCAATCCCAATGGGTCTCCATTGATGATAGGCCTCTAAAGAGCTCTGGCGTGACAATCGTGCTGATCGCTTGTTGGGCGTAGCCATCGTGGCCGGACGCTGCGCCGGCGACCGCTTCGCGAAGTCCGGACACATAGCGGATCAGCGCATCCCGCTCGGATGCGCGGGTTGCGGCAGGGTCAAGCGGGATCAGGTCAGGCAGGGAGATTTGCGCCGTGACCGCGCCAAGCCGCCCTATTTGCTCGCCATAGGTAGGTCCGCCCGGATCTGTCTGAATTTGGCGCACCAGCGAGACGCTTTCAATCATCTGGCTGAGCGTCCCGCAAGCGGTCTCCGCCCGCGCGGATTGAGCGGTCAGAATACCCAAAAAGAGGGCAAAAATGAAATGACGCGGGATCATAATAGGACCCTAATGATCACACAGAGTTAAATTAGCCTTATGGCTCTGACTCTAGTCGCGCATAAGCTCGCCCGCAGCCTCCGCCAATATCTCCCCGACAGCCTGGAACTTGCCGGATAGGGGCGATGTCGGCCGCCACATTAAGGCGATATTCCGCTCGGCAATCTGCGCATTGATGGGACGCACGACGATGCCCGGGTCCTCGCGCGCTTCGGAGAGCATATACAGACTGGGCATGACCGCGACGGACCCGCCCATCGCTGCCATTTGCCGGACCGCGTCCAGGCTGGTGCCTTCATATTCGCTGCTGACCTGTGCGCCAGCCACTTCGGCGACCCGCGCGACAAGGATTGAGAGTTTATGGCCATAGCCAAGCGTGAGAAGATCCCGACCCGCAAGGTCGGCGAGCGTGACAGCTCCGTTGCTGCTGGCGAGTGGGTCGTCAGGCGCGACGCCAATATATAGATGTTCGTGAAACAAGGTCATGCTGCGCATGGCAGGGTGATCTTCCGGCGTTGATATAATGACGTCGAGATGGCCATCTTCCAGATGCGATTGCAGGTCCACCGTGTTTTCCTCGCGCACGACAATGCGTAGGTCCGGGTACAGCTTATGCAACTTTCGGACGGCGAGCGGGAGGAGATAGGGGCCGATCGAGGGAAGGGTGCCAAGCCGGATGCGACCCGCCAGTGTTTGCCCGGCCTCGCGGGCCGCCGTTCGAAACGCATCCATATCGCGCAGAATGATTCGTGCGCGGGCGGCAAGGACGTCTCCGATCGGGGTTAAGGGGGCCCCGCCGCGTCCGCGTTCTACCAGTGTCGTGCCAAGCACCTCTTCCATGTCGCGCAACTGTGTCGACAGGCTTGGTTGCGAGACATTGCAGAGCTTCGCCGCGCCGGAAAATGTTCCGGCTTCATCGATGGCGACAAGATATTGAAGCTGCCTAAGCGTGGGTTTCATCGGGTCTCTCTAATAGATATAGTTTTTAGCTATAAAATATATTCAGTACTTATCTTATACCTATCATAAAATCTATTCTACCCCTTCGTCATCAACTAAACACGACGATTATGGAGATAATAATGCCCCGCCCAACGCCGTTTCGGACTCTTCGCGAATTCTTCGCTCCGTCAGAACCGACGATGACGCATATCCCTGTCTATGCCGGTGCCGCAGATGTGCCGCAGCGCCTGTCCAGCCGCCGTAGGAAGTCGCGCGTGACCGTGGATATTTTCGGGGTTTAGCCCAATGTCGAATAGTGAGGAGCCTATCATGACCAAGCTCACCAAAGCCCTTTGGCAGGGAAAAGCGGAGTTGACGCTGATCGGCGTTGTCGTCCTGATTGGGGTCACCGCTTAAGGTTTCATCGACCGCTTTCGCGGACGTCACCATCCCCAGACCGCATCCGGCGTTTCGCTCGGGTGCGGTTTACGCACGTGACAACACCCACACTTTGAACTTCGAGCGTCATTCTTTGGCGCCAACAGGTCGCGCGCGTTCCGCCGTCTGATAATAATTGTTTTGAAAGACGCTTTATGCCCATTACCCCGATAATTCGCACGCCTGCGCGATCAATCCGCGAGCGGGTTATGGATTTTATCCATCTTGAGGCGTCCGGCGGTCTGGTTCTAATGTTCACGGCGCTGCTGGCGCTGATCGCCAATAACTCGTTGCTCGCATCCGGCTATAGCGGCATTCTTGATATGACGGTCACGGTGCAGTTTGGCGCGTTCATTATTTCCAAACCGTTCCTGCTGTGGATCAATGACGGATTGATGGCGATCTTCTTCTTTCTTGTCGGACTGGAGATAAAGCGCGAGGTCTTGGACGGGGAACTGTCTTCTCTCGACAAAGCGGCGCTGCCGATATTTGCCGCGATTGGCGGCATTCTGGTGCCCGCAACGGTCTATCTGTCGTTCAATTATACCAATCCAGTGACGGCGAACGGTTGGGCTATTCCGGCGGCGACTGACATCGCTTTTGCGCTGGGTATTTTGGCGCTCCTGGGACCACGGGTTCCCGCATCGCTGAAGATTTTTCTACTGGCCGTCGCGATTATCGACGACCTTGCCGCCATCATTATCATTGCTTTTTTCTACACTCAGGATTTGAGCCTTGTCGCGCTCGGATGGGCTGGAGGCGGCACCGCATTATTATTCCTTCTGAACCGATTGAGGGTCATGCGTATCTTGCCCTACGCCTTGATTGGCCTGTTTGTGTGGGCGGCTGTTTTGAAATCCGGCGTGCATGCGACACTGGCCGGCGTCATCACGGCACTGGCGATCCCGTTGGCGCGGCC
>Ga0115567_10003115_pt1 | contig 16428 bp, 20 predicted proteins | sample COGITO_mtgs_1204_2_FD_88679 | JGI IMG/M metagenome (GOLD analysis project Ga0115567, IMG submission 88679) | Pelagic marine microbial communities from North Sea - COGITO_mtgs_120412 | ecosystem: Environmental > Aquatic > Marine > Epipelagic | place: Germany:Helgoland, sampling site Kabeltonne... | reverse complement strand
GGAATGTGACTTATGTGTGCTAGCCGGTCACATCCTCTGACTGTTATTGGCATCACCTTGTCTTCTTGCGTGACTGACTGTTGAGAGCACATATGCAGCCGTGTGGCTCGGAAACCACAAGCGTGTGCTTCTATTGAATCACAAGAAAGAGGGATTATTCAAGAGCCAAGTGAAGAGGCACACGTGAGCAACCGCTTCCACAAATGTGGAAATGTTTAGCGTGATGCTCACTGCCTAATGTGGGGCTCATATGACTTAGCATATGAAATGCTTCTCACTTGTGTTCCCAACTCTGACGTGTGCCCAGAGACTGTTCAGAGAGATTGCCAGACACGGCTACCTCTGAACAGATGCCTGCTGCGTATTGCGTATTGCGCGTTTTGATGTTCTCCTGCTATTGTCCAACACCTTCAGTCAGCTTTCGTGCTCACACTATTATTTTCGGAGCTCCAACGGTTTGATCCCGTTGGCTATAATTTAATTTTGATGACGTGACGTGACGAATTAAGTACTCTTTGTACACGCGGCAAGCGCTGAGAGTTTTTCAATATTTTGCCTTGTTTTGAAGATAAACCGCGTCCCGTGGCGTCCGTGGCCCTAGTGGTGCAGGCGGAGGCGTTTTTAGCGGGCGGTGGGTCATATGCGGGCGTGCTGGGCGGTGGCGCGTGAGGAAGCCCCCCGACGTGGTTTTGTTTTTGGTCTGGGTTGTTTCTCTTTCCTTTTTGCCTGTCTGGTTTTGCCCGGTTGTGTGGTACCCGGTCTGTGCGAGATTATTCAATACACCTTCTCCCTCTGACAAATGAACCGTCTCATTTTTTTGAGGTCTAGGTCCCAATCCTTTTGTAATCACTGGTGCAGTGCCACGCTCACCATGGATAGTGGGTGGCAAGTCTCAGTGTCAGAACCTATTGCCGCTCTTCTCAGTAGCGTAGCGTGAGATCTCAGCGCACTAGAATCCCCTACGCAGCGATGCTGCATAGTGGGCTCCTCATTGAAAGAGCCGCCTGCTGCGGCGAGGCACTCATTGACGCCATCACGTCGCTCAACCGAGCCTGCCCCTCGTCAACGTTCATGGCTGATGCAGAGACACTCGTTTCGGATCGTAGCCCCTCTTGCGACGATTCTTTATCCGAAGCTGTGCCAGAACTGCCACAGGCAGCGAGCGACTCGAGCGCCATCATCGCGAGTTCCTCTAGCGGCGAGGCGGCAGCTGGCGTAGATGTGGACGGCGGTGTCTTCTGCCCGTCTACTCTTTGAATCTGCTCGCAGTTTTCCATGAAAGTTTGAGATTGCTTCTCGCACGAAGTTGTTCCCAAAATAGTCGCCTCTGCAATGGCCTCTGCCGACCGCGTTTTCCCAGCGGGCTCATTGCTTGCCGTAGCCGACTCTTTGCTGGACCCAACTTCGGACGCGTCCGAGTACTTGGACGCGGCTTTGAGCAAGAATAGCACCGAACTGATGTTCTCCGTGTTATCCGCCTTGCTCAGCGGACCAAGTGGCTGCTGTGGCTGCTGCGAAGCCTCACTTGCCTCCTCAGCCGAGTTCTGGCCCTCATGCGGAGGTCGACCCCCCAAAGAGCCTTCACTGTTGTTCGCGCCGGTGTCTGTGGTGCTCTGCGTTTCCATTGCGTCGCTGGCATGCGCGCGTGGTGTGCAGTGGTTGTCCTCGGTCTTGACCGTGGATTCGGTAGAGCCATCCGATGGCATCGGGGGCTTTACGACAGCACCTGGACCAACCGCGAGAGAAACCAGCGCGTGCGCTGCTGTCATACGGAGCGACGCTGCATTTGCACGCCGGCAGCGATAGCGAAAGGCCTTGCAATGCCGGTGCGCCCTGCTGCAGTCCGCCTGCAAATGGGCAGACGGTGGTTGTCAGGAGCCGCTTTCGCAGATGCCATGAATTGCACCTTGAGGCTCAAATTATCTAGTCCAACAGTGCACAATGGCCTTCACGATACCTGGGAGCAGCAGCACTCGCCACGGCACGTTGGGCAGCTCCACAGGCCTTGCTTCCACGCGGGACTCGATGTAGGATCGGTACGATCACCGAGGTGCACTTGCAAGCAATAGTTGCAGAATCTGAGACACACCGCACGGTCAGAGGGGTTGCATACACAGCTGCACCTGCGCCTGCAGACCCCAGCGGTTCGAGTGTCCAAACTCCAATAAAGCACCCGGCACGCAGATGCGACCCCCGCACTCGACCCCCGAAACAATCGGGGCCTTGGCTGCCCTCAAAAGTAGGTCCTCTATTCGCGGGACTTGTCACACTCGGTCAGCGATTTAATTGAACCAGTAATTCTAGCTGAAATGGGGGATGGTTGATTGAGCGCACACAGGAAAGGCACGGGAACCTGTGGGTGCAGCCTGGGCTCTCGCACGCGAGCATGTTGACCTTCACATGCTGCTCGGTGAATCATGAGGCGTCAGGGGCCAACAGATTCGGACACGTTAATGCTGGAAAAGAAAGGAACCAGATTGCAGGCCGAGTTTTCGCAGAACCTAGCGCTCCGGCAAAGAAACGGGGCCCACCTGGCAGAAGTGGCAGTACTTGTCGTGCTCCTTGTCGAACTTTCCCGACTTGATAATCGTCGAAGCGCCCGCTCTCGAATCTGAAGCAGATGAATCTCCACTCTCTTGACGCTTGCGCTTTCCCACGGCACCTTGTACTCCTCCTCTTGCGGCCTTCCCGTTGGGGCCCGGCGAGCCCTTCCTCCGCCCCGTGAAGGCAGCGACATTCGACTCCTGCCCCCCCTGCTTTCCTGGCGCAGTCTCGCCATCCGTGGCGTGGTCATGCACGCTCGACAGTTCAGAACGTTTGCGACTTTTAGTTGCCAACCGTGCCGACTGCCGACCAGAGCAAGTCGGCTTCGCGAGAGCACCAACGCGACCAGTCCCATTGGCGGCAACGACGACTTCCTGACCGTGCGCAAGAGCGTCGTTGCGTTTCTTCATCTGTCCCGACTCCGGCAGCACTTTGACATGCATCGTGCTCTTCGGAGGATGTGAGCGGAATAGCTCGCGTTCGGTGGGGTCCCGATCAGGGGCGACAGGGCGCCTGACCGGATGTTCTGCCTACTGCGCGGGGCTCCCGCCACGGCTGTTGTTCCTTACCGACGCAGGGGGCGGATGAACTAAGCCGTCCCGAGTGGCTTGAATTCGCAGCTTCCTGGAGCGGGCGGACCGCAACCCCTCCTCCTTGTGCAATGGGGCCGAGGAGGCCGTCACGGAAGAACGCCTGGCCTTGCGGATGGGACTCAACTCACTCCGAGTTGATGCAAATACGGCTCGTCGATAAACGCAGCCGGAGCGCACCGCGTACCGTAGGAGCCTTGCTAGGTGCCTACGATCCGATCTGGTGCTGACGAGTCGAGCCCGCGGAAGGATATGGTTTCAAAACATGTGGAGAATTTTAAACATGTAGTAATAATATCAGCCGACCGGGGGAGGCGTAAAAGGGAACGTAAAAGGGAACGTTCGGATCCACAGCCGTTTGATTTGACCACAGGACAGGATCTTCTCGGTCAGACTTTCACGCGCTGCACAAGCTCAACTCTTGACGCCCGAGGCTTTTTTGAGCTCCATCTGTGTCACCCTGCACGTAGAGCGGAACTACCCCACAGCGTTTTTCGGCACGCACCACCAGTGTTCGCTGAAGGAAATGTTTTCGAAAACACTTTTTGTCCTGCGAACACACCGCTGGCGACACGCCTACACCTACGAATAGTTCCTCATGGGTGCTGGTGTGGCCTGTTGAACACTCGCAGGCGCTCCGTGGTCGTCTGCATCACACCCCGCACGCTGAGGACGATGCCCGGTTCGCAGAGCGGGCAAAGATCGCTGGCAGCTTCAAGAGCGGGCCAGTACCGATTCCGCCGAGGAGAGAATCCGAAGAGTGTGGGTGGTCGGCCTTGCTCGTCTCCCAAAACGTGTTGACCTTTTGGGACGCAAGGATATCCGCGCGGACGGGCCAGGTGTTGTGTGGCTGCGCGCCGGTGGCCAGGGATTCGTCCGTCATGTAGCTCATACCTGATTGCGCATCCCTCCAGCCAGCAGGAGTTGCACCCATATCTTGGAGGACGCTTCTTTGCACGGAACCGCCTTGCGTGTGCTCGATAAGAGCCTGCGGGAGAGCATGAGTCACAATGGGTGGCCGCCGCACGCCGCGGGAGGCGGGCTTGTGTGCAAACGTCATCACCTTGTCCCCGGTTGTCCCCTCATCACTCTCCTCTGAAACGGCTTCCGCCTCGGGCTCCTGCAAGAGATCGTCTGCCAGTCGTTGCTCACGTGCTGTAACCCATGCTCCGAAGGCCCACACGCTCGACTCGAAGCGGGAGTAGCCGATCATGTGCCGCAACGCCAATTGAGCAGTGCCTGCCAAGCGCGTTCTGTATCGCGACCCAGCGTCCATAGCATCCGATGCCACCTGCAGCGCCTCTTCTTTGTCCTTCTCAATGGCTAGGCCTCGTTCGATCGCCTGTTGCAACCGCTCGCGCAACACCGCGTCCGCCTCTTTGGTGCTCTTTACCGCGCGGGCGAGCGTGGTATTGTGGTCACGTAGCACCGCTGCATCTGATTGTACGGTCTTCAGGCTTTCTTCGCACTGCTCCAGCTTGCTTTCCTGTTCCAGCATCCTTTCTTGCTGCACTGAAATCACCGTCTTGCATCGCGCTGCCATTTCTTCTGCCACTTCCAGCTTCTTAACGATTTCGTCCCGGGCCGCCGCCGCCTCGGCTACAGCTGCTCCTAGGCGATCCTCAGACTGCGCCAACGCGGATGTCTTCTTTTCTGCAATTTCAGCCTCCGCCTGGTACTCTGTGACCCTTTTCTTCGCCTCGTCAAGCTGCACCGCAAGATGATCCGCCTTCTCAATCGCAGCGACGAGATTTGCCTCAGCCTCATCTCGCGCCTGTCGTAGTTCTGCCAGCTCCCGTTCCAGAGCCGCGAACCTGCCATTTTCTGCCACTGCTTCTACCTCCCGGCCACCCTGATCCGGCTTCTCAATGGCGGCGAGGAGATTTGCCTCGGCTTCCTTCCGTGCCTGCCGTTGCTCAGCCAGCTCCCGTTCCAGGGCCGCGACCCTGTCATTTCCTGCCACTGCTTGTACCTCCCGACCATCCTTGTCTTCCGACCGCTGTTCACTCTCTTCAGGCTGCTGCGATTCGTGAAACGCCAACTCTTTGGCGGCAATCAGGTGCGCCTGGACCATCTCTGAGGCCGGAAGCCCCGGCGCAGGGGATTTGGAATTCTCCTCCCCGCGGTCTTGGGTTTGACGTAGGAGCTGCATTTTGAGACGGTCACGCTCATTGCTCACCTACCCCAAACATCAATGCCGATAAGTGAACAGCTCCCCGCGGATAGTGGCCGCTGGATATCAAACAGCGGAAGCAGAGAGCTGCAACGGGCCAGCGCGCGCTGCTGGGGCCCCTGCAATACTGGGGGTTGGTTTGTCGAGGCGCGCCTGCTCGAGGGCTTGAGTGAGCTGCTGGTTGGTAGCGACTAGTTCAGCAGTAATTTCCTTGTTGGCCTCCAGAGCCTGGTCCCATGCTGCGCCGCCTTCTGGTGTCGAAGATACCTTGCCAGGGGGCGAGGCAGCCGCGGACGCCGGGGTTGCTTGCGCGGAAGGTGCAGAGGGTGCAGAAGGGGTGGGTGGCGTCTTCGAAACTGCAGCAAGCATCTCAGAAAGCGAGGCGACTTCGCCACGTAGCGTCGCGATCGTAGCCTGAGCCTGCCATCCAGCCAGAAGGTGTCAGCAGTGGCGATTGTCAATGGGTTTGATGCAGACACGGAGGGAATTTACGTCAACCAGCCTTTCGTCTAGCGCAGTGCGCTGCTCGCCGCCGCGGGCAGTTTCCTGTTGCTTCAGTTCTAGCTGCCCTTGCAATTCCTTAATTTGCGCCTCGGCATGCCTCATAGTGACGTCCTTGGCATTGATTGCGGCAAGTGCGACCAACAGTCGGTTCTCTGCCTCTGAGGCACGTTCCTCTGTCGCCTGCATCGCCGACAGCTTATCGTTGGCCTCCAACAGCTCCGTAGTCCGCGCGGTGAGCTCTTCCTGCCGTGTGCGCAGTGCAAGCGCTTGTGCTGAAACTCGCTCCGAGAGTGCGTCGACCGCCTCCTTTGCGTGCGTTCCTTGCGCAAGCTTCTCCGCCATTTCTGCGATTAGAAGCCCCTTTTCCTCTTCCAACACATGCATCTTACCTTCTTGCTTGCCTAGCCGGGACGTGAGATTCTCGTTGCTCTGCGCCAAAGGAGCACCTCGGTGGTCAGTATGCTGAGGTACATGGTCGGAGGAAGGACGAGGACATTGTCCTGGACGCTTTTGGAAAAGTTCAAGAGCGCCGATAAGCAGCATCTGGTGGGTTGACCTGGCGCAGTTTGGCAATGACAGAGTGAGCGTGATGATCAGCCATTTCGCGGCGCTGCGTTTCCTCCACCGACCGTTCCAAGGTTTCCGTTAGAGCCTTGACAACCTGCGAGACCTCATGCACTCAAGACACATGCTCTGAAGGACCGGCATTGCCACGCAACCGGACCATACCCTTACCTCTTGCAGCTCGCCTTGCTCCTCACGCATGCGCGCGACGGTCGCTTCCAGGCTGGTGCGAGCGTCCGTGACCGAAGCGAGCTCCTCACGCAGTCGCCCGAGATCTCTTGAGTACATTTCATGCCGTTTCGCCATGTCCGCCTTGACATCACTATTTTCCTGCAACCCGGCGCGAGTGTTACAGGAATGAGAGCGAAAAATGTGGCTAGCTCTAGCCATTTCAGGCCGAAGGGTCATTAACGATGAGCAACCTGCATGAGATTCTCGGCACTCTCCAGCAACTGAGCCTGCTTCGCCTCCATGACAGCAACACCCTTTGCATTCTCGCGATCAAGAGCTGCCATCTTACTCGAGAATTCGTCTTCAAGCCTTCGGATCTTTCCTTGTAGCAACCCACGCTCGTCCTCTAGTGCCTGCTTGCTCCCACCTGCTCGGACTTGCATGTCAGCAAAACGTTGGATACGCTTCTAGCAGGAACATGGGTAGTCAACATGAACTTAATGGTGCAAACTCAGCCGGAACAAGTGGTTCGGGAGTCACCAAGCTCGTCGCGCATACGCGCTATGATGCTCTTCATGTGTTCTGCTGCTGCTCGCGACTCTTCCAGCTGGGCGCTGCACTCCGCCAAGTTGTCCCCAACCTGCTGCGCCCTACTTTCGGACACCTCAAGCGCTCGTTGCGTCTCCACGAGCTTTCCCTCCAGGTTTGGCAACTGTGCCATCTGCGCCTTCGCCTGAACCAGCATTTTTTCGATCGCATTCCGGTCCGCGTGGACACGGTCAAGGTCAGCGGCCAGAAGGGCACGCTGCTTCTCGCCCTCGTTGAGTTTAGCAGCCATCATTTCGGCACGGTTTGAGGCGTTTGCCGCCTTGGAAAGTGCATCAATCAATTCCTTGTGCTGTTCTTCGTGCGTTGATTTGAGTGTGTCCAGTTCCTTTATACATCGATCAACAGGAAAGTTAGGCTCCCTCAGACAGGGTCTAATGCACGGGAACATATTGGGACAGACCTGCATCACAGCACGGAGCTCAATCATTTCAGCTGAGATGCGATCGCGCTCCTCCGTAACTTGCGCCACCTTACTGGCCATCTTCGAAGAGTGTGCATCGCTGGCGGCGGCCTTCGCGTTGAGCGCCTTCGCCTCTTCACGGGCTTGCTTGAGCTTGACAGACATCTCTTCCTCTACCTTGGCAGCCTGCTCTAGAGCAACCCGTTCACGTGCTTGTGATGACACCATCTCCTCCTCCATTTTGCGAATTGCCACGGTCACGCTCTGGGCATCCTTTGATGCTGCATCGCTTTTCACCCTGATAGCTTCGAGCTGTTTTGAGTGGTCCTCTTCGAGAGCTTGCACCGCAGCTGCGTGCTGTGCTTGCAGCGCTTCCACATGCCTTTCAAGTGACTGGTCATGCTGGTTGACATGTCGCTGTTCCGACTCGTTCTCCATCCGCGCAATCCGCGTTCGCAGCACCACATTCTCATGCCGTGTCGCCTTGAGCTGGTCAAGAAGCTTTTCTTTTTCCCCCTGTGAGAACTGAGGCAATGCTTCCACCGATGACTGAGATGAGCGGAGGTTGGCTCGCAGCTGCTCAATTTCCCGTGACTGTTCAGAAAAAGAACTGCGTAGCTCGTCCATTTCAACAGTTCGGGAATTGAGCGCCGCAGCTTGCCCGCGTACACGAGCGAGAAGATCCTCCACACGAGCATTACTCTCGTTCTCCTTAATTGAATGCATGTTGGTAGAACCATTGGCAACACCGCGCAGCTCATCATTTTGCTTCTCTAACAGAGACTGCTGGAGAGTCATGAGATCGCTAACTCTGCCGACCAGTCGAATCGCCTCCTCAACGCGTCCATCGACAGGACCGCCTCCCATGCCCGGAAGCGTTTCCCGCAGCTTTGAAAGTGCACTAGGGATGTATGGCGCCTCAAGTTTTCGTCCGGTCTGGTCCTGCTCACCCCCGACGCTCAAAGTCAGGAGAGCAGAGATCGTTCCAGGCAGCGAAGGGCTGGTCAATCTGACGAGCTGCAACTTGGTCGTTTTGACGCAATTGCTTCTGGGAGTCTGCGGCGGGGGAGAACCACCTTCATTTCGGCTAATGCCTCTTTGGCCAGATCGATTCGCACATCGAGGGCGCGAACGCGCTCCTCGACGGCTCCGGACATCTCGGGAGCAATGAGGGATACAGGCTCGAATCCTCTGGTGCTGTTTGATTCATTTTGGTTTTGTTAGTCAACTGGGGATGTGGAGTTTGCCTTTTAAGTGGAGGATTCAAACCGGTCACGTCCATAGCTTTGGACGCGCCAGTAACATTCTCCGCTGCTAAAAGGTTTTCGAGATCGGCCCCTTTACTGGGCGAAGTAAGTTCCGCCTGCCTGATTGGTTTGCCGGGCAGGTTGGGTCGGCAGGAGCGTTTGCGCGTCACAGACTGTGCGAGTATCGTGAGAGAAACGACACTTCGAAAGCGCCTGCGCAGATTGTAGCATTCAATCGGCAAGACATCGCAGGGACTCCTTGACGAGTGCATCGCCGCTTCTCAAGTCCTTCTTTGAAATACCGGAGGAAGGGCAGGGGCTGAAGGCAACAGGTGGTACACGCAGGGTATCGGCGATCAGAGAAGCATTTTCAAACAAACGCAGAAGATGGCCGCAGCAATGCAGAGTCAGTGGGGCCTTGGTGCGTGGGCGTTGGCGATGATCTTCGTCGCAGGAGTTGAGGGGTTCTGCATTTCCGCGCCGCCTGCCACGGCCTCGCGGGCGACAGGTGCGCGCGTCAGATTGGGGCTCAAAATGGCGACCACGACGCAACACCGTTATGGTGCTCCGCAGCGCAAAGGGCAGAAGAGTGACTGGTGGGAGGAAATCACGCAAGAGATCTTCCAAGGCGAAAAGATCCCCCTCTCCGCCAAGGATCTTGCCGACCAGATTATGTCCTCCTACTATGGCAGTGCGCCCAGCCGCAGTGCGCCCAGTCGTGGCCTTGCAGAATCATCGGACGTGTTCCTGGCGGGGACTACCGAATTCTTTGGTGCTTTCCCGTCCTGTTTCACTGAATTTGTTCATTCCTCGATGACTCGGAATGATTGTTTTGTCTTGAGATGGGAACGCGCTGACGGCATTACTCTTCGTGCAGCAACCTTTGCAAAGAATATTGAAAGCTTTCAAAAGACGGAAAAACTTCGTCGCAATATGACGCCCGGCGAACGTACCCTATGCGCGGCCGTTGCGCGCTCCGTTCAGGCTCGTCGCACAGGAAATGGTCGCCCTTGAAGGATCAGCTGGGAACCAGAGCCAACGTGTGTTTGCGTTTGTATATAAGCTAGAGAGACAGGTGTCTCTTCTGCGGTCAGGTGCGTTAAAGCTCGCGCCCATTGAAATGGACATGTATCTCGTGCCGCATTGTCTTTTATTCGAGTAAAACTAGTGATGGTCATGCGTCAGCCTCCGACCCTGCCAGCGGTGCAAAGAGCGATGGAAACCACACAAGTGACAATGGCGCCTCTCCACCCTGCCAAGAGTCAGAAGAGGTCAGGTATAGCGTATCTGCTTGTGGTTCGGAGGCACCGTATCGCGGGTTGTCTTTGAATCTGGCGATCCGAACGCTCCTGCAGGTCAACCCAGGCCATGCCCTCATCCAAGAGGAAGTCAAGTGCTGAAACTGCGCGTTGCTCGTGCCATCCGAGCTTGGCCTGCAGACGTCCACACCTCAATGCCTCGCCGGAGCAAATGAGAATGCCAGCAGCTGAGTTACAAGAGGGCACGACCTGAAGTGCAGGAACTGAGGTATACGCTTGATCACCTGCTGTTGCCAAAACAGCGGTGTGGTCCTGGGAAAGCTCGACCGGCACCGACTGTATCATCTTTCCAGGGCGCCCGGCAACGCTGACGATCTCAAGACTTCTTCCCATCCCGCGCAGCGAGCGCACGGCTCGTTCAAGGTCATCCAAGTTGACTTTCTCCTGCCGTAGTGGTGATATGTGACAAAGCAGCCAGCGATTCAGATGCGGCGCAGAAAGCCATGCTGCAAGACACGTGCGATACAAATGCGTTTGACAAAGGAAACATGGGCATCTTACTGCACGAGGCCCCCGGTGTTTCCTGACAAGTCGCAGGATCTGCGAAGTAAAACGCCTTCTGGTTAAGAGCCCCTCTCGAATCAGGGGATGGTGGCTGACAGAGTTCGAGTAGTATGGTATAAGTATCAACGAAGAACGAAACAGAACCTCTGTCGCATCGTCTAGCCCACCGAATTGACTTCTTCGGGCCATGCACACCTGATCACAGGTGGATCATCCAGCAAGCGGAGTCAGCTGCAGGATGTGGCAACTGGAGCGCAGAGCTCCGAAACACGCACCTGAATGATCTGAACCCCCAGTTGGTAGTAAAAGTCGCCCATTCCAAGAGCCCCCCATAGCCCCTTGTTCGCTGCCAGAAGAATTGAAGCGCCCATGCGCAGCTCTCAGAATGAACCCCGGTCGGAATGGCAAGCGGGGAGGCTTTTGCTGAAAGGGCAATCACACGCAAGCGGGTCCACGCCGACAGCAGCACACATAGTGTTGAACTTTGAGCGAAAGTCTGGGTTTTTGACGATTTCATCCTGCGGAAATCGCTTTATCAGACCACACATCGTGGGGTTTGCTACGCGTGTGGGAAGATGAGGGAACCTTATATTTTCGAGCAAACTCCTCTAGCTTCAGGCGAAATACCTCGCACTTCTCCATGAGGCCTTTTTTCTGTTCTGCAAGGAGATGCTCCCCAACATCCGACGCTCTCACCTGTCGCATCCGACCTTTGTCAGCTCCGAAGCTGGAGACCAGGGGCCTCTGCACATTATCCAAAGGAGTTCCGGTAAGACAGACTGAGTACTTGAGCTGCATGTTTGCTTCGCAATCCCGATGCCCCGATGCCATGTCCGAGTCCGCCGATTCCGGCGCGGCGCGGCATCGATCACACTGCGACCTCAAAAGTTGACAACGACATCTTTGATCATCTATTTAGCCTACGAAGCTGGATACCGTATCGTATTCGTGACTCGTCGCGAGACTGCGCCCTTCTTCTGGAGGGCCTCCTCCTCTGCTTGTCGACAACAGGCATCTGTTGTGAGGCTCGGTTGCCCAGTGCGATCGTGACATCGGTAGCTCGGTGGCACGAGGCCCGACGCTCAGGACAAGGTTGTGGCGATGGGAAAGGTCCTGCCTCGGCTCAGGACAGGCTTGCCTTTCCGGGGCGGCACTTTCAAGGCCGCAAAAATGCCAGTCTCAGCAGACGAAGAGGCTGCGGTGACACAGCCACCGCGTTTCCCCGTTGGTCACGCATTAAGCAACATGGAAGAGGCAGAGTCTATCTGCAGAGATTGTGTGCTGGTCTGTGTCCCCATCCCATCCCTTGTTGGCAGTATACAGACCGTATGCTCGTGATGGGCGGGGTCCCCTTTTACGAGACCATGCCGGTTGATATGAGAGATCTGGAGTGATAGGCGGGTTGCGGGTGCTGAGCTCGCTTTCGCATGATCGCCGAGAAAGAGAGAACGCGTTTCTATCGTTTCTATGCACAGACAGCATGACCCGAGCATTCCGAACAGGTGCGCACGACGGAAGCTTATCAAAAGGCGCTGCTTCCTGTTGAGGATCCAGCGGAAACGTGGGTCGGCCGCGTCGTGGCGGTCCGTTTTCCTGCCAAAATTGGCGGTTAGAAGAGGAAGATCGGCTGTTGGTCTTCCTGCCAAAATTGGCGGTTAGAAGAGGAAGATCGGCTGTTGGTCACCATCAGCCCGGCTGATTCTTACGGAACTTGAAACAAAGACCGCTGAGCCAGGAACCCGCCTTCAGGTGCATCCAGATGGCGAGCTTGGACACGGGCGCGTCGACGTCATGTGGCACTCTGGTCGACTGCTGCAGGGATATCGCGTTGGGGTGCAGGAAGCGTTTGACTTGGAGGTTGCCGCGTGCGAGAGCAACCTTGGCCATGCCGCATCTGGGGAACGGCAGGATCATCACTCTGTGGGGTCATCCCCAGGATCATATCGCTCTGCTTGCTCCCCACCAGCTCCGCCAGGCAGTAGTGGATCGGCTCGGAGCTCGAAAAGTGGTCCTCGTGAAGACGGGGTTTGCACATTCAGCGTTGGGGGTGGAAGGGAGGCTGTGAGCGGCCACGGCGTTCTTCTTGAGGTCACGATGGGTTGGCTCGGTGCAACGCCAAAGGTGCTGCAGTGTGGTGGCGTGGTCCGGCCTTGCTTGTCGGGGGGACGACTCTCGTCAGAAGAGTACCAGAGTTGGAACGGACTAACAAGCTCAACGGGACTAACAAGCTCTACGGGATCAGACGACGGATCTGTCAACTGATCTTCCGTCGTCTTGTCGTGGAAGCTGCATACGATAGATAGGCACTGAACTCCAGGTTCGTTTGCATAGGAGGGTGCTGCTCTCGTGCAAGAGCGTGCAGAGTAAAAGAAATCCACTCGAATGTGTGGTGTGATTCCAGCCGTCCATTCTTCACAGTTACATGCGGCATTTCGCCTTGATGAACTTTGAGTGAGGCTCAGCAAACAGTACAGCCTTCGCTAGGCCTAGAGCGCTCGATAGCACGGGTCTCAAAGTCGTGAATATGGGCCAGTAGCTGTACCGGGGAATTCGTGTAAAGCTGTCCTGCTGCCAGCGCGCGCGCTTCGTGTGCCCCCGGGGAGGAGGAGCCAGACCACGTCAGACCGACGTCGCACATGCCAAGTGCTGCCCAGTCCTCACCTATGAAACATACAAGGTGCGTGCGCTCCACTCCCCCGTCCTGCAAAATCGACCAATTCTCCTCAATCCTACCGAAAAAGGAGAAAAGTCGGTGACAAGGCAGCGCGAACCTGGACGATTCCCTGGAACACTTTGAGCGTGCGATGCTCCTCCATGCGCTTTTGGTGATCACTCTCGTGAACAACTCCCGGCTTCTTGGCAGGATTCCATAAGCCACTCCGAAATACATGTGCCATCACGCCGTGAGGATTGACCGTAGCAATAACAGACTTGTGGAATGTAGGAATCAACACCTGCGTTAAAAGGGAACCCCTCGATATGTTTAGCCACAAATCGATCACCACGGGTTTACAAGAAGTGGTGGTGAACCTTGCCACGACATCGCTGGATGTTTGAGATCACGTCGGACACGGAATTCGCCTGATTTCCCACCAGAACGATTGCGCCCCCGACATCGAATACGAATTCGAGCGGAGGCGTCTGGAAGTCAAAGACATCCTGGATTGTTTGCACTGTCACATGATCACGCAGACGCTGCATAACAGCACACACGCAGCTTGCGAGGCACACGGATTCTCATCTGAACACAAGAAAGACAAGAGGATAGTTACATCTGCAACAGAGCAGACCACGAGACGAAGGGCACACGACAGCCTACAGACCTGCCCAACAAAAACAGATATTCGAACGAACGTATTCAGTGAGCTGCTCGATGTGCCACATGAACGGCGAAGCATTGAACCCGCACCATGGGAACAATCGACATGACTGGCAGCAAACCTCGGCATTTGTAACCGCACTCCGGCGAAGGATTAGTACAGGCGCTATCCCTGCTGCGTTGGCTGCCGATCGAAGACCAAGGTACCTGCTAGGCTCCAGGTCACGCAATTCATGACGTCGCGACTCGTCTTGAAATATCGCGTGAGAGCCCAACGTGCAGCTGTGTAAGATCGATGTTTCGACATGGCAAGGGATGGCAAGTCGCCTTCGTTTGAATTCCGCTTCGTCGATGTTGGGCCCCACCCCGATGCCCGCCGCACGCTGGAAAAGAAGGCAGTGAGCTACAAATGGTCCTCAATCCCAAATTCATTGCCCATGAAAAACACCGCTCCGCAGCATACCAAAGCCGTAATTATCGGTGGAGTTCAGGTACCAGCTCTTCGCTGTTGTTAGAGCCCAGTTGTCCTCGGAGAGTGTGAGCAGGCGCCACAGGAGCGAAGCGAATGTCGTCTTCGATCACCATACATGTCACATTGTGTGCTTGGACGATTTTGTCAGGTACCGTAATGGCTATGCTGGTTTTTGACAACGCTTTGAGTCTTCCGCTTGCAAGAGCCCATTCTGAGCGATCAGTGATACCACGCTGACGCTGCGCTTCAGCAGCTGCAAGGAGTTGATGTCAGTTACACCGATGTCACCAAAGAGCTGTTGCAACCAAGCAACGGTGCCTAAACAAAAGCGAAAACGGGACTTACCACGTATTTCGCGAGCTCGCAATTCGTTGCGCCACAGCATAGCCCATGAACTCTTATCACTACCAAGATGGGTTTAGTTTTGGTTAGGAATCCGGAGAGTTTTTCTAATCTACTCGAGGTCGGCGCAAGGACCTGCGAGTGAGCACGATTGCAGTTGCTTTGCCCCACTTGACAATATCACCATGCGTCGCGACTGACCCGACTGAAGCCTTGGGGAGCGCTACTCGCACCCCAGAAGACCATCTCTGATAAAAAGTGGACCGCGGGTGTTACTGAATTGGCCCCGGTTGATCAAAGTTCAAGTGTGGACGCCTCTGGAGTATATGACCTTTTGTCGCTCCGTCCTGGTATCCTCTTCTTCGTTCTCTTCAACTTGGCCCTTCTTATCGCTACTTTTGAACAGCCTTGGCAACATTTTTGAGCCCGTGTTCTTGTTTGAAGTCATATTGGCATCTTCTTTTTGACGGGTGATTTCAAGCTCTTCGGTTGTGACTCCCTACACAAGATGTTCAAAGCATCAGCAAAACAAATCAAGACGTAGTTAGCGCTGAATTAAAAAACAATCTAGCATCACAGAGAAACGTTTTGGGAGGGAAGAATACCGCCATTTTGGCTCGATGCCCAATAGACACGTAGTCCGAATAGCTGCCACCGAATAGCAGCAGTGAACTCACAGACACAGGCACAGGCACAGGCACAGGCACAGTCACAGTCACAGGCAGAGACACAGGCACCAGCATCCACACTCAACTCCCATAGGCTGTTGAAAACTGTGTGGGAGGAAATCATACTCGGGCACATTGCGACGTTCCAGAACAAGCGGATCAGAGAGTACCTGCGACAAACAAAAGTGAAAACCAAGACAACAGAGTTAAAGAAATTTCACTTTAATTCAAACCTGGGCGATGAAACAGTCGGTGGGAACAATGTCGCCAACTCCAAGGCGAATGACGTCGCCTGGCACGAGGCTCGCAGCCCGCACTGTTGATTCGATGCCTTCACGTATCACAGTCCGAACCTCTTTGACGAGGGCCGTCTGCAAGCCTGTAGATCATAGAATGGTGAGTCGTTGCATCGGCCTGCTGGCCACCCGTTTCATATAACGATGGGTGCATCGCTAGAAATCTGAACGTCTTAACCCCGCTCGAGGTAGGTCAACTGCGGGCACTTGAACCTGAGGGCATGGGACTCCTCAACAACATCGGCTCCAAAGGCTCCTTGTCAGATGCGGTGAGCTTCTCAACATCCTGCACGCAGCCATACTGTCTGTTGGATTGAGCCTCACAAGCGACTATCTACCAATCGGTTGCACTGGTCGAGAGAGTGTTTTGCAACAATTAACCCAAGTGTGGACTGAAATATACGCTGTGGCAGAGTCCAGCCTCGAGAGTCGTTCCTAGTTTTCGAAGAATTGCCGGCAATGTTGCTACCGTGTGTACAGGATGCGGGTAAAATGCAACATTCGGTCGCCAAACTTTTCGCTCAGTGAATGTTCTCGGCTGGTCCCTCTTGTCGTGCTTCAATTTCATGTTCACGAAGCCTGGTCCATGATGCAGTGTAACCTGAAGAAATACATCTTGGTCAGTGAGAACAGCTATTCATAGCAGATCACTGCGGTATGCTTCGTTGTTTTCAGAATCCACTTGTAGCCTGACGCCAAACATCAT
>Ga0115567_10003109_pt1 | contig 16440 bp, 17 predicted proteins | sample COGITO_mtgs_1204_2_FD_88679 | JGI IMG/M metagenome (GOLD analysis project Ga0115567, IMG submission 88679) | Pelagic marine microbial communities from North Sea - COGITO_mtgs_120412 | ecosystem: Environmental > Aquatic > Marine > Epipelagic | place: Germany:Helgoland, sampling site Kabeltonne... | reverse complement strand
CTTCACTCCCGAATCTCTAATGGCCTGACTTGGCTGAATAAAAGTACGGCCAATGTAATGGTTTCTAATGATCCCCATTTCAAAAGGTATACCGGAAGCTTCAGCGTAACCAATGGCTGAAGGCACTCCTGAATCTGGAACTGGCACCACAATGTCAGCCTCAATTGGGTTTTCTTTAGCTAAGATGCGGCCCATATTTTTTCTAACGGAATAGACATGTTCTCCAAAAACTTTTGAATCAGGTCTAGCGAAATAAACATGTTCAAAAACGCAGCGGTGAAGTTTTTCAGATTTTGCAAAAATTTCGGATTCAATTCCTTTGTCACTAATCTTAATAAGTTCCCCTGGTTCAACCTGTCTGATAAACTCAGCTCCGATTAAATCAAAAGCGCAGGTCTCTGAAGCAACAACATAACTCTCTCCACCTTCATACTTTCTTTTTCCAAGCACAAGAGGTCTAAAGCCCTTTGAATCTCTTAAAACATAAAGAGCGTCTTTGTTTAAAAGAACCATAGAAAATGCACCTTCTAACTTAGTAGCCGCCTCTCTTAAACAAGATTTTAAATCGTTTGAAGGGTTTCTAGCAATCAGATGCAAGAGGCATTCTGTGTCACTTGAGCCTTGAAAAATCGATCCTTCTTTTTTGAGACTTTCTCTGAGCTCATCTGAATTCACTAAGTTTCCGTTATGAGCAATTGCAACAGGTCCATTAAAAAGCTGGGCTGTAAGAGGCTGAGCATTTTCTAAAAGATTTCTACCAGTTGTTGAGTAGCGCACATGTCCAATAGCCGCTTTTCCTTTTAGTCTTCTTAAATTGTCTTCTTTAAAAACATCACCCACAAGACCCATACCTTTATCAATAACATGGTGTCCATTGTCGTCTAAAGACACAAGACCCGCTGACTCTTGCCCTCTATGCTGTTGAGCAAAAAGTCCAAGATAACCCACACGTGATGCCTCCGGATCTCCCCAAACACCGAAGACTGCGCACTCTTCTTTCCAGGAAGATTTTAGAACCTCTTCAGAAATGTTGGCCTCTTCTTTTTGTTGATTAAGCTCCAAAATGCTTCTCCCAGCCTTTGTATTTTTGTTTTCTAATCTCTTCACCCGTAATTTGAAAATCACCAGAGGTGAGCGTCTGATCAGATGTAACAACGCCAAGATCAGTCACTTTGAAATCATTTTTTGGCAGTTCGTAGTCCGCATCCACTTCTAAAATCACCTGATAAAGCTTTTCTTGCTTTAAACTTGGCAGCGGAACATTTGATTTGATCTTAACACCAAAGTCATCGTCCATCATTGAGGTCAAAGTGTAGAAAGCTCCAAATTTTGAAACAAGTTTTGAAGATTTGAAATCACCTTCTAAAGCCAAGGGTCTTAAAAAGTCACAAAAATCTTTTGTGACTTGAGGATCAAGCTCTCCTTTTCCCCATTTTTCAGACGCTTCCATATCGCCTGCATAGCCTGACCAGGTCAGCTGGGGCGTCTCAACCATTAAGATTTTTGAGCCTGCTTCTTTAAAGCTGCTTTCAGGAAGTTTTTCTAAAGTTTCATCATCTAAAACTTGATCTCTGAAACCCACAACACAAGTAGCTGGAGTTGAGGTGATGTTTTGCCCTTCAGTCTCATTGTAAAGACTGACGTTTCCAGAAATGATAGGAGCTTCAAAAAGTTCACAGGCTTCAGACATGCGTCTTAAGCTTGATACAAACTCTCCCATGATACCAGATTTTTGTGGATTTCCAAAATTAAGACAGTCAGTGACAGCCCATGGTTTAAAACCTTTGATGGAGAGCTGCACAGCTGGGGAAAGAACAGAATCATAGCCGCCAAGTTCGGGACTCAGCTCCATCAAAAGTGGCCTGCACCCTAGAACCACACCTAGCGGCCTTCCACTTTCTGGAAGCCTTACAATACCAATAGGACTTAAACAGTCAGCCACAGTTTTGGCTCCTACTCTTTGATCATACTGATTAAAGATCCACTCTCTCGAACAGCCTTGCAAAGATGAGAAGACTTTTGAGAGATCATAATCAGTGCTCTCCCCTGTTTTGCTTTCTTCCCAGGGAGCAATTTCATAGGGTCTCTCGTATCTTGGAGCACCTTCAACAATATTAGCAGGGTCTATCTCGCAGACCATGTCGCCTTTCCAAAAAATCTGGATTTCTTTCTCACGCCTGACTTTCCCAACAACAACTGCTTCAAGTCCCCATTTAGTGAATATTGATTTGATCTGGTCAACATTGGCAGGATCACAAGCCATAAGCATGCGTTCCTGACTTTCTGAAAGTAAAATCTCTTCGGGGTTCATTGTCTGATCACGAAGCGGAACCCTTGAAAGATCCAGTTCTAAACCTAAACCACCGCCCACAGACATTTCAAAACTAGAGCTCGTGATGCCTGCAGCCCCCATATCTTGAACTGATTCGGCTAAACCTTTTTTCATAACCTCTAAGCAGCTTTCTATAAGAAGTTTTTCAAAGAAAGGGTCTCCAATTTGCACTGTAGGGCGCTTGGCCTCGCTCCCTTCATCAAAAGATTCACTGGCCATTGAAGCGCCGTGAACGCCGTCTTTACCCGTCTTAGCACCAACGTAAACAACTGAGTGCCCAGGGGTTTTTATTTTTGAAGAAACTATCTTATCATCTTTTCCGTAGTAACCAAGAGCAAAGGCGTTTACCAAATTGTTGGTGTTGTAGGTTTTATTGAATTCAGTTTGACCAGAAATGTTGGGAACTCCAACACAGTTGCTGTAAAATGAAATTCCTGAAACCACTCCACTCACTAAATTCTCTAAGCGGTCAGACCCAGCCTCACCAAAACAAAGATAATTTGAAAGAGCTATGGGTCTTGCTCCCATTGTGAAGATGTCTCTTAAAATTCCACCCACTCCAGTGGCAGCACCCTGAAAAGGTTCAATAAAACTTGGATGGTTGTGACTCTCCATTTTAAAAGCAACACGCTCTCCAAGACCTAAATCTACAACTCCGGCATTTTCTCCGTCCTCAGAGACAACAACATCTGATTTTCCATAAAGGTTTTTTAAATGAACTTTTGAACTCTTGTAACTGCAGTGCTCACTCCAAAGACTCGAAAAAAGAGCCCATTCAATTTGTGAAAGATCACGGTCGCCCACAATTTTTTTAGCTAAACTGTGTTCATCAGAACTTAAACCATAGTGTTTTAACTTTTCTTCTAATGTCATCAAACTTGATACGTCCATTACAAAAACCTTTCTAAAAGTTTACGGCCATCTGTGCCACCCATCCAAGAATTCACAGCCCGCTCAGGGTGCGGCATAAGTCCTGCTACATTTTTACCGGCATTCAAAACACCAGCAATGTCATCGACTGATCCATTAGGATTGTCAGAGTAAGTTAGCCAAATCTGTCCATTTTTTTTCATAGACTCTAGTGTGTCAGCTGGCACAAAATAGCGTCCCTCACCATGAGCTATAGGCATAGTAAGTTCGCCCTCGAGTGACCACGGACTCTCAGTTTTTTCTGCTTTAAGCACTGACCAGTCATCAATAAATTTTAAACTTTCATTTCTCATCAAAACCCCTGGCAGAAGGCCTCTTTCACAAAGAACTTGAAAGCCGTTGCAGATTCCTAAAACGGCTTTTCCAAGACCTGCAAGCTCTTCAACAGAGTCCATTACGGGCACCTTTGAAGCCAAGGCACCGCACCTAAGGTAGTCCCCGTATGAAAAACCACCCGGTATCACCACACCATCTAAATCACCTGCTTCAAATTTATCCTCGTACCAAAGCCACTCAGCCTGAAGACCTTCAGTTGCAGCCACGGCATCAAAAATATCCTGATCACAATTTGTTCCTAGAAATCTAACAACACCAATTTTTTTCATATTTGCAGCCTACTTATCTTTTTATTTAATTTCTGAAATGAAAATCTCTTCTACAAGTGGATTGAACAAAACATATTCAGCCATTTTTTTGAGATCAGTGCTCGATGAGGTCGTCTCTATTTCTATAAACTTACCGACCTTACATTGTGTGAGTTCAAAACCAGCCTTGCTTAAAATAAGCTCTGTGGCTCTTCCCTGTGAATCTAAAACATCTTTTTTGGGCATCACTTTTACACCGTACTTCATCTAACTCACCGCCTTTTCTAATTTTTCTAAAATAATTTTATAACTTTCTTCTACTCTACCCAGATCTTGTCTGAATCTGTCTTTATCTAAAGACTCTCCTGTTTCTAGATCCCAAAGTCTGCAGGAGTCAGGAGAAATCTCATCAGCTAAAAGAACTGACGAGTCCGGGCAAATTCCAAATTCAACTTTAAAATCCACTAGATCAATTCCAGCTTTTTCAAAGAGCTCTCTTAGGTGCATGTTGATTCCTAAAACTTTGTTTTTGATCTGCTCATAGACTCTTAGATTGCAAAGCTCCATTGCCATAACGTGCTCATAAGTAAGAAGTGGATCTGCAAGTTCATCATTTTTATAAAAAACTTCAAAAATTGGGTCTCTAAACTCAAAACCTTTTTCAAAACCCAATCGTTTGCAGATGGAGCCTGCTGCCTTATTTCTAATAACCACCTCTAAAGGAACAATTTTGACTTTTTTAACAATTTGTTCTGTGTCCGACACGGTTTCAACAACGTGGTTGTCGATGCCCTTATTTTTTAGATAATCGAAAATTAAGTTTGAAATTCTTAAATTGATTTTTCCTTTTCCTTCAAACGATCCTTTTTTGACAGCATTGAACGCAGTAAGGTCATCTTTAAACTCAACCCAAAGTTTTTTTTCATCGCTCGTAGCGAAAAGTCTTTTGGCTTTGCCTTCATATAAGAATTCTTTTTTTTCTGTTGTCATATTAGGCTCCTACTTGATTTTTTTTGCTTGAGGCAAAACACGGTTGATCACTTTTTTTATATTTCGTGCATGTCTCTTACCTGAAAACAGATCTTCTAAATCTTTCCTCGATAGTTTTTTGGAAATTTCTTTATGCGACATAATAGCATCTTTATAGGACTCATCCTCTTTTAGTTCGTGGGCAGCGCCCTGAACCCAAGAGTAAGCCGTCTCTCTTTTTATACCTGAATCAACAAGGTCTAGCAAAATATGAGAAGAGTAAATCTGACCACCAAGAGAATTTAAGTTTTTAAGCATGCGCTCTTTATCAACATAAAGATTTTTTAAAACTCTATTCAAACGCTCGAGTCCGTAATGTAAAATTGTAAAGGCATCTGGAATAGCCACTCTTTCTACAGAAGAATGTGAGATGTCTCTTTCGTGCCAAAGGGCAACGTTTTGCTCTGTGGCAATACTGTATGATCTTACAAGCCTTGCCACTCCTGTTAAATTCTCTGCACTGATCGGATTTTTTTTGTGGGGCATCGCACTTGAGCCCTTCTGACCTGGAGTAAAGCCTTCAATCACTTCCGAGACTTCAGTACGCTGAAGGTGTCTGAGCTCAACAGACAAACGCTCCATGAATGATGCCGTAAGTGAAAGTGACTGCATCAAAGCTGCATGCCTGTCTCTAGGAATAACTTGAGTAGCCACATCCTCAGTTTTGAGTTTTAATTCTTTACAGACGTCTTTTTCAATTTTAGGCATCAGAAATGAGTAAGTTCCAACAGCACCAGAAATCTGGCCGTACCTCACTCCCTCAAAAGCCGTTTCTAATCTTTGCTTGTTTCTTTGAAGTTCAGCTAAAAAACCCGCCATTTTAAAACCGAAACTTGTAGGCTCTGCATGAATGCCGTGCGTCCTGCCCACGCAAAGAGTCTGATGATGCTTTACTGCTAACGACTCAAGTGTTTTTTCAAGTTCGGCAATGATTTTCATGAGCACTGGTTTGGACTCTGCAATTTGCACCGCAATGCCTGTGTCAATCACATCTGACGAAGTTAAACCATAGTGTATGTACTTACCTGCTTCTCCCACATTTTCTGCTAAGTTCGAAACAAAAGCGATCACATCGTGTTTTGTAGTTGCTTCGATTTCTTTGATTCTGTCTATATTAAATTTAGCTTTTTTGTTAATTTGCTCAGCAGCTTTTTTTGGAATAAGGCCTGCTTTTGCTTGAGCTGTGGCAACAGCTAGCTCAACTTTTTTTAAAGCTGACCATTTGTTTTCTTCTGACCACACTTTAGCCATTTCCGGCTTGCTGTATCTTGAAATCATTGCCCAGCTCCTTTGTCGTATATTTTGTGAGCTAAATTGTTTTGATAGGTGTACATCAGGTCCATAGTAAAACCTCTCCATTCAATGGGTGAGTTCCAAATGTAACCTGTGTCGTTTAAAGGTTCCCTTTCTTGGGACACAGGAAACAAAGTTTTAAGGGCCCCTTCTAGATTTTCACTTTGTTGCGCCATAAAATTTGTATGCACAAACTCTTTGTTTAAAAATTTAAGTGCCCTCATGCCGGCCTCTTTTTTAATTCCAAGCTTATAAATGGGCTCTAGAGTCCACACGTCTAAGTAGAGTTCTCCATCGTTGCCCTTCACAACAATATTTAAATTGGCTTCTTTCCAAGGCTTAAAGGCAGAGTCTACCCAGCATGTCCATTTCGGCAGACTTTCTAATTTATTTTCTTTGTAAAAAAATCTTTTGCGGTGCCAACCAAGAGCAGTGTCTAAGCTTTCAACTTTATTATAAGTTAACAGCTTAAGTTCAAATACAGTAAGGGCTACAATCCACTCTTTAGGTTCTTCTTTAACTTTTGCTAAGATTTTATCTAACTCATCTTGGCTCACATCATGCACCTGAACACCTTTTTTGCTCAGCATTTCAAGGCTTTCTTTGTAGTTGCTCTTATTTGATTTTCTAACATAAAGATCTGATTCTAAACTAAACTTTGACTCGGACTCTAGCCAGTCCGAAGATTTTTTGAAAGATGATTTACCAAAAGCTCTTAAAAAATCTTCGAACCAAAATTTTTGTCCCTCTAGAGCTTCCTTGTAAAAATCTTCTTTAAAGTTTTCTAAAACATAATCTCTATTTTGTGCTTCCCAAGCCAGGTTGCCACTTTTAGTTGAAAGGCAAAAACCACCATTTAGTTTTTCTAAAGTCTCTTCTCTAGCTAAAATATTTACAAATTCATCAGGCGAGCCTGAATTGATTGAGAAAGGAAAGGGGCCGTCAATGTCTTCTGGATGTGTCCAACCCGCGTGGTCAGTGACTTCATAAAGATCAACCTCCACTCCTAACGAGTAAAGCCTTTTAGCAAGCCAATGTGAACGCCATCCCATTGAAAGTATATTGATTTTTTTCACAAGCTACCTGTCCCCATGTTTATCAAGCTTCTATCACAGTGCTTAGCCACAGATTCTTGCTCAGCAAAGTGAACCTGCTCAACAAATTTTGAAAATTTTAAAAAAGGCGGTCTTATTTCTTTTTGTAAATAAATTTTGCCCGAATCAACAAGGGCTGAGACCTGATGAACGGTGCAACCCATAGATTTTTTACTCTCAAATGTTTTTTCAATAGACTTCAAACCAGGAAATGCTGGGAGTAGACTAGGATGTAGGTTTATGCAGTCAGCTTGAAGTCTACTCAAAAAAACTTCAGGTGCAATTTTCATAAATCCCAGAAGCAAAACTTTCTTAATTTTTAAAAAATTAAGTTTTTCAGCTAAGGCCTCCCAATCACTTTCATCTTGAAGGGATACAAGTTCAGTGCTAACTCCACGTCGTCTCGCCCAAGCAAAAGCCTGGGGCTCTCTTTTTTTATTTGAGAATACAAATATTTCAGAATGCTTGTTTTCATCTAAGAGAGCCTTCAAGTTAGATCCTCTACCAGACACAAAAACCGCTATTCTCACTCAACACTCCATGGCTTATCTGAGGAACACACCAGACCTGTTGTGACTAGCGACTGGCCAGGTGTGTCTTCGATCATTTTGATGATTTTGTCTTTCGAATTTTTAGAGATAACCATTCCAAAACCAATGCCGCAATTAAACGTCTTAAACATCTCAGACATTTCGAGATTTGCTTTGTCTTTGGCTGTATTGAAAATCTCAGGCATGTCCCATTTTTTAATTTTGATTCCCAAGCCTTTAGGAAGAACTCTAGATAGATTATCCATGCCACCACCCGTTATGTGCGCGCAAGATCTGACCTCTAAATCTAAACCAGTCTCTTTGATTTTTTTAACCAGCGGCCAATAAAGTTTAGTGGGCTCCATCAATTTTTTTGCATGATCGCCACCATCCTCGCCAAAAATTTTACGAAGAAGAGAGTAACCGTTTGAATGAAAACCTGAACTTGCAAGTCCTAAAAAAACATCACCGTCTTTCACTTTGTTAGTTGACCAGGCTTTGTCTTTGTCCACAACACCCACTGAAAAACCCGCAGCATCAAAGTGCCCTTTTTTATAAAGACCTGGAAGCTCTGCTGTCTCGCCACCAATCAACGCGGCACCAGATTCAGCGCATGCACTTTTTAAAGTAGTGATGAATTCTTTTAATTTTTCTTCATCAAGTTTTGAACTTGCAAAGTAATCTAAGAAGAATAGTGGTTCAGCACCAGTGCACAAAAGATCGTTTACACACATGCCTACCAAATCTTGAGCTAGACCTTTGGTATAACCTGATTCAAGCCCCATCAAAAGTTTGGTTCCGATCCCATCAGTTGAGGAAACCAGGAGTGGGTCAGCCATTTCTTTAAAGCTGCCTCTAAAAAGGGCGGCGAAACCACCAATTCCTGAAACCAATCTGTCTGCATGGGCTTTGTGGGAAGGGTCCTCTTCTGACTTCATCCAATCTACAAGGGCGTCAGCTTTTTCAACATCCACGCCTGAGGATTTATACGTTAGTTTTTCTGAAGCAGCAGCCTCACTGACCCGACCATTAGAAGACTCATTTGAGCTCATAAACACCTTCGCTTTTGCTTCTTTAAATACACCAAATCCCACTGACGAGAAAGTCAAATATGAGTTAATAGGGTGCCAGGTAACATTTTACATGAAATACTAGCTTTATGAGGGAGAATACATGGCCAGAAAAGTTTTAAGTCTCCTGATAGTCGCTGCAATCATCTATGTTACGCTTTTTTTGCTTAAAGAATGTGACTCTAATGGCGGTGGGCTCAGCCCACTTTCCAAGGTGCCAGGTAACATATGGCAGTCAAAAATTTAAGATCTCTAAATAAGAAGCACATAGAAAAGAAGCACATAGAAACTTCTTGGAAGTTTTTTGCGCATGCGGCTATATGTTAAACAGTCCACGGCCAGCAGCTTAGATTAGGAGCTGTATTTTGAAGGCATGTCTCTTGCTTTACAAGTGGTACAAGGAGATTCGTATGAAAAAACTTTTAACGATCACTATTCTAATTTTGACTTCAGCTGTGTCTTACGCCACTGAGGTGAGCTCACTCACATGCAAATTTGGCTCTAGAGATTTTAAAATCAAAGATGACAAAAAAATCCTAGTTTCAGACGTAGCAACTCACGGAAATTTATTTCAAGTAGCAGAACTAGGAGGCTATAAAGTTAAACTCGGCACAGCAGGAAATGGAACTCAAGGACAGCTTATCGTTGGGCACACGAGTGTTGGAGTTGTACAAAAAATTTCTTGGCAGTCATTGCGTCAATTTAAAGGCATGAACATCCCAATGGAACATGGATTTACAGGTCTTATGTATTTTGGTGGTGAATCTGAATGGGGTGATAAATCTGACAAGCTTCCCGAGCTTCAGGTGAGGTGCTGGGTAGACTAATTAACAAGGCCTGGCTACTCGAACACTAAAAAGCCTTTCTAAAAGGCTTTTTTACTTTTAATATCTAAAAACTCAAAATTAAGCGTCAGCTGATGTCTCTTCAGTCTCTTTTTTAGCAGTCTTCGCTTTAGGAGCTTCGACTTTAGACGCCTCTTCGGGAGCTGCATCAGAATCATCAGCTTTAGGAACAACAACACCGGCAGCTTCAGCAGCAGCACGCTCATCTAGCTTAGCCTCGTACTTCTTGAGTTCTTTGTAGGCTTTGATCTTTTTAGCGTCAGGAGCAACGATTGTGAAAAGCTGACGCCCTTCTTTCTTCGGAGCCGCTTCTACAGTCGAGATCTCATCAAGCATTTTAACCACTCTCATCAAAAGTTCATAGCCCAACTCTTGGTGAGCCATCTCTCTTCCTGAAAACCTTAAGTTAACTTTGACTTTATCGCCGCTGAGTAAAAACTTTCTGGCATTTTTAAGTTTAGTCTCTAGGTCATGATCTTCTGTACGAGGACGCATTTGAATCTCTTTGACAGAAACAATGGTCTGTTTCTTTCTGGCTTCAACAGCTTTTTTCTTGTTCTCGTACTTCATCTTGCCATAGTCCATGATTTTACAAGTTGGCGGCTTAGCATTCGGCGCCACTTCAATCAAATCAAGTCCAAGCTCTCTTGCTTTTTCCAGCGCGTCTCTGATGTTCATCACACCTAGCATTTCTCCGCCATCAATCACAACACGCACTTCTTGAGCACGTATGCCATCGTTCATTTTATTGCCTTCTTCTCTTTGAGGGCGACGCCCTCTACCTCTACCACCTTTAATAGCAGCCTCCTATAATTTTAAACATCTAAAGTTTTAACTCCAATGATTTTGTTTCAATTTTTTCTTTTAAATTTTTAATAAATTTGTCCAGATCAAGATCCTTCTCAACTTCACCTGTTCTGAGCCTTACAGCAATGTTCCCTGACTCCACCTCATCATCACCACAAGTGATCATATAAGGAGTTTGTTCAAGTTGCGCCTCTCTAATTTTAAAACCTAGTTTTTCGCCTCTGGAATCAAATTCTGCCCTAAGACCAGCGTCTTTAAACTGTTTAGTGAGCTTTTCACAAAAGTCCATATGCTTTTCAGAAACATTCAAAATTTTAATTTGAGTGGGCGTCATCCAAAGTGGAAGGCGTCCAGCTGTGTGTTCCAGATAAACTCCAAAGAACCTCTCAAGTGAGCCCAAGATCGCACGGTGTAGCATCACAGGGCGCTCAGTTGTGTTCTCTTCATTTACAAAATTTAAATCAAAAGCTTCAGGCAAGTTGAAGTCAGCTTGGAGAGTTCCAAGTTGCCAATCGCGCTTTAAAGCGTCGACAAACATGATGTCTAGCTTGGGACCATAAAAGGCTCCGTCCCCCTCATTGACCTCATATTCAAGATTTAGATTTTCAAGTGCATCTCTAAGAGCTTGTTCTGCCTGATCCCAGATTTCATCAGAGCCCATACGTTTTTCAGGACGAGTGGATAAAAATATTTTGTAGTTAGGCATTCCAAGTTCGTTGTAGACTTCATTTAGAAAAACCATGAGGTTTGAAATCTCTTCTTGAAGCTGGCTCACTCGGCAAAAAACGTGAGCATCATCTTGGCAGAAGGTGCGCACTCTTGTGAGTCCATGCATCACGCCACTTCTTTCGTATCTATGGAGTCTGCCAAAATCTGCCATTCTAAAAGGGAGCTCACGGTATGATTTTTTTTTTGAGCCAAACAAAAGACAATGCCCCGGACAGTTCATAGGCTTAACTGAGAATTCTCGCCCGTCAGTTTCTGTGAAGAACATATTCTCTTTGTAGTTTTCGTAGTGACCACTTTTATGATAAAGTTCAGTGTCGTAAATCTGAGGAGTGATGACTTCGTCATAGCCATGCTTCTGATACTTTTCTCTCATGTAGTCTATCAAAGAATTGTAAACAAAAGTTCCGCGAGGTGTAAAAAATGGCGAACCAGGCGCATAGTCGGGAATCATTGTAAAAAGATCTAAGTCTTTACCTAGTTTTCTATGGTCTCGCTTTTTAGCTTCTTCTAAAAGCCTCATGTGTTCAGCTAAGGCTTCTTTAGATTCAAAAGCCGTACCATAGATGCGTTGCAAGCCTTCACGTTTTTCATCACCTCTCCAGTAAGAGCCTGCAAGGGATAAAAGCTTAAAGGCTTTGATCTGACCTGTTTTTTGAATATGTGGACCACGGCATAAGTCAAACCAATCACCGCTTCTTTCATTGCCTTGATGGTACAACGAAATCTCTTCAGTTTCAGGAAGATCTTCAATAAGTTCGACTTTAAAATTCTCACCAAGTTTTTTAAAAATATCGATAGCCTCTGAACGGGGAACAACTTTTTTGATGAGGTCTAAGTTTTGTTTGATGATGTGGTTCATCTTTTTTTCTAAGGCTTTTAAATCATCAGGCGTAAAAGCTTCTTCTCTGTAAAAATCATAATAGAAACCGTCTTTAGTGACAGGGCCAATTGTGACCTGCGTTCCAGGATAGAGTTCTTGAGCAGCTTGAGCTAGGACGTGGGCAGTAGAGTGGCGAACAACGTCTCTTCCCTCTTCAGATTTTGCAGTTATAATTTCAAGCTTGGTGCCGTCTTCTAATGGAAGTCTTAAATCGATGATCTTTTTAGAACCGTTGATTTTTGCACCAACTGTATCCTTTGCTAATTTTGAACCAATAGATTCAGCGACTTCTAGAGCCGTTGGCTTATGTTCAAATTCTTTAATGGAGTTGTCAGGCAGTCGTATTTTAATCACGAGATTAACTAGAAAAAGAGAATGTAGAGTGGTTTGTTGTTAGTTTAAAATAGCTTTTTATCATCGCCATAAAGGAGACACTATTTTCCGCATTTCTGTCAAGAAATCTGGGGTTTAGCGCCTTTGGGGGTTAATTTGAAGCCCCCTCGGCCAGAATGTCCTAAAAAACAGTCAAAGCTTAATCTTTCTTAAGTTAAGGTCTTATAAAGAGAACATTGATGAACAGCTGTCCTGTCATAAGATTAACAGACCCATCCACTGAAAAAACTTTACTAAAACCAATTTTAGTGGCTTTTTGACCTGACCACGTTGCTAACGCTGACTGCTCTTCAGTCATGCCAGCTGCGATGTTTGAATTGTAGCTGTTTAAATTGTCTCCATCTACCCAAGTGCCCGATATGCTACGTATGTTTTCAATTCCGAAATGTTCAATCATTTCATCATACACCTTAGAACCAGAGATGGAGCTTCTAAACCCCTCATTAGGAAAACTAAGTTGGGCTGATATGCTTAGATTCCCCGTGATTAAATTCAAGTGCCCTGCAAACTCAACCTGTGAATTGTTTAAGTCCCTAATCACAAATTTTTTAGAAGAAACATCTCGGTCTAAATCTGCTAATCTTACGCTTAGAGTCTCTGAACTCTGTCCTAAAACATTTGAGCATTGTATGGCATGAGCTGACGAAAAAGCTGTAGCGACAAAAAAGGTCACGGCCAGCCATCTCAAATTTGCTAAAACTGTTTTAAAAAATCTCATATCTTGATAGAGCACAGGTCGTGCCATCTTAATTTAAATTCTAGTGGAAAATCCGTTAGCTGAACCATGCCTCCATATCAAATCTAGTTCCTTAGACCAGCACGATTGCAACAAACAAAGCGCCAAAACCAAGGAGTCAAATTTGTTCAATTCATTAAAATATGCTAAAATCCTAGAAGATTCGGGCCTACCACGCAATCAAGCGGAGGCTCACATGCAGATCATTACAGCTGTGGTGGAGGAAGATATGACAACAAAAGCCGATTTAAAGGAGTACAGCTTAGAAATTAAATCTGAAATGAGCGAGCTTAGATCTGATGTCAAATCTGAAATGAACGAGCTCAGATCAGAAGTCAAAAACTTTAAGAATGAGATCATCATAAAGTTAGGCCTTCTAATCACTGTTGTTCTTCCAATAACTCTGGCTCTGTTACAGCTTCTGCAAAAAAGCTAGTGAGCCAATTATTTTTAAACTGGCTAAAACAGCAAACCTTTTGAATTTTGGTTTACAACTATCGACCCAAAAATCAGGGTTTCCATTATAAAAAACACCAGCAGCATCAAAGGAACAGATTTTAATGTTTCCCTAAGTGCCTGCTTAAAATCTTTGCCTTTTTTAATTTCAACAAGCGTAATGATGATCGGCATATAAATAAAAACAGGCCATGCACTCAAATACTGACTTAAAAGATCTGCAATCAAACCAAAACCTCTTTTGGAAACGCATGAAGGTTGTAAGCGCTCGCCATAGACATTCCGTAAGCACCGGCATCTAAAATAGCTAACCAGTCACCTTCTTCAGGAGTCACCAGGTTTCTATCGTAACCCAAAACATCAGAAGACTCACAAATCGGTCCTACAACATCATAGGTTTTAACGGCAGCGTCTCTTATTTTTAGAGGCACAATTTTATGATAAGCACTATAAAGAGACGGTCTTAAAAGATGGTGCATCCCGGTGTTCACGACAACAAAATCCTTAAAGCCGTTGGTTTTTATATATTCAACTTTGGTTAAAAGCACCCCCGCTCTTGCTATAAGCGACCTTCCCGGCTCAAACAAAACCGTACCTTTGAAATCTTTTAAAAGTGGCGTAATGCGCTCACCAAAAGTCGCAATATTTTTTAAGTCTTTTGACTCATCATCGGATTGGTAGTCGACACCTAAACCTCCACCTAAATCCAAATACTCAACTTTATGCCCAAGTAACTTTAACTCAGAATTCACTCGGAGCACGGACTCCAATGCCTTGACCAGAGGGTTCACGTCCATAATTTGAGAACCAATGTGACAAGACACACCTTGAAGCTTGAGCGCTCCAGCACTTTCTAAGATGAGTTTAGAGACTTGTGGAAGTTGGTCTAAAGAGATCCCAAACTTATTCTCTCTAAAGCCGGTGGCTATATAGGGATGCGTGTCTACAGGAATATCAGGGTTGATCCTGATGCCAAGGGCTGTGCTTTTACCAAGTTCAAGTGAGACTTCACCCACACGCTTAATTTCAGAAAGTGACTCGCAGTTGATTTGAAAAACTTTTTTTTCCAAAGCCTCTTTAATTTCAGCTCTGGATTTTCCAACACCTGAAAAAATAATTTCATTTGGCAAGAAACCAGCTTTTAAAGCCTGATTGAATTCACCAATTGAAACAACATCTGCACCAAGCCCTTCGGCTTTGACCACTTTTAAGACTTCAAGGTTTGCGTTTGCTTTTGTTGCAAAGTGAATGTGATTTTTAAAACCTGAAAAGGCTTTTTTATAAGCTGAGATTCTTTTTTTTAAAGTTTCAGAGTTGTAGAGATACACTGGTCGCTCAGTCAGATCTGCTAGTGAAGACAAAGTCTTCACCTTGCCACCTACACTGGTGCACAGCTCATTATTTTTATAAAAAAAACTTTCTCTAGAAAAACTCATTATATTTAAGCCTTGTCGTTGCTTTTATTATTGTTCTTAGCATCAAGACCAAATTCAGAGTGAAGAGCTCTTACAGCAGCTTCAACTTGCTCACGTGGCAGGACACCACTCATTTTAATATCACTAGTTGTGACAAGTTTAAGATCAATTCCAGCTTCTTTAAAAGCTTTAAAAAATCTTGCGGCCACTCCAGGGTGAGTTTTCATACCCACTCCCACTATAGAAACTTTTGCAACATTAGGAACTGTTTTCACCTCAACACTTGAATCGAACAAAGACTTTAGAATTTTAACACCACTTTCTACATCTTCATCTGCAATTGAAAATGCAATGCGCTGACCTTTAGCACCTTGCGCCTGTGAGATGATGTCAACGACAACTTCTTCCTCTGCAAGTTTTGAAAACAAATTTGCTAGAAGCTCAACGCCCTCAGGAGCAGGCTCTGCTGCTAAGATAGTGATTCTTGGATCATGAGTAATTGCTGACACCACTGGTGCTTCCATAGGATTCTCCCGTTTTGATATCCATGTGCCTTCATCAAGCACAAAGGTTGATCTAACATGAATTGGTATATTGTATTTTGCTGCGATCTCGACACATCTAAAGTGCAGGACCTTAGAGCCAAGGGCTGCCATCTCCATCATCTCTTCGTAATTTAAATGCTCAATTTTTGAAGCCTTTGGCTCCACTCTTGGATCTGCAGAGTAAACACCGTCTACATCGGTAAAGATCTCACATGCATCTGCACCTAAAGCTGCTGCAAGTGCAACACCAGTGGTGTCAGACCCGCCTCTGCCTAAAGTGGTCACGCGGTCTTTGCTGTCTATACCCTGAAAACCAGCAACAACAGGAATCACACCTTCTTCAAGCATGCCATTTAAAACTGTAGTGTCGATATTTTGAATTCTAGCTTTTGAGTAGATGGAGTCTGTTTTGATGCCTAATTGAAACGCCAACATTGGAGAGGCTTTCAAGCCTCTTTTTTGAAGTGCTAAAGACAAAAGTGATATTGATACCTGCTCACCAGAGGCTAAGAGCAGATCATAGGCATCACCGCCACGTGAACTAGGGTTTACATCATGAGCAAGTTGAACCAAACGGTTTGTCTCTCCTGACATAGCCGAGGCCACAACGACAAAGCGCTCACCCTCAGCATAAGATGCTGCCAAACGGTCAGCAACTTTTTCAATTCTCTCTATAGAGCCTACAGAGGTTCCACCGAACTTCTTGACCAAAACTGTTTTCATAGTGTTCTCTTTTAAAGAAAAGGATCAATCAATGCAAAGCTTTATTTTT
>Ga0115567_10003108_pt1 | contig 16446 bp, 13 predicted proteins | sample COGITO_mtgs_1204_2_FD_88679 | JGI IMG/M metagenome (GOLD analysis project Ga0115567, IMG submission 88679) | Pelagic marine microbial communities from North Sea - COGITO_mtgs_120412 | ecosystem: Environmental > Aquatic > Marine > Epipelagic | place: Germany:Helgoland, sampling site Kabeltonne... | reverse complement strand
CACGGCCATCTTTTGAATAGGCATAGCGATAGATCGTCCTCTTCTCGGGACATTGCTGCGCAATACCCTGTCAGGCAGTGCGTGGCTCACGCGCATGGGATGGCGTTCAAGCCGCATACGTCCAGCGATCTGTTCAGGTGACCAGCCTTCATCAAAACCGCTCCGCACAGCAGCCATAATATCGGGGTACCGGATCAGCTTACGATGCACTGCACGGCGCTCTTCGTATCGATCCTGTGCGAGCACCGCATGATAGCCGTTCAGTACAGGGTTCTCTTCATCGCGGTAGTCGTTTCGTTTGATCTCGCGGTAGATTGTCGAGGGCGCGCGGCACAGATTGTCCGCGATCTCTTTCACTGGTATCTTTGCCTCAAGCAATTTGGCCAGCTTACGGCGTTCGTCGAGGTTCAGGTGAGGGTAGCAGCGTCCCATAAATTAACTCCATGCAATTCAATACCTTGTTAAAGAATTTGCACTTCATTTGTGAATTCACCCCGGGCACATCGTTACAGTGTGTAATGAAGATTATGTAATATAATGTGCCTGCTTTGCTTCCCCGGGAGGGTATGGGCTGTCCAAATCATAAATATTGCACATTTGTCTGCTAGGTCCGCCCGACAGCAAATCGGGCCGTGCCTGCACAAGTTGGTGGTTCAGCCTTTGCCGTGAGGGTGCTAGGAGGGCTTTGGTGTGCATATCGCACAGAAAAAATGAGGGCAGACATGAAGATTACGGTGGTTGGGTTAGGCTATGTTGGCCTGTCGAATGCGGTTTTGCTGGCGCAGCATCATCAGGTTACGGGTGTGGATATGGTCCAGTCCCGCGTCGATGCGGTAAATGCGCGCAAGAGCCCCATCGTAGATGCGGAGCTTAGCGCGGTTCTCAAGGACCGCGATCTTGACCTGACGGCCACGACCGATGCCGCTGAAGCCCTCGCTGCTGCGGATATCGTAGTGATCGCCACGCCCACCGATTACGATCCGCAGACCAATACCTTCAACACCTCCAGCGTGGAGGGGGTCACGGCACAGGCACTGGCGGCGAACGATCATTCCAGCGTGGTGGTCAAATCGACGATCCCCGTGGGCTATATCGACGCCGCGCGCGCGCGCCATAAAACCGAGCGGCTGTTTTTCAGCCCCGAATTCCTGCGCGAGGGCCGCGCGTTGTTTGACAACCTGCATCCCAGCCGCATCGTGGTGGGGGATCTTGGCGACCGGGGCCGACAGTTCGCCGATCTGCTGGTGGAAGGGGCCGAAGATACGGACATTCCCGTCCTGCTGACCAACCCGTCCGAGGCCGAGGCGATCAAGCTGTTCGCCAATACCTACCTTGCCATGCGGGTGGCCTATTTCAACGAGCTCGACAGTTACGCGCTGGCAGGTGGCATGGACAGCCGCCAGATCATCGAGGGCATCTGCCATGATCCGCGCATCGGCTCGCATTACAATAATCCGTCCTTCGGCTATGGCGGTTATTGCCTGCCCAAGGATACCAAGCAGTTGCTGGCAAACTATGAACACGTACCACAGAACCTGATCCGCGCGGTGGTGGATGCCAACCGCACGCGCAAGGATTTTCTGGCCGACCAGATCATCGCGGCCAAGCCCGGCATCGTGGGTGTCTACCGTCTGGTGATGAAGGCAGGGTCTGATAATTCCCGCCACAGCTCCATTCAGGGGATCATGAAGCGGATCAAGGCCAAGGGGATCGAGGTTGTCGTCTACGAACCCTCGATGACCGATGCGACGTTCTTTGGATCCAAGGTGATGCATGATCTGGAGGCGTTCAAGGTAACGTCCGACATGATCCTCGCCAACCGCCATGACGATGCATTGGCCGATGTCGCGGGCAAGGTATTCACACGCGATCTGTTCGGGAACGACTAAAGGACGGGCTGATGGAATTCACACAGACGAAACTGGCGGGCGTGGTCCTGTTGACCCCGCGCCGCTTTGGCGATGACCGTGGCTGGTTCAGCGAGACGTGGAATGCGCGCGCATTGGCGCAGGGCGGGATTGATGCGGATTTCGTGCAGGACAATCATTCGATGTCCACACAGGCGGGCACGTTGCGCGGGCTGCACTATCAATCGCCGCCCCACGCGCAGGCCAAGCTGGTGCGTTGCACGGTAGGCGTGGTTTTTGACGTGGCGGTCGATGTGCGGGTCGGATCGCCGACATATGGTGACTGGGTCGGGTATGATCTGAGTGTGCAGAATGGCTGTCAGCTCTATATTCCCGCAGGGTTCCTGCATGGTTTCGTGACGCGCAGTGCGGACGCCGAAGTACAATATAAATGCACCGATTATTACGCGCCCGAGGCGGATGGGGCCGTGGCATGGAACAGCTGCGGCGTTGACTGGGGGCTTACGGGTGATCCGGTACTGTCGGACAAGGACCGCAAGGCACCGCAGTTTGGCGACTGGACTTCGCCCTTCACGATGGGCAATGCGCGATGAAAATTCTCGTGACGGGCGGTGCGGGTTTCATCGGCTCTGCCGTGGTGCGCCAAGCGGTGGCGGCGGGGCATCATGTGATCAACCTCGACGCGCTGACCTATGCGGCGTGTCTGGAGAATGTGGCCAGCGTCGCGGATAGGGACCTGTACGCGTTCGAGCAGGCCGACATCCGCGACCGCGCGGCGATCGACACCGTGTTAGAGACACATAGGCCGGATGCCATCATGCATCTGGCGGCGGAGTCTCATGTGGACCGTTCCATCGACGCGCCTGGCGATTTCATCGAGACGAACGTGACCGGTACCTACACCCTGCTGGAAGCCGCGCGCACCTTTTGGACGGCGCAGGGCAGGCCCGACACGTTCCGCTTCCACCATATCTCGACGGACGAGGTGTATGGCTCCTTGGGCGACACCGGCATGTTCACCGAAGACACGCCTTATGATCCGCGCTCGCCCTATTCGGCGTCCAAGGCATCCTCGGACCATCTGGTGCGCGCTTGGGGCGAAACCTACGGTTTGCCCATATTGGTGACCAACTGTTCCAATAATTACGGCCCCTATCATTTTCCCGAAAAGCTGATCCCGGTGGTGATCCTGAACGCGCTGGCAGGCAAGGAAATCCCTGTCTATGGCGACGGCGGCAATATCCGCGACTGGCTCTATGTCGAAGACCATGCCGATGCGCTGCTGACCGTGCTGGCACGCGGCGCGGTGGGCCGCACCTATAATATCGGCGGCGAGAACGAGGCGAAGAACATCGACCTTGTGCGGATGATCTGTGCGGAGCTGGATCGCCATCGACCTGATCATGCCCCGCATGCCGATCTGATCCGTTTCGTCACCGATCGTCCCGGCCATGACCGCCGCTATGCCATCGATCCCGAACGCATCCGCACGGAACTGGGCTGGCGGCCTTCGGTGACGCTGGAACAGGGGCTGGCAAAAACGGTTGCGTGGTATCTGGCAAACGAGGCCTGGTGGCAGCCCCTGCTGTACCGTGCGGGTGTCGGCACGCGGTTGGGGACGACGACATGAAGGTTTTCGGCCCGGAGGGATGGACATGAAAATTCTCGTTTTCGGCAAAACGGGTCAGGTCGCCACTGAACTGGCCCGCCTGGTCCCCGACGCGCATTTCGCGGGGCGCGAAGACGCGGATCTGTCTGATCCGACCGCCTGTGCGTCCCTGATTGCCACGTTAGAGCCCGAACTGATCATAAATGCCGCCGCCTATACGGCCGTGGACAAAGCCGAAGACGAGGAACCGCTGGCGCAGATCGTCAATGGCGCGGCCCCCGCCGCAATGGCGCAGGCCGCGCAGCAAGTCGGTGCCGCGTTTGTCCATATCTCCACCGATTATGTCTTTGACGGGTCGGGCGATGCGGCGTGGACACCGGATGCGCGCCCCGCCCCTTTGGGCGCTTACGGGCGGACCAAACTGCTGGGTGAGAACGGCGTGGTCGAGGCGGGCGGCACCTATGCCATCCTGCGCACGGCCTGGGTGTTTTCCGCACATGGCGGCAACTTCGTGAAAACCATGCTGCGGCTGGGACAAACGCGCGAGAGCCTCACTGTCGTGGCGGATCAGTTCGGCGGCCCGACCCCTGCGGCGGATATCGCGGTGACCTGTCTGGCGATCGGCAAGGCCCTGATCGAGAGCCCCGGAAAATCCGGTACCTATCATTACGCCGGCGCACCTGACACGCATTGGGCCGACTTCGCGCGCGCGATCTTTACCGAAGCCGAACTGGCCACGCAGGTTGAAGATATCCCCTCTGCCGCCTATCCCACCCCCGCAAAACGCCCCGGTAATTCGCGGCTGGATTGCGCCAGCACGCACGCCACTTTCGGCATTGCGCGGCCCGATTGGCGCAGCGGCCTGCGTGCCGTGATTTCTGATCTGGAGAAGACCACATGAAACGCAAAGGCATCATCCTCGCTGGCGGCTCCGGCACGCGACTCTATCCGATCACGCTGGGGATCTCCAAACAGCTCATTCCGATCTATGACAAGCCGATGATCTATTATCCCCTGTCGGTGCTGATGCTGGCGGGGATTACCGAGATCGCAATCATCACCACCGCCGAGGATCGCGACCAGTTCAAGCGCCTGCTGGGCGACGGGTCGCAATGGGGTGTGCGTTTTGAGTTCATCGTGCAACCCTCCCCGGATGGATTGGCGCAGGCCTATCTGCTGGCCGAAGATTTTCTGGCCGGTGCCCCCTCGGCATTGGTCTTGGGCGACAACATCTTTTTCGGCCACGGTTTGCCCGAACAGCTGGCCGCGGCGGATGCCAAGACAGCGGGCGGCACCGTCTTTGGCTACCGCGTGTCAGACCCCGAACGCTACGGCGTGGTGGGGTTTGACGCTGCGGGTCGCGTGAACCAGATCGTCGAGAAACCGGATAATCCGCCGTCCAACTACGCGGTGACGGGCCTCTATTTTCTGGACGGTCGCGCGCCGGAGATGGCCAAAAAGGTCCAGCCAAGTCCGCGCGGCGAGCTGGAGATCACGGACCTGTTGTCGCTTTATCTCGAGGAAGGTAGCTTGAACGTGGAAACCATGGGCCGCGGGTATGCATGGCTTGATACCGGTACCCACGCGAGCCTGCTGGATGCCGCCAACTTCGTGCGCACGCTGACCATGCGGCAAGGCCAGCAGGTCGGCTCTCCGGATGAGATCGCGTACCGCCAAGGCATGATCGACCGTGACGCCCTGCGCGCGCGCGCCAGAACTTTTGCGAAAAACGCCTATGGTCAGTATCTGTCGGACCTCTGTGATGAGCCGCGTGAGCGTTAACAGTCTGTTTACCAGTCCTTAATTGTTCTCACAGAGGGCAAAATCCTGCCACATTTCCTCTGTCTTATACCTTCATAGCGGACAGAACCGCATGTGAAAGGAGACAGAAATATGATCGTCGGATTTATGATTGCAGGGATCGTTGCAGGGATCATGGCCGCTGTCGTCTCGCTGTTTGCCGGTTTCGGATTCCTCGGCGCGGTTGGCATCTATGCCCTGACCGGCTTTGTCGTGATGGTGGGTGGCGCGGCTTTTACGCTTGCGTTGCACCAGATCCGGCACGGCCCGCTGGCGCTCAGCGCCTGAAACGAAAACCGGTTCCGCTGCGGCGTCGCGCGCAGTAGCGTGACACCATGTCCCGCCTGCGCAGTTTTCTTTCCACCGTTTTTTCGGGGCCACGGGCCCCCTATCCTGCCCTGCCCCGTCCGGCGGTGCCGATTTGTCTGATCGGTGATCTGCACGGGCGGCGTGACCTGCTGGACGCGATGCTGGCGCAGATTGACGCCCGCCAGAATGCCGCGTCGGCGCGGCTGGTGTTTCTGGGCGATATGATCGACCGGGGTCCGGACAGCGCGGGTGTGCTGACACAGCTTTTTGCACACGCGCGCGCGCAGCCTGGCCGCGTGATCTGCCTGATGGGCAATCACGAACGGATGATGCTGGATTTTCTGGATGCACCCGGCATCCACGGTGCCCGCTGGATGAGCTTTGGCGGCGCGCAAACCCTGACCAGCTTTGGCGTGGACCCTTGGGGGCCAGGCAGCGGGCGCACGGATGAGGATCGCATGGCTGAACTGGCGCAGGATCTGCGCGCGGCGATGCCCCCGGGGCTGGAGGACTGGCTGCGCGCCCTGCCCCTGTTCTGGAGCGAGGGCCGCATCGTTGCAACCCACGCAGGGGCCGATCCGGCAAAGCCCATTCAAGACCAGGACCCCGAAGCCTTGCTGTGGGGGCACCGCACGTTTCTGCGCGAGATGCGCGGGCACAGGCCTGCACGTCTGTGGCGTGACGGCATCTGGGTCGTGCATGGTCATACGATAGTGCCCAAAGCCCATGCGCTGGACGGGCGGATCGCCGTGGACACTGGCGCGTGGATAAACGGGCATCTGTCCGCCGCATGGCTGGGACAGGAGGGCCTGAGTTTTCTCACCGTGCAGGACAGGCAGGCAGCGACGGCATCTGCCTGAGATCGTTTTATGATTTACGCGCGCGGCGCAAACTGGCCAGACCGCCCCTTGTCCTGAACGCGGACGCACCGCGATTCACCGGGGATCAGGCTTGGCCCTGCCCTGCTGAAATCCAGCGGCAGAAAGAAGCGATCAATGCTGGGATAGTCGAGACCGGAAAAGTCGAACGCGTCCGAAAACCGACCCGTGCTACCACCACTGATTGTAACGCAGTCAGGGCCCAGAGCATCCGTCCCGGCGGGATCATATTGCCCGGCCCCATAGTCATGGGTGTAGGTGATCAGGGGCGCGGCCTGAGTAGCCCGTCATCAATAGACCGGTGGCGGCTGCGCAAAGCGCGGAACGGGTAAACGTCATGGATAGCACCTTTTGGCTTTGCCTTGGAATCACCAGGGCGAAAACCCCACAGGTTCACAATGCCTTAACGCTTGTTAATGAACGGAAAGTTCCGGAGAATCAGTTAAATAAACGAGATTTCAATGAGGTAGATTGTTGCGTTACCGGAGACAATTCTGCCTTATTCGCGCAACCGTCCTTTTTGCCGTATTTGTGCCTTTATCCGTGCACGAATTCTGCGGCGAAAGTGTCGCGTGAAGCGTCATTCGTTTCGAATTCATTGGTTCCAATTCGGTTGAGTGGCGCCAATTTGCCGGTGCCGCGGGGCCAATGGGCGGAAAGATGTGCAAAACAGGATATCACACGCTTAAGTTGCAATTTTTACTGGACAGCCCGCGTGAGGGAGCTAATATTTGGTTAACCGAAGCGTATCCCTGACGGGATTCGTCGTGACATCGGAGAACAAGAAATGTTTCTTTCTGGATCTATGATTGGCATCTACATGGCCGTGCCCGCCCTTGCCGCCTGTATGGTGTGGCCACTGACCCTGACGACGGTGCTTGTCGCCGCCCCGGCGCGTCCAGTCTGAGCATATGAATAACGAATAGTAGTCCCCAGTCTGATACCCCCAGTGCAGCCGGGACTACTGACAAGGAAATCGCCCGTGGATCAGGTTATTGATCTTCGGGCGATTTTCGTTTACCCCCCCGGATTGCTGCCGTAGGGCGAGCGCATGAAATACCTCAGCCGCGCCTTTCTCTATCTGCTGCCGCTCGTGCGCATAACGGTGCTTGGGCTGGCCGTTTGCGTGGGCCTTGTCGGCATCCTGCGCGGCGGTGTCTGGCTCATGGCGCAGGGCACCCTCGGCGATGGCGTCACAGGGCCCGAGATTTTCGTCTGGCACATGAATGCCCCGGATTTCGGCGGGTTGTCGGCACTGATCATGGCACCGGACGGAATGTCGCTGCTGAGCGCCAGCGACCGCGGCACCTTTGTCCAAGCACAGGTGGTGCGCGATGGCGCAGACAGGATCACCGACATCACGGGCGAAAAGCTGACGCAGGTATCGCTGGCCAGCGGCCTGCCGCCCAGCAATTTCAAGATGGACATCGAAGCGCTGAGCCCGATGCCGGATGGCCGTATTGCCGAAGCCTTCGAGGGGTTCGTGCGGATCGAGATTCTGGACACCCCGCAGGGCCTCCCCGTCCCGACCCACCGCTGGGACCGTTTCGTGCAGGATTTCGGCAACCAGGCGTTCGAGGCGCTGGCGACCTTGCCGGATGGCCGTCTGCTGGCGATCACCGAATTGCCGGTCGCCCCCGGACAGGCCGCGACGGTGCTTTATGATGGACAGACATGGCGGCGGGGTCCGCGTCTGCCGGTAGGCACAGGTTTCGCGATCACCGGGGCGGATACAGGCCCTGACGGCTGCCTCTATCTGGTCGAACGCCGCTTTGGCCTGGCCACCGGATTCACCTTTCGCATCCGCCGCCTGTCAGGGGCCGTGGGCGCGTGGGAGGATCGCGCACTTTATACCTCGCCTGCGGCGACTTTGGGTAACGCCGAAGGCATATCGGCGCGCAAAGACGCCCAGGGCCGCATCGTGCTGAGCGTCGTGACGGACAACGGGTTCCTGCCCCTGCACAAGACGCGTCTGATGGAATTCAGGGTCGCGCCGGAGGCGTGCAAGCTGGAATTGTAATGCCGGAGGCGTGCAAGCTGGAACTGTAGTGCTAGAGGCTTGGTAACCCGAACCTGAAGGGAGGCAGAGTTGAAAATAGCTGACCGGTTTTTACCGGGCTCCCTCCGGGCGATCGTGACGCTTCACGCTAAGCACTATGCAACGCATCGGGGCTTTGGAACGTTCTTTGAAGCCAAGGTTGCGCGTGAGATAGCTGAGTTTTCAGGCCTGCAACCCGCACGCCATCTCTATGAAAGTTTTGGATTCACCCTCATCTCCGAGGAAGAAGGGCAGGCAGGGGGAACAAGGGTAAAAGAACAGGAATTTTGCAGGTAACGCAGATTGTTACGCCGCCACCCGCGCGGTTCAATAAGCCGCGCCAAACGACTGTCGCTGGCGCGGACGTGGCTGACATCAGATACACTATCGGATACCTCTGCGCTATGCAGGCCATACCGCCCCGAGGAGATCCTTATGAGCAACCATAACCACGACGAACCGGGGCACAGCCATGTGCCGAAAAACGAGCGCAAACTTGCGATTGCGGCGCTCCTGACTGGCGGGTTCATGTTTGCCGAAGTTATCGGCGGCGTCGTATCCGGTTCACTTGCTCTGATCGCAGACGCTGGCCATATGCTGACGGATTTTGCTTCGCTTGTTCTGGCGTGGTTCGCCATCAGATTGGCCCGCAAGCCGGCGGACTGGAAATTGACCTACGGGTTTGACCGGTTTTCGGTCCTCGCGGCTTTGGTCAATGGTCTGTCTCTGTTTGCAATCGCGATATGGATAACGATTGAGGCAATTCAACGTTTTCGGGATCCACAGGAAATTCTGGGCGGTATAATGCTCTGGGTCGCTCTGGGCGGGCTCGTGGTCAATCTCGTTTCATTCTGGATGCTTACCCGTGGCGAAAGCGAAAACCTGAATGTCCGCGCGGCGACGTTGCATGTGGCCGGAGATCTTTTTGGGTCAGTCGCAGCTTTGGTCGCGTCCGTGGTGATCATCTATACGGGCTGGACCCCTATCGACCCGCTTTTATCGATACTGGTCGTTTTGATTATTCTCAAATCGGCATGGGCCGTTGTGAAGGAAAGCGGGCACATCCTGCTTGAAGGCGCACCGGCGGGGGTTGACCGACGCGAGGTCTGTGAAACCTTGCTGCAAAAGGTTGAAGGCGTCATTGCCGTCAGCCACATCCACGCATGGTCCGTGACGCAAGAGCGGCCGATGATGACGATGGAAATAGAAATTGGCGCCGAACACGAGGCCAAGTCTGTGAAACTGAAGGTGAAAGAGGTATTGAGCACCGACTTCAAAATTGAACATTCGACAGTCGAAATTGTTTAGCCTTCGCTAAAAAGAACGCTCACCAAGGCCCGTCCTCGTTGCCTAGCCCTCCGCCGCGTCCTCTTCGGGCCGTCCGCGCGGATCAATCAGCAGCGCCAGCACCCAGCCGAAGACGAAACCGCCCAAATGCGTCTCCCAGGCAAGCTGGCCGCGCATCGCCCACCACAGCACGAGGTTCATCAACGCCAGCAGCACCAATGCGCGCGCCACGGGCCACAGCCCTTCGGAAAACGTATAGCGGTCTACATAATTCCACGCGAGAAGCCCGCCGACGAGGCCGAATATTGCCCCCGACGCCCCCACCATCGGCGCGAGATGTGTGCCCAGAAACGCATAGCCCGCAGCCCCCCCCAAGGTGGCGCCGACATACAGCACTGCAAACCCGAGCGGCCCCACACGGTCAATCACCGCGCGGCCCACGGCCCACAGTGTGATCATGTTGAATGCCAGGTGCCAAAAACCTGCATGAAAGAACGCGTAGGTGGCGAACATCACATAGGGCTGTGAAGGATAGTTGGCCTGCCAGCTGCCCAAAAGCCCGCTCCAGAAGCCAAAGTATTCATAGGCACGGCTGCGCAGGCGCGCGTCGCCCAGCAGGCCGTAGCCCGCCGCCTGAAGCGTGGCCTCGATCAGCACGCAGGCCGCGATGATAACCACCAGCAGCCAGTAGGAGATTAGCTTGGGGCTGTCTTGCGGCAATGGGCGTCCTTAACGTGCGGTGCGGTCCGGCCCATCGGGGATAAAGCGCGGCAGACGCGGCAGCACCTCGGCCATGAACGACTGGATACGTGCATCTGCCATTGATTCAGGTTCGTTGTCGAGGATCGGCGTAACGAACCGCACGATCGCCCCGTCCGAGCGTCCGATGGTAAACCCGTCATAGAGCACCGCCATCTTGGCCGAGAAATCATTGGTCATCCGCCGGCCGCGTTGTTCGAACCAGTAATAGACCAGCTGCTTGTCCAGCCCCTTCTGGATCACCGCCCGGTTGAGGGTGAAATCGCCGTATTCGGTCTGCGGAAAGCTGACGTCATGGGTGTCGAAGGTGAAGATCTCCCAGCCGCCCACAGGCAGGCAGACCTCGGGCGAGTGGATGCCCGACCCTTCGGTCTGTTTGTGATAAAACGCCGAGAACAGGTTGACGCCGGTGGCCGCATCAGGTGCTAGATAGGTCGCGTTGATATAGTCATCCGCGCCCAGAACCCGCTCCACATCCGCATCCAGCTGGAACTGGCGACCCTGCCAGTCGCCCATGCTGCGCGGGAACAGGCCAAAGCTGTCGCGCGCCACCGGATCAGGCTCTGGCGGGTTGATCGTGACGAAGGCCGTCGTGACACCCACCGTCAGTATTGCTGCCAGCGCCATTGCGCGGGCGGGCCGAATTTCCAGAAACCGCGACAGGATGCCGCCAAAGCCCTGAAAGTCCAGATCGATCGCTTCGGCCAGCGGCAGCGGGTTTGGCGTCAGCCGTTGCAGGGCAATGGCCATCACAAACAGGATGCCGACGCAGAAACCAAAGATCACCCAGCCCTCGAAGATGTGCAGGAACCCTTCGGCCTGACCGATGCCGTAGTAATTGACCAGGATGCCGATGATCCCGATTCGCACCGAGTTCATCAGGATGGTGATCGGGGCCGCCGACAGCAGCAGCAGCGCCTTGTGCCACATCGGCCCGCGATAAAGGATGGCAAAGAGGTAGGAAAAGCTGAGGATCGGGAACAGATAGCGCAGCCCCGAACAGGCCTCTGCCACCTGCAGTTTATAGACGCCCAGATCGATGATGTTGCCATCAAGGAAGACGGGAATGTTCATCATCTGGATCAGCCAGACACCGACCACCGAACTGATCCCCTGCAACACGATGGTGAGCTTGAGATAGATGAAATTGGGCAGCGGCAGCATGAAGATGAGATGCAGCACCGGCAGCTGATGCCGCCGACCCCGGTCCCAGCCGAACACGGTCAGCACAAGGCCCCCGACCCAGATGATAAAGGCATAGGTGACGATATCGGGGATGTGGACGATATTACCCAGGATCGCCAACAGAAGGGCACCTGCGATCACGACAAGACCGGGCCAGCGGATGCGGTCCCCGGTGATGGGGGGTGAACGGCGCAACTCGCGCATAAAAAGATAGAGCGAAATCAGCGGAATCAACGGCCCGTGGCTGTATTCAGGTGTGGACCACGCCTTCGCAAGGCTTTCAAACCCGATCCAAAAGATCGGGATCGCGGACAGCGCCGCCAGCAGGAACCAGAATACGCCCGTCGGATTGATCCGGCTGCGATCAAAGATCGGCATGGCCTTGGTCTGTGTTGCGTCCGTCATGAAAATCCCTCGTAAAAACCCAAGCCCTGAAAAGCGTCAGGCGCAAATACACTGCCATCCGGTGTGCGCATAGCAGAAATCTGGGTCTTAGGCGATATCTATGGCGGAGTTATGACGGGAGGGTGATCGAAGGCGCGCAACGCCAAGATAAAGGCGCATCCGGCGTCGCACCAAAGGAGCGCATCAGGTGTCGCACCAAAGGAGCGCATCAGGTGTCGCACCAAAGGAGCGCATCAGGTGTCGCATTATAAGGAGCCCCATGATCGGTATCGTTCAGGACGCTGCCGGGGATACAGGAAAGGTCGGCGGGCAATATGCGCACCGGTTGCTGAAAACGGGCCGCTGAAAAGCGCGATTCCACAGCAGGCGCCCGCGTCCCGGCCGGCAGCCCGGACCCTGGCTGTCAGAGGCTGGTTTTTACCGGACAACGCCGTCAGAATCACTCTTCCAGCGCTCAACCCTTGGGTGCGCGCCTTGGGTGCGCGTCTCAGGACGGAATGTTCGGGTTCCGCAGACAATACCCGCTAAAACAACATAAATCTGCTGGAATCGAAACAACCACAGGCTATTCGCACACATGCTGGCCTGATTGTTAGGGTTAACGGAAAGTAAAATGAACGAAACCTCACAGAGCGCGTGACACTGTGGAACTGAAGTGTTAATTTAGCGTTAAGTACGAGGTTCATGTAAAGGAAGTTACTCCATGTATGTTAAAACATTAGGTCTCGCGACAGCTGTCGCTTTTGGTTTCTCGGGGGTGGCTGCATCTGCGGCGACTCTTCTGATTGACGGTTTTGATACCGATCAGCGTGTCATTGACGTCCCCGGCCCGGGCCTGGTCAATTCTTCCGAAATCGCCGGTCCGGCAATTCTCGGCGGTTTCCGTGAAATGTCGACTGCAACGCAGGGTGGCAGCGTCGACGCGACTGAACTGCGTGTCGCTGGCAGCAACCTGTCGTTCTCCAATATCACCGGCGTTCAAGGCAGCGGCGTGATTACCTATGACGGTGTGGGTGCGACCGGTCTTGGCGGCATCGATTTCACACTCGGTGGTAGTAATCCGTTTTTTGCGTTTGAAATCATTGACTTCGACCGTGACGTCGAAATCTCCGTCGACGTTCGCGATACGAACGGCCTGACGGCGACCTACTTCGAATCGCTGAGTGGCGGCTTCAGTCCGAACCTCTCGTTCACGCAGTTCACGCTTGATGCCGGCTTTGACTTTACGTCCGTTGATGCGCTGAGCTTCCTCGTGTCGTCGCTGAATACACAGACGGCCGTTGACGGTGCGATCGGGTCGATCCGGATCGAAGCGACTCCTGTTCCGCTGCCTGCCTCCGCCCTGCTGCTTCTGGGTGGTATCGGTGGTCTGACAGCGCTGCGTCGCCGCAAGAACAAATCTGCCTGAATTTATTCAGACCGATCTGACTATATAACGAATCAGAAAAGCCGCGAGCATTGCTCGCGGCTTTTCTGCTGTGCGTGTTACTGAATGATTCGGTCAGGCCCGCTCACCGGTTGGCTTATGATTGTGACCATCGGCACTTTGCGCATGGCTGACACGTACTTCGCGGGAAAATGCCACCTCAGCCGAAAAACTCTCGATATCCGCGTCGGTGACATGGCGTCCGTACCATTGGGGTGGTGCCGGCTCAAAGCCGTGCTCCTCGGCCAGCAGTTCCAGATGATCAGCCCCCTCCAGCGACAGGCGGGAACCGATGCTGTAATCCCGTTCTTCCCGCGCCAGCGCCAGCAGCATGGTTTCGCCAAGGCATCCCCAGCACAGGTTGGGCGGCAGGGTCTGGAACGCGCCCAGATCAAGCGCGAAAGGCGGCTGGATCAGCCCTCCGTCGAAAACCATGACGGACTGACCCGGAATTTGCGCCTCTGCCACGTTCGGCGGGCGGGCGATGTCGCACACCAGCGTACCGGGGCGCAGCGTGAGCGGGTCAATCAGCGCCATTTCAGAGCTTGTGGCGACCAGCACGATGTCTGCGTCTTCCAGCGCGCGCTCCAGCGGTGTTTTCCAGTCTAGGGGCGGCATTTCGCCCGCAATGTGGAAACCGGAGGTCATGCGCTCTGCGATGTCTTTGTGGTCGGATTTTATCTTCATATGCATGGCTATATCGCGCACGCGTGTCGCCATGTCTCCGGGCGCATGGCGGGGGTTCACCGGCCCTTCGAGCAGGGTGTCGTAAATCTCGTTCGCGACCCGTGCCAGCAGGCGGGGGGTGAATGGATTGGCCGCGTTGCCCACCAGACTGACCCGGCCGACACGGCGGCTCAGCATCATGGACGCAAGGCGGCCGATGGCCCCGGAGGCGCCAACGACGACGACATGCGCGTCCTTCAGCGGTATCTTCGCGCGGGCGGCCATGTTTTCGATTCCCTTGACGGCAGAGATCGTCGTCAGGGTGTTGCCGCTCGTGATCGGCAGGCCGCGTCCGGTAACGGTTTCACCGCCGCGTGTCACGATCGAGGTAAACGCCCCCAATCCGACGCGCGACACCCCGTCAGTGGCGGCCATATCAACGGCACTTTTGATCATGCCCGACGCCGCGTGACGCCCGCCCCCGCGCATGTCGCCGGGTAGCATGGGCACCGACATCAGCCAGCCTTCGGCGGTGGCACCAGCCTTTGATTTCACGGTGGGAATCTTGCGGGCAAAGCCGGGGCCGAACCCCTTGACCCATTCGCGCCAGTTGCCCAGTTCGGCATCATTGAACTGACGGAACGACGGGTCGGACCGAAAGATGTCTTCTTCTTCGGTGTAGTGGATGACAAAGGCGAACTTGCCCGACTGGGGCACATCCGTCACAGCGGCAGGCGTCACAGCGGCAGGTGCCTGTTCTGCTGCGGGCCGCTCGGCCTGAGGCATTTCCGGCAGCGCCTTGGCCACCAGATGCCGCACCAGCGTATAGTAATCGCGGCGGTCGATGATGTCACAAACGTGGCTCAACGCGTCCAGCGCACGGTCTATTTCCGCACGGCCCACGATCAGCGTGGGTTGCAGGCGCATCACGTGGGTCTCGTTGAACAGTGGTGCCGTCAGCAGACCCTGGATGTTGAACAGATATGAACTGATCAGGGGGGTCACGCCGCCATTGAGGCTGGCAAACGCCATCGTCGCGGAATCCATGCGCGCATCAAAGGGATGAAAGCTCAGCCCCATCATATACCCGCGCCCGCGCACTTCGGCGATGACCTCAGGATAGCGGTCACGCAGTGCCTCAAGCCGGTCGCGCAGATAGACACCGTTTTCCGCCACCCGGCGGATCATGGCCTGGTTGTCCTCCAGCAGCATGTCCAGCGTCGCATTGGCGACACGGGCCGCAAGGTTGTTGTTGGCGAAAGTCGAACTGTGATTGCGCCCGAAACGGTCGTCCCAGACATCGGGACGCACGATACAGGCCCCGATGGGCATCATGCCGCCCCCCAGTGCTTTGGCCAGCAGCAGCATATCGGGCACTTCGCGCCCCTGTGAGCAGGCGAAAAGATCACCGGTGCGGCCCAGTCCGGTCTGGATTTCGTCCAGAATGACCAGCACGCCGTAGCTGCGGCACAGGGTGATCACATCGTCGATGTATCCGTCGGGGGGGCACACGACACCACCCTCGCCCTGAATAGGCTCTACAATGAAGGCGGCAATGCCCGCAGACGCGGCCTCAAGCCGGTCGCGCAGCGCGTCCAGATCGCCGTAAGTCACATAGTCAAAACCCGGTGCAGGTGCGGCAAACCCTTTTTGGTACACAGGTTTGCCGGTCGCGGACAACGCGCCCAGCGTTTTGCCATGAAACCCGTTATGGGTGGACAGGATGCCGGTGCGCCCGGTGCGGATGCGCGCAAGCTTGATCGCGGCTTCGACGGTTTCGGCGCCGCTGTTGGCGAAGGTGGTGATGGCCAGATCGCCCGGCGTGATTTCTGCCAGCCGCTGGGCCAGCTTTTCCGCTTCGAGACAGATCAGCGGCTGCACCAGCGAGGGCAACTGTTCGCTCTGCGCCGCATTCAGTGCCGCCCAAAGCCGGGGCGGGTTATGGCCGAAAGGCAGCGCGCCATATTGTGATAGAAAATCGAGATATTCGGTGCCTTCGTCATCAAACAGCGAAAACCCGGAGCCCCGAACGATCTTGGCATCCAGCGCGAACATCGCAAGCAATTCGGCCCGGGCTGGGTTCAGGGCGGGCATTTTACGGTGCATTCTGTTCCCTTTTTACTATGTTCGACAAAGATCCACGCCGCCTCTCCTGAGCAGTTGGCTATGTCGGAGATGTTAATTTGTTATTACTCGATCCAGAGTGTGGCCAATTG
>Ga0115567_10003102_pt1 | contig 16461 bp, 13 predicted proteins | sample COGITO_mtgs_1204_2_FD_88679 | JGI IMG/M metagenome (GOLD analysis project Ga0115567, IMG submission 88679) | Pelagic marine microbial communities from North Sea - COGITO_mtgs_120412 | ecosystem: Environmental > Aquatic > Marine > Epipelagic | place: Germany:Helgoland, sampling site Kabeltonne... | reverse complement strand
GTTGGGTCGCGTTAAGCCGTGGGATAGCAAATGAAGCTTCAGATAGGCCGCGGGAGTCGATGTAATCGGACCGTCGGTTTTTAGCCAGGTCAGGACACACGGCTTTTGGCTGTTTTGCAGGGCCTTGAGTAAGGCAAGTTGCTCTGGCTGCTCAATGCAAGCACATAAAGCCGCACGCGCCGCCTCATCGAGGGGGATCAGGCCTTCGCTTGCCGAGAAGTCAATGACTTGGCTTAAGCCTTCGATTAAGTCCGGGCTGGGATGCAACAGGGGTCGAGGATAAAAAACCTCAAGCCACGCGCCTTCTGCGTTTTGTGTCCCAATCCCAATGCCAATACTGAACATAATGTCTCCAACCCATTAGGGCGCTTTATGTAAAAGAACGCGATTATGACCGGTTTGATCCGAACTTTCAGCCAAGCTTCTCAAAACACGCTTTAATTCGTTCGGCAGCCTCAATGCACGCGGCTTGCTCTGCCACAAGCGCAATGCGGACCCGTCCTGCCCCGGGGTTTATGGCATTAACCGTTCTAGACAAATACTGGCCGGGCAACACTTTAATGTTACACAGGCGCATAAGATTCTGAGTAAATGCCTCATCGTCAACCGGCGTCTCAGGCCATAGATAAAAGCTTGCGGCAGGGGGCGTTATCGGCCAAACCGGCGCAAGGGTTTGGATAAAAGCCTCGGTTTTAGTTCGATACAAAGCGCGGTTTTCGATAACGTGGTCTTCGTCCGACCAAGCCAATGCGCTCAGCTTTTGCGTATGCACGGGCATCGCGCTGCCATGATAAGTCCGGTACAGCAAAAATTGCTGGATTAGATCAGCATCGCCAGCGGCGTAACCTGAGCGCAATCCGGGTAAGTTTGATCGTTTTGATAAACTGTTAAACGCAAGGCACTGCTTAAAGCTGGTGTTACCCATCGCTGCGGCGGCTTGCAAGAGTCCCACCGGTGGCGCGGCTTCATCGGCATAGATTTCGGAGTAACATTCGTCAGCAACGAGAATGACGTCGTGCTCTAAAGCAGTGCGAATCAGGCTTTGCAGATCTTGTTCGGTCATCAAAGCCCCATGTGGGTTGCCAGGATTACACAGGTACACCATCCCGATGCGCGCCCAGGTTGCCGCATCGATTTCGCTAAAATTGGGTTTGAAATCCTGACTAGCAGGACAGTCAAGGTAATGTGGTGTCGTGCCGGCTAGGAGGGCGGCGCCTTCATAAATTTGATAAAAGGGATTTGGCAGTAAGGTTAGTGGTTTTGTCTCGGGCCGACTCAGAGCCTGTGCAACCGCAAATAAGGCCTCACGGGTGCCGTTAACCGGCAGTATTTGATGATCGGGATCAGGATGAGCCGGCGAAAAACGATTTCTAAGAAAGGCCGCGATGGCCTGCCGAAGGTGATCCGTGCCTTTGGTTGGCGGGTACGTCTTCAAGCTTTGCTTTGCCATGTCACCGTGTTTTAAGAACTCGATGAGAAACTCAGGGGGTTCATGTTGCGGCTCACCCATCGCAAGCGAAATGAAGGATTGGGCCGCCGGTTGCACCGACTTCAACAACTGATTCAACCGATCGAAGGGGTACGGGTTTAATCGGGCGAGGTTGGGATTCATGCAGAAAACCTTTCGATGTGCTGGTCGAGCTCCGCTTGAATCGACTGCGAGAGTAGGGCTTCAGCATCAGGGTCGTTCAAGGGTAACCCATCACGGTTAACAATGTGGAAGACGTCCTCCACGCGTTCACCGAGCGTTGTGATTTTAGCAGCCTGGATTTGAATGTGGTGGGCCTGAAAAACTCGGGCAAGCTTTGCCAGCAGTCCTGGCCGATCTGCCGCAACGACCTCAAGCACGGTGAATGTTTCATTGGCGCGGCTATCGATCGAAATTTGGGTTCGAGCATTGAATTCTTTTAAAATTCTCGGTGTCCGGCGGGCCGGGACTCTAAAGTCATCGCCGGCGTTAATGGCCGCATTAATGGTTTGGCGGATACTGTTCAGCCTGTTGTCGCGACCGTGTTGGCTCAGCGGTTGGGTCTCCAGGACGTCAAAGGTGTAGTCTGTTCGACCCTTCGTATTGCCGGGTATGCGCGCATCAACAATGTTCATCCCCAGCTGATCAAAGGCGGACACAATGGCAAAAAATAGCGGTTGATCCGATGGTAGATGAATAAAAATATGGGTTACACCGGAATCGGTTGTGAGTCGTGATTGGCTGTCTTCAATGAGAATCAGTGGCCCGGTTGCCGGATCATAAGCATCGAGTGATTCGGTGTGATGAATGATGTTGAGTTCTGATTCGCGCAGGAAGTAGTCATCGTCTAACCCCGCCCAAAGCGTCCGCACTCTGGCTGGGTCCATGCCCTTGGCCGTGAGTTTGGCGGTTGCGCGCAACTGTACTTGCGCTAAGTAGTCTTCTCGATCGATCATATTGTCAACGCCAAGCCGTAAGACTCTTTTTGTCTCGAGGTACAGTTGGCTCATAAGGGCGTCACGCCAGCTATTCCAAAGCGTTGGATTGGTTGCATTAATGTCTGCAACGGTCAAGGCGTAGAGGTAGTCGAGTCTGACCTGATCCCCCATCTGTTCAGCAAAGTCTCGGACCACATCGGGGTCAAAAATATCCTTGCGTTGGGCTGTCGTCGACATGAGTAGGTGGTTTTTGACCAGCCAGCAAACTAAATTGGTATCCCAAGTGCCCAACTGGTGGCGAGCGCAAAAGGCGCTGGCGATTTCAATACCCAGCTCTGAATGATCACCGCCTTTGCCTTTGGCAAGATCATGGAAAAAGCCGGCAATGTAGAGCAATTCGATTTTCGGCAAACGATGGTGGATGTGTGCGGCAATCGGAAACTCTTGCTGCTGATTTTTGTAACGGAACCGACGCATATTTCGAACGACCTGTAAGGTGTGCGCATCCACTGTATAAATGTGAAACAAATCGAACTGCATTTGACCCACAACGCGTTCAAATTCGGGCAGGTAGGCCCCTAAAATACCGTAGCGATTCATGCGTCTGAGTTGGGAAAAAAGATGGTGCTCAACCCGCAGCAACTTCAAGAATAAGGTTGTCGCGATCTCGCTTTGCCTGAACGTATCATCGATTTGTGAGGCTGAAGTCTGGGCCTGCCTGATGGTGCTCGCTCGAATGCCTTTGAGCTCGGGTGTTTCGCCTAGGATGACGAACATTTCAAGCAATGCCTCAGGGTTACGCTCGAAAATATCGGGTTGGGTGACCTCCAAATAGTGTTTATTGGTTTGAAAACGCGCGTTGATTTGGATGGGCTTGGTTCTTCTACCATCCTGAACAACTTGCTCATCGAAATCTTGGAGGATGATCTCATTGATGGTGCTGATGGACTTTACAAAGCGGTAATAGTCCTGCATGAATTGCTCAACCGCCAGTTGTGCGTCATCCCGATAGCCCAATGCCTGCGCGACTTTTTTTTGATTGTCAAAAAACAACCGGTTTTCATCTCGGCCGAGGAGGTCATGCAGTACGAAGCGCACTTTCCAAAGGAAAGTGCGGGCATCGAGGATCTTATCGGCTTCTTCCTGCTCTAAATATTTGGCATCGACCAACGCATCGAGCGCACTGGTTTGATGGTGAAATTGTGCAATCCATAAAATAGTTTGGATATCTCGTAGTCCGCCGGGCGCAGTTTTCAAATTGGGCTCTAGGCTGTATTCGGTGTGATTGGACTTGGCGTGCCGCTCTTGTTGTTCTGCATATTTTGCTTGGAAGAATGTTTTGGTTTTCCAACCTGTTTTGGATCGTAACTTTGAGCGCAGTTTCTGAAGTAGGTAGGGCGCGCCACAAACTGCTCTTGCATCAAGGAGGGCGGTCATGACGGTAACATCGTGTTTCGCTTGGTGAAGCGACTCTTTGACCGATCGAACGCTGTGCCCAACCTCCAAACCAATATCCCAAAGCAAGGCAAGAAAGGATTGAATGTTCGAACTATGGTGTTGCGCGTTGGCCCGTTCGATGAGGATCAATAGGTCAATGTCGGAATTGGGTAAGAGCTCTTTGCGACCATAACCGCCCACGGCAACCAACGAAATTCGGCTCTTTCTGAGACTCGATAGGTTTTCATCCCAACTAAAGCGTTGCCAGCAAAGGTTCAGAATGTGATCAATAAACGCAGAGCGCGCCTTGATCAGCTGGGAGATGCAAACCCCATTGACGAAGTCCGTATGCTGGTGTGCTCGGAAATCCGCCAGCGCAGTCTTTAAAATCGGTAGTGGGGTCTTGCTTCCAGCAACCGCTTGAGTGAGTGCCGCAAGATCCGGGCTATCCGATTCTGGGGAGATCATCGTCGCAACGGTGGGTTAGGATTTCATAGCCGGTATCGGTTACCAAGATTGTATGTTCCCACTGAGCGGTTAGTTGATGGTCTTTGGTCACAACCGTCCACTGATCCGGGAGCAGTTTTACGGCAGGTTTACCTGCATTAATCATCGGCTCAATGGTAAATATCATGCCAGGCTGCAGGGTCATGCCGGTTCCTGCTCGCCCATAGTGCAGGACCTGGGGCTCATCATGGAAGACGCGTCCGATGCCGTGGCCGCAGTATTCGCGAACGATTGAAAAGCGGTGTTTTTCTGCATAACTTTGGATTGCAAAGCCGATGTCGCCCAATTGTGCGCCGGGTTTAACGGCTGCAATACCAAGATTTAGGCTTTGCTTACAGGTCTGAACCAAGCGCTCGCCGCGAACCGTGCCATTGCCCACGATAAACGTTTTGCTGGTATCGCCGTGGAAGCCATCTTTGATCAGGGTCACATCAATATTAATGATGTCGCCATCTTTCAGGATCTTTTCATCGGATGGGATGCCATGACACACAACATGGTTAACCGACGTGCAAATGGACTTCGGAAATCCTCGATAATTAAGTGGCGCCGGCGTCGCTTTTTGGTGATCGATCGTGTATCGGTGGCAGATTCGGTCAAGCTCGCCGGTGCTGACCCCCGGGGTGATGTAGTCGGCGATCATTTCCAGTTGTTCTGCCGCTAAAGCGCCCACGACGCGCATTTTTTCTATCTCAGTCGCTGTCTTGATATTGACCACATTCGCCTCCTTTGCCGAGCGAGAGTATAGCAGGCGACTCGCCCCATAGTAGGCTAAATCATTGGTTTAATGCGCTAAACATGGTATAAAGCGCGCCGCGGAAACGTAAATCAGGGTGGCAACTTACGGTCGTCACCTTAAATCAGCACACACATCGACACAGGTTGCGGGTGCCTTCGGGTTGCAATTTGGGATGTGTGGAAGCCCAACCCATACAAATTGGAGACATCATGGCTCAAGTCAACATGCGTGACCTGCTGGAAGCAGGCGTCCACTTTGGACATCAAAAGCGATACTGGAACCCTAAAATGGGTGAATTTATCTTCGGTGCTCGCAACGATATTCATATCATCAACCTTGAAAAAACGGTCCCGGCCTTCGAAGAGGCCTTGGCGTTCGTCAGCGCCCTTGCAGCTAAAAAAAATAAAGTGCTATTTGTCGGCACCAAGCGCAGCGCCAGTAAAATTATCAAAGAGGAAGCCTCTCGATGCGGCATGCCCTATGTCGATAAGCGCTGGTTAGGCGGCATGCTGACGAACTACAAAACCATTCGGCAATCCATTCGCCGATTACGGGACCTCGAAGAACAAAGCACCGATGGGACCTTCGCGAAACTCACCAAGCATGAGGCCCTAACGCGGCAACGATTACTCGAGAAACTCGAAAGCAGCCTCGGCGGAATCAAAAACATGGGCGGTTTACCGGATGTCATCATTATCGTTGACGTGGATCACGAGAAGATCGCTGTGACGGAAGCCAAAACCTTGGGTATCCCGGTTGTCGCCATCGTCGACACCAATAGCAATCCAGACAATGTGGATTACCTAATACCGGGCAATGACGATGCAATTCGGTCGGTTCGATTGTTCATGAGCACGTTTGCGGATGCGATCTTGGAAGCAAAGGGCCAATCTGAGGTTGTTCAGAGCGATTTTGTTGAAGTTGCAGAATCGGATGCTGCAACGCCAGAGGCGGCTGCTGTCGAGGCGCCAACCTCCCCGGACGCGTCAGTTGCAGTAGACGCGTCAGTTGCAGTAGACGCGTCAGTTGCAGTAGAAGCGGCGCCAGAAGCTGCATCAGAAGCAGAGCCCGCAGCAGTCACTGCAGAAGCAGTGGCGCCACAGGCCGAAGCGTCAGCAGAGGAAAAGCCAGCTTAAACAACACAGGGTTAATGGGTGGGCACAAAGCAAGAGAAGCGATCAAAAGCGGTCATTGAGATCGCTTTTTTTGAGAAAAGAATTAAGGAAAAGATATGGCGGCAGTGACAGCAGCGATGGTCAAGGAGCTGAGAGAGCGCACCGGACTTGGCATGATGGATTGTAAAAAAGCCTTGGTTGAATCGGATGGCGATATGGATCTCGCGATTGATAATTTAAGGAAATCCAGTGGTATGAAGGCTGCGAAGAAAGCCTCTCGAACGGCGGCTGATGGCTTGATTCGCATCCAGATGGATGGCGGGCAGGGCCTGATGGTTGAAGTAAATTGCGAAACAGATTTTGCGGCCAAGGATGAAAATTTTATCAACTTCGCTGAGCAGGTGACCGCGGCGATGTTTGAGGCCCAGTCGACTGACGTCGAGCGTTTGATGGCATCAGGATTCGAGGCAACGCGAGAGGCCTTAGTGCAAAAAATCGGTGAAAACTGTAGCGTGCGCCGGGGTCAGATTTATCAAGGTCAGGTTGCCTCTTATTTGCATACGAATGGCAAAATCGGCGTGTTGGTTCACCTTCAAGGTGGCGACGATGCTTTGGGCCGAGATTTGGCGATGCACATTGCTGCTGCAAATCCACAGGTTGTTTCGCCAGCTGATGCGGGCCAAGAGGTCCTAGATAAAGAGCGCGAAATCTACACGGCTCAAGCGGCGGAAAGCGGCAAGCCGGCTGATATTGTTGCTAAAATGGTCGAAGGGCGCATCAAGAAGTTCCTAGCTGAGATCAGTTTGACGGAACAAGCCTTTGTCAAAGACGGCGACATGAAGATCAGTGCGCTGCTGAAACAACACGATGCAGAAGTGCTTGCCTTTGCGCGCTACGAAGTCGGCGAAGGGATTGATAAAGAAGAAGTGGATTTCGCGGCAGAGGTCGCCCAACAATTGTCGTGAGATCGGATTATGCCCTCAAAAAAACCGACGCCAAAATATGAGCGAATCCTACTCAAGCTGAGCGGAGAAGCGTTGGGGAAGAACGGTGTTGGAATTGATCCAAAAGTCTTGGATCGAACGGCTTTAGAGATCGGACAACTTGTTGGTATCGGCATTCAAGTCGGTATTGTGATCGGCGGCGGCAACCTCTTTCGTGGCGCTGAGCTCAGTGCCGCAGGGCTCGACCGGGTAACCGGCGACCATATGGGGATGCTGGCAACCGTGATGAATGCTCTTGCTATGCGAGACGCCTTGGAGCGCGCCAATATCCAAACGGTTGTGATGTCCGCCATTCCGATGAGCGGCGTTGTCGAACACTACGATCGAAGGCTTGCGATACGGCACTTGGATGACGGTGATGTGGTGATCTTCTCATCGGGTACAGGCAACCCTTTTTTTACGACAGATTCTGCGGCGTGCCTGCGGGGCATCGAAGTCGATGCCGATATTGTTCTCAAAGCCACCAAAGTCGACGGCATTTATTCTGCCGATCCCGTGACGGATCCAAACGCCACCCGGTTTACAACCATTACCTATGATGAGATCTTAGAGCTGCAGTTGGGCGTTATGGATCTGACTGCGATTTGCCTAGCTCGAGATAACGGTATGCCTTTGAGAGTATTCCAGCTCGACAAGCAAGACGCCTTGCTAAACGCGGTGGTAGGCGAAGGCGAAGGGACACTGGTTGTGCCCAATAAAGCAGAGGAGATGGCCCAATGATCGAGGAAATCAGGCAGGATGCGGAAGCGCGCATGAAGAAGAGCCTGGCTGCCCTTGAGGTTGCTTTCGCACGGATTCGAACAGGACGGGCACACCCGAGTTTTTTAGATTCAGTGAATGTTGATTATTACGGAAATACAACCGCGCTCAGACAAATGGCCAACGTCAATGTTGAGGAAGGCCGATCCCTTGTGATCGTGCCTTGGGAACGCGCAATGATCCCGGTAATCGAAAAAGCGATTTTAAAATCAGATTTGGGGGTTAATCCTTCCAGCAGCGGCGAAAGCATTAGAATATCGATGCCGCCCTTAACAGAAGAAAATCGTCGTGACCTTGCAAAAATCGCGCGCTCAGAAGCTGAAAATGCACGAATCTCGATTCGAAATATTCGCCGAGATGCCAATGGCGATGTCAAAGACTTCCTCAAGGAAAAGGCAATTAGCGAAGACGAAGCTCGGCGCGGTGAAGATCAGATCCAAAAGTTGACCGATGACATGATCAAACAGGCTGACCAGCTGCTGGCCAGCAAAGAGAACGACTTGATGGCGCTTTAGAGCCCATCGACAGCACTCATGCTCAAAACCAGAATCTTGACCGCCCTCGTGATCGCACCGATTGCGCTCTTGGCTTTGTTTTATCTCTCCGCTTCAAATTTTAAATGGTTTTTATTACTGGTCCTTTTCGTTTCAGGTTGGGAGTGGGCAAATTTTGCGCGCCTGCAGCCGCTGGGTCGGGTGATCTACGCCAGTGGTTTAGGCGCGATGTTTTTTGCCTCAAGCGATTTTCTAATGCCTTGGATCGTCGCCGCTATTGTTTGGTGGGGGGCCGCTTTGTGGCTTATTGTGCAATATCCATCGCAATCAGCGCTCTGGCGCCGGCCGGAGGTGATTGGCCTGATTGGCGTTGTGACGCTGATACCCTGTGGGGCAAGCTTGGTCTGGTTAAAAGCGCAAAGTGATGCGGCAACGGTGCTGCTGCTGCTGTTGGTTTTGATTTGGGCGGCGGACATCGGCGCTTATTTTGTTGGCCGGCGTTTTGGTCAACGGAAACTGTTACCCAAGGTCAGTCCTGGAAAGTCCGTTGAGGGCCTGGTCGGCGGCTTGGTGATTGCCGTGATCGCAGGCTTTGCCACGCTTGAGTTGATGCCGAAGGTTGATGGCCGGGCCCTGGGACAAGCTGGATGGATGTTGCTGTTTTTAGGGATTGGATTCATTTCTGTTTTGGGCGATTTGACCCTGTCGATGTTTAAGCGAAGTCGAGGGATAAAAGATTCGAGTCAATTGCTACCCGGGCATGGGGGGTTCTTAGATCGTCTGGATAGTTTGTTTTCGGCCGCGCCGATCTATTGCGGTGTGCTGTATTGGACGGCGGGTCTCACATGATCAAGCGCATCACGATTCTAGGTTCGACCGGATCAATCGGTCAGAGCACGCTGAAGGTGTTGGCTACGCAACCGGATTATGAAGTCTTTGCGCTCACAGCAAACAAGAATGTCGATCTGTTGTTCGCGCAATGCCAACAGTTCAGGCCTGAGTTCGCAGTGATCGGCGTGCCCGCCTTGGCCCAAGATCTTGCGGCAAAGCTGCAAGCGCTCGGGCTTGCAACAAAAGTGCTAAGCGGGCCGGCGGCGCTGGTGCAAGTTGCGGCTGATCCTGCAGCCACCCATGTGATGGCGGCCATTGTGGGGGGCGCAGGCCTTGCGCCCAGCTTTGCAGCTGCAGAATCTGGCAAGGTCATTTTATTGGCCAACAAAGAAGCTTTGGTGATGGCAGGCGCCATTTTCATGGATGCTGTCGCGCGATCGAACGCGACGCTTTTACCGGTTGATAGCGAGCATAACGCCATTTTCCAGTGCTTAGGACAATCATCCCATGTTGACACGGGGGTTCAGAGAATTTTGCTGACGGGGTCTGGCGGGCCTTTTTTGGACACGCCGCTTGCAGACTTAGAGCATGTAACACCTGATGATGCGTGTCAGCACCCAAATTGGGATATGGGTCGAAAAATTTCCGTAGATTCGGCCACGATGATGAACAAGGCATTGGAATTAATCGAAGCCTGTTGGTTGTTCGATGTGCCGCCCGAGAAAATTGAGTTTGTGATACATCCCCAGAGCATTGTGCATTCTATGGTCGAGTTTGTTGATGGGTCGGTGGTTGCGCAATTGGGTCAGCCTGATATGCGGACACCCATCGCGCATGTATTAGCCTTTCCTGAACGCGCCGACGCAGGGGTTGCCGCCTTGGATTTTAGCCAGCTTCGGGCGCTGGAATTCAGAGCGCCGGAGCTGAGTCGATTCCCCGTTTTAAGCTTGGCACGCGTCGTCGCAAGCGGGCCAAAGAGTCTTGCGGTGACCTTCAATGCTGCCAATGAGGTGGCGGTTGAGGCATTTTTAGCGGACCGTTTGTCATTTTTAAATATCAGCGTTGTGATCAAGGCGGCATTGGATGCGGCGGAGACGCAGGAACTCCATAGCCTCGATGATGTCCTAGCCTGTGACGCAACGGCAAGGGCGCTGACCCGGCGCATTCTGAAGAGCCTATGATTGAATTTTTTCAAAGTGTGCTCGCACTCATCGTCACAATTTCAATTTTGGTGACCGTGCACGAATTCGGGCATTTTTATGTCGCTAAAAAATGTGGCGTGCATGTTGAGCGATTCAGTGTTGGCTTTGGTAAGGTTTTATTCCGCCTACAAGGTAAAGCGCCAAATCCGGATAACCGTTACTCGACGGCGGAGGTGCGATCGGTCAGCAATGAACCGCTCGTTGGCACCGAGTACTGTATTGCGATGATCCCCTTGGGCGGCTATGTCAAAATGCTGGATGAACGCGACACCTTTGTGGCGGATGATCTGCTGGAATTTGCTTTCAACCGAAAACCGTTGTGGCAAAGGGCGTTAATTGTTGCAGCAGGGCCTTTAGCAAACTTTATATTGGCATTTTTTGTCTACTGGGCTTTGTTTGTTGCGGGGGTCGGAGGCATTGCGCCAATCTTGGGCGAGCCGCTGCCAGGCAGCGTGGCTGAGCGGGCTGGCTTCAAGGCTGGCGTCGAAATCCTCAGCGTTGACGATAGAAAGACGGCGACTTGGTCTGAAGTTAACCTTGCGCTGTTCGATCGTTTGGGGGATACCGGCGCAATCAAGATGACGGTTCGGCCAGAGGCTGACCTTGGCAAGGTGGAAACGTTGTCGCTTCCCGTTGCGCTGTTTTTAGCGGGCGAAGACGAGCCGCGGCCGGCAAGGGCTCTAGGCCTGGGACTGATGCAACCTGTCATTGCGCCTATTTTGGGTGAGGTCTCATCGGGAAGCCCAGCTGATCTTGGGGGCTTGAAAGCCGGGGATCAGGTCATTATGGTGGACGGGGTTGCCGTAGACGCGTGGTCGGATTTTGTGGCTGCGGTTCAGGCGCGCGCGGGTCAGCGCCTTTCATTACGCGTTAAACGCGGTCAGAGCGACCTGTATCTCGAGGTCACGCCCGAGGCGATTGCGACCCCCGAGGGCACGATCGGTCGGATCGGGGTCGCCATTGGGCCGCAGCAATGGCCTGCATCGATGCAGCGGGTGACTCGAGCGCCGGTATACACAGCTTGGTTGCCGGCCCTCGACAAAACCTTTGAGATGATTCGGTTTACCTTTGAGAGTATCGGTAAAATGGTGCAGGGCTTGGTTTCAACGAGTAACCTTTCCGGCCCGATTACGATAGCGAAATTCGCGAATCAAACGGCTGGCAATGGGCTCGAGAGTTTTCTGGGATTTATTGCGTTAGTGAGCATTAGTCTGGGGGTGCTGAATTTATTACCCATTCCGATGCTCGATGGCGGGCATCTTTTGTACTTTCTCATCGAAGGTCTAACCGGCAAGCCGGTTTCTGAGCAGATACAAGTTTGGGGATTGCAGATTGGCATGGTCTTTCTTGTAGGAATCATGATGCTAGCCTTCTATAATGATCTGCTCAGATTATGATTGGATTATTGTGAAGATCGCTGCGTTTAAGTCTCTCGTTCGTTTAGGCACATTTGCCTTACTGCTGTGTGGTGTGATCCAAGCCCAGGCCTTTGTGATCTCTGATGTCCGTGTGGAAGGGCTGCAGCGCATCGGCGCTGGCGCGGTGTTTGGTGCAATTCCTTTTAATGTCGGCGATGAGGTGGATGACGAGGGCCTCCGGCAGATTATTCGCGCGTTGTTCCGGACCGAAAATTTTGATGATGTCAAGGTCGGACGTGATGGCAATGTGTTGCTGATCATCGTGAGCGAGCGGCCCACGATCGAAACGATTGAAATTGACGGCAATAAGGCGATTAAAAGTGAGGCTTTGCTGGAGGGGCTGAGTGGCGCTGGGTTGTCTGAGGGCGAGATTTTCAAAAAAGTCACCCTGGATCAGATGGGCGCTGAACTCGAAAGACAGTATGTGATCCAAGGTCGATATGACGCAAAAATTTCAACCGAAGTCGAAAACTTACCGCGTAATCGGGTGGGGATCAAAATCGAAGTCGATGAGGGCAGTGTGTCCGGTATTCGACACATAAACATAGTGGGTAATCGGGTTTTCGACGATGCAACGTTAAGGGAGCTGTTTGAATTGCAGCTCCCAAGTTTGTTGTCGTTCTATACAAAGGATGCTCAGTATTCCCGTGAAAAACTTAAAGGCGATTTAGAAAACCTTGAGTCGTATTATCTGGACCGGGGCTATTTGAATTTTACCGTAGAGTCGACCCAAGTGGCCATCGCCCCCAATATGGAAGATGTCTACATCACGATTAATGTCAAAGAAGGTCAACAATTTAGAGTGGGGCGCGTTGAGATTTCCGGCGAACTCCGCGACATCCCGGAAGCGTCGATTCGACAACTAATTTTATCGCGAGAAGGGCAGATTTACTCAAGAGAGTTGATGACCGCCTCGGAAGAGCGGATTGAGATGATATTGGGCAACGCCGGTTACACTTTTGCCAGTGCAACGGGTAATCCAGCGTTATCTGAAGACGGGGAAACGGTGGTGGTTCGGTTCTTCGTCGACGCCGGCAATCGGGCCTATGTCCGCCGAATTTCGTTCCGAGGCAATACCTTGACGCAGGACGAGGTGTTGCGGCGAGAACTCCGTCAGATGGAAGGGGGCTGGGCCTCCAACGCTTATATTGAAGCCTCGAAAGTCCGGTTAGAGCGACTCGGTTTCTTTAAAGAGGTTAACGTTGAAACGCCGGCGGTGCCTGGCGTCGAAGACCAGATCGATGTTGAGTACACCGTAGAAGAACAGCCCTCCGGTGCAATTTCAGCAACCTTCGGTTATGCGCAGGATTTTGGCGCCATACTGGGTTTATCCTACCAAGAGTCTAATGTGTTTGGCTCCGGCAACTCGTTTAATGTATCCGTAAACCGCAGTTCCTACCAGACGGCCTATAACCTATCGTTCTTTGACCCGTATTTCACGGTAGACGGTGTGAGTCGCGGCTACTCGATTTATTATCGCAGCACCTCTTATGACGAACGAAATATCGCCCGCTTTTCCACAGACTCCCTAGGCGCAACGGTTAATTTCGGTTATCCGATTAATGAGATTTCGAGGGTCAACTTTTCGGTGGGTGCAGAAAATACCAACATCAAGGAAGGGATATTTCCTTCTCAAGAAATTTCGCGATTCTTATCGAAGGAAGGGAACGACTTTTCGCTGGTAACTGTGTCGGCTGCCTATACGATGTCAGCTTTGAATCGAGGGCTGTTGCCAACCGCTGGGCGTGCCCAAAGCCTGTCGTTCGAAGCAACCGTGCCGGGCAGTCAGCTCGAATTCTACCGGATCAATTACTCTGGCCAGATTTTCTTCCCCCTGACGAAACTGTTTACGCTGCGGCTTAGAACCGATCTGGGTTACGGCGGCACCTATGGCGGCACCGAAACCTATCCGTTTTATAAGCATTTCTATGCCGGCGGTATGGGGTCGGTTCGGGGCTATGAGAGTAATACGCTTGGGCCCCGCACCACTCGATCACCCAATGATCAATTTGGCGAACCCGACCCGTTGGGGGGTAATGTCTTGATTGAGACCAGTGCCGAGATACTGTTCCCCTTGCCGTTTGTTGAGGATCAGCGCCAGTTAAAGTCGGCAATGTTCATTGATGCGGGTAATGTTTTTAACACCAATTGCCCAGAAATCTCGGTCTATTGTCTTAGTCCGTCAGACGGCGAATTACGGTATTCTGCAGGGTTTTCAGTAACCTGGATAACTGGGTTTGCGCCCATCAGTTTTGCGATCTCTTATCCGTTTAATCGCCGTGATGGGGATGAGAGCGAGTCATTTCAGTTTGAATTAGGTCGAACTTTTTAAATACCCAGTAGTCTAATAATTTGAATCCAGCCTCAGGTTATGACACTATCTGCGGCCCGAGGGAGATCCCTGAATTTTGGGAAGGGTTGCAACCAAACTGGCCTGTAGTGTTCTGGGTCGGAATTTTGAATAAAGCGCTGATGAAATCAGTTATGCGAAGGAGATACGTTGTGCGATTGAACAAATTAATGAGCCTGGTTTTGGTTTTAATAGCGACCGCATTCGGTTCGTTTCCCAGTCTGGCAGAAATGAAGATAGCGGTGGTAGATGTTGACCGAGCGGTTGCCGGATCTGAAGCTGCCCAAAAGTTGCTGCGGCAGCTTCAGGAAGAGTTCAAAACGGACGAAGACACCATTAAAAAGATCCAAACGGAAGCGGCTGAGCTTTTGCAAAAAATGCAAAAAGACGCAGATGTGATGAGTGATGATGAAAAGCGGCGCGTCCAGCAGGAGATCGAGTCACTCAATAATGACTTTGTCTATCAGCGTCAAAAACTCCAAAAAGAAGTTGCTGCCCGCCAGGGTGAGCTGTTTGTTGGTACTGAAGAAAAGGTCCGCAAGGCCATTGAGGACCTTGTTTTAGAGAACGACTACGACATGATCTTGCCGCGTGCGGCGGCTTTATATGTTGGTGACCTGTATGATGTCACTCGGAAAGTGACCGAAAAGTTGAATCAAGCTGCAGCGGCTCAGTAAGAGGCTTGACAATAAAACGCCCATTGCTGGAAACCACCCTAGCGGGAATCGGTGAGCAATTTGGACTGACAGTGGTCGGCGATGGGCGGGTTAGAATTACCGGAATTGCGGCGCTCGATGAAGCAGGGCCGGAAGATATTACCTTTTTATTCAGTGCGAAATATCAAAATCGGCTGCCTGCCTGTAAAGCCGGAGCGGTGGTCGTGTCCCCAAAAGTGGCGACAACGCTATCTCGGCCGTGCCTGATTTCAGATCAACCGCGCTTAGCTTGGGCTAGAATCGCAACACTGTTTGACGTGAGCGAAGCTTGGTTGGAGATTCATCCAACAGCACAGATTGATGAAACTGCGGAGCTTGGGCCCGGCGTCTCGATCGGTCCCAATGCGATTGTGCGCGCCGGCGCCGTACTTGGGTCAGGCGTGGCACTAGGGTCAGGTGTGGTTGTGGGCGAGAACGTGCACATTGGCGACGGCTCTCATATTCATGCGAATGTGGTGCTGTATCACCAAGTCCAAATCGGCAACCATTGTATAGTCCATGCAAATGCCGTCATCGGGGCAGATGGATTCGGCTTTGAGTTTGATCCCGCCGCCAAAGCGTTGGTGAAGATTCCACAGGTTTATGGGGTAAGGATTGGCGACCAGGTCGAGCTTGGCGCAGGCACAACGATTGACCGAGGCGCGTTGTCTGATACCGAAGTTGGCGATGGTGTGAAGATTGATAATCAAGTGCAGATCGGCCACGGCACTAAAATCGGAGCGCATACCGTAATATCTGGTGCAACTGCGATTGCCGGAAGCACGAGGATTGGTCGATATTGTATGATTGGCGGGGCAGTGGGTATCATCGACAACCTCACCATTAGTGATCGAGTTGAAATTACCGCGATGAGTCTTGTGACACAATCCATCAATGAGCCTGGACGGTACAGTTCGGGTACGGGATTAATGGCAAGCAGGCACTGGAAGCGCAATGTAGTGGTTTTTAAGAAACTCGATGATCTTTACAAACGACTGCGCAAACTAGAGTCTTAGCAACCCTCGATTGATCGGTTCCTTTAACTATTTAAACGATGGATTGCATCGTGTACGGCAATGGAGCAGTTATGGAAACAACGGATATTTGGAAATTATTGCCGCATCGATACCCTTTTTTACTGGTGGATCGAGTGATCGAAATCGTTGATCACAAACACATTGTTTGCATTAAAAACGTCACCATTAACGAGCAGATCTTTACAGGTCATTTTCCCGCGACACCGGTTTTTCCAGGGGTGATGATCGTCGAAGCGCTGGCTCAGGCTGCCGGCATTCTCGCATTCGCGTCGCGCGGTAGAACCCTTGATGATGGTTACATCTATTATTTGGCGGGCACGGATAAGACGAAGTTTAAAAGTTCTGTGGTCCCGGGTGACCAGATGCGGTTAGAGGTTGAGATTGTCAATCTTAGGAGCCATTGGATGAAAGCCCAAGGCAAAGCCTTTGTCGGTGATCGATTGGCATGCTCGACTTTGCTGACGTGC
>Ga0115567_10003101_pt1 | contig 16463 bp, 16 predicted proteins | sample COGITO_mtgs_1204_2_FD_88679 | JGI IMG/M metagenome (GOLD analysis project Ga0115567, IMG submission 88679) | Pelagic marine microbial communities from North Sea - COGITO_mtgs_120412 | ecosystem: Environmental > Aquatic > Marine > Epipelagic | place: Germany:Helgoland, sampling site Kabeltonne... | reverse complement strand
GATTTGTGATTTGTGATTTGTGATTTGTGATTTGTGATTTGTGATTTGTGATTTGTGATTTGTGATTTAAATTTTATAAAAAATGATGAAAAAAATAATCTTTTTTCTATTAATAGCCATCTCTTTTTCTGCGATAGCCCAGGATAATTTCACCAAAGCAGACACCCTTCGTGGTTCTATTACCCCAGAACGTGCTTGGTGGGATCTGCAACATTATGATTTGAGCGTCACAGTGACGCCAGCAACGCAATCCATCACAGGCACGAATGTCATTACTTATAAAATTTTAGAGAAAAATAATAGAATGCAAATTGACCTGCAGTCTCCTATGAAAATTGATAAGGTGGAGCAAAATGGAAAGGCCCTCTCGTTTACTTCAGAAGGTGCTGCTCATTTTATTCAACTAAATAGCACGCAAAAGATTGGTTCCGAAGAAAAACTGACCATTCATTTTTCAGGAAAACCCCAAATAGCTCGAAATGCACCCTGGGATGGTGGTTTTTCATGGAAAAAAGATGACAACGGTAATGACTTTATTGCTACGTCAAATCAAGGTATTGGTGCCAGTATCTGGTGGCCCAATAAAGATCACGCGTATGATGAACCCGATACTGGTCTAGATCTCAAAATTACAGCTCCAAAAGATTTGGTCGCTGTAGGTAATGGAAGACTTCTTTCCGAAGAAAAAAAAGGAGTTACAAAAACATGGCATTGGCAGGTAGTAAATCCTATTAATAATTATGGTATCAACATCAATATTGGAGATTATGTGAACTTCAAAGAAACATACAAAGGCTTAGATGGTGAGCTGGACCTGAGCTATTGGGTGCTTAAAGACAATCTAGAGAAAGCCAAAGAGCAGTTTACTCAAGTTCCAATGATGCTAGAAGCATTTGAATATTGGTTTGGCCCCTACCCTTTTTACGAAGATAGTTTTAAGCTGGTGGAAGTTCCTTATTTAGGGATGGAACACCAAAGTAGCGTCACCTACGGTAATAAATACGCAAACGGATATTTAGGACGTGACCTTAGCGGTACTGGCTGGGGATTAAAATTCGATTTCATTATTATCCACGAAGCAGGACACGAATGGTTTGCTAATAATATTACTCATATTGATGTCGCAGACATGTGGATCCATGAAGGCTTTACCGCCTATTCTGAAAATTTATATCTCGATTATCATTTCGGAAATCAAGCATCCAGTGAATATGTAGTTGGTACCCGACAAAGTATTCGTAATGATAAACCTATCATTGGGAATGCATACGGCGTACACCAGGAAGGTAGTGGCGATATGTATTATAAAGGAGCCAATATCCTCCATACCTTGAGACAACTCATTGAAGATGATGAAAAATGGCGGACAATCTTACAAGGACTGAATAAAGAATTTTATCATCAAACGATTTCGAGCAAACAACTAGAGGAGTATATAAGTAAGGAAAGCGGTATTGATCTTACCGAATTCTGGGAGCAATACCTTCGTACGACCATGATCCCAACATTGGAATATAAAGTGAACAATGATGAACTCATGTTTAAGTATACTACTATAATTGAAGGCTTTGACATGCCCGTTATCGCTATCGTCAATGGGAATGAAGAATGGTTATATCCAACGGCAGAATGGAAAACTAAAAAACTGAACGCCCCTATTGAAAATATTACGATCAAAGAGGATTTTTATATCAATTCAGAAAAAATAGAATAGTTGACATGAAAAACAAACTAGTGATTCTTATCTTATTAGTAGTAGGATATAATGGTTTTAGTCAAAAAAATAATTTACAGTGGCTTGATATACAATTGAGTAATTATGAATATCCCTATGCTACGCATCATATTACACTTACCATACAACAACAAGAATTAGAAATGGTCTATATGGATGTGACGCCAGAAAATTACAATGGCAAAAACATCGTGCTGCTCCATGGCAAAAATTTTAATGGTGCGTATTGGGAAACTACCATGACAGACCTATTAAAAAAAGGATTTCGTGTGATTGTTCCAGATCAAATTGGTTTTGGTAAGTCTAGCAAACCAGCACATTTTCAATATTCATTTCAGCAATTAGCGAGCAATACAAAACAATTATTAGAGACAATAAATGTTAGCAAAACAGCTGTATTAGGTCATTCTATGGGTGGCATGTTAGCAACAAGGTTTGCACTTATGTATCCTGAAACTACCGAAAAACTCATCCTTGAAAATCCTATAGGTTTAGAAGATTGGAAACTTGTAGTGCCCTATCAAACAATAGATTGGTGGTATACCAATGAACTGGATAAGAACTACGATAAAATTAAAGCCTACCAAAAAGAAAGTTATTATGATGGTCAATGGAAGCCTGAATATGATGAATGGGTAAATTTATTAGCGGGGTGGACCCTAAACTCAAATTATGAAACCATCGCTTGGAATGCTGCCTTAACCTACGATATGATCTTTACTCAGCCGGTAGTCTATGAGTTTGAAAACCTCAAAATGCCAACACTTCTAATTATTGGAACCCGAGACCGTACCGCCTTAGGAAAACCTTTAGTTTCGGATGAAGTAAGAAAAACCATGGGGTTATACGATACGTTAGGGAAAGCCACACAAAAGAAAATTCCAAACGCAAGATTAGTAGAGATTGAAAACATAGGGCATCTTCCACATATTGAAAGCTTTACTAAGTTCATTACACCCTTGATTCAGTTTCTAAATGAATAGAGTCTCATGGAAAAACCCGTTTTATATTTTCCGAGCGATGTAGAATGGCGAGTATGGCTTTCAGAAAATCATTCAAAATATTCGCAAGGGGTCTATCTAATATTTCATAAAGTAGAAGCAGCAACTCCTTCTATGCGATGGGAAGAAGCGGTAAAAGTAGCCCTTTGTTACGGGTGGATAGACAGCACCGTAAAAAGCCTAGGTGATGGCAAACGCCGCCAATATTTCTGTCCCAGAAACCCAAAAAGTACTTGGAGCGCACTTAACAAAAGACATATAACTGAACTTGAATCAGACGGATTAATCCATGAAACGGGTTATGCCATCATAGAAAATGCTAAAACTTCTGGAAAATGGAACGAAATGGACGATGTGGAAAATTTAATTATTCCAGAAGATCTTCAGGTTTCATTTACAGACAATCCAGAAGCTTACACAAACTATAAAAACTTCAGTCCTAGCTATCGTAAAAACTATTTAAGTTGGCTGCATAATGCTAAAAGAGAAACGACTCGAAACACGCGTATTTCCGAAATTATTGCCCTTTGCAAAGCAAATAAGAAACAAAGGCCTTGAAGTATTCGGGTTATCCTTATATTTATGGTCATTTTCAACTATAACAACCAGAATGAAGTACTTTCCATATCTCTTTTTTGCACTTTTTTTATGCTGTGATTCGACTACCACAACTTTTGATACTGAAGATTTTTCAATTTCGTATCCTAAAATCTGGAAAATGGCCAATGAAGATGGAGGGGTTTATAACTTTTATCCTATTGAAGATTATGGTGCCGTAAGTATTTCGGTACAAAAAGGAGTTGATTTACCTATGGAACTCACTAAAAAATATATCCTTGAGTTACATTACGTAAATGGAGATCCTGACCTAGTAGAAATGACCAAAAAGGGTGACCAGACAGAATTCTATTTTGAAGCCATAGAAGATAACGTTATCTGGGTAACAAAAGTAATTCGTAAAAATTCAGATTTTTATTTGCTGACCATCAATTGTGAAGAAAGTAAATGGAAACTTGAGAAAGACCAATTCCTTCAAGTTATGAATTCAGTAAAGATCAAATAAATTAAAAATTGCTTTACATAGTATAAATCAATCTAATCAAAATAAAACATGCGTTTACTCATCAGCCTTTTATGCCTAACTGTTTTTATAAATACTTCGGCTCAAAAAAAGAACAAAGACAAAAAAGACACACCGGAAGAAGCCAAATGGGATGTAGCGGCACCCGGTAAAGACTTCAACTATAAAACACATTCCTTTACCACAACCGAAGGTACCTGGATGAACCTCGACGTAAGCCCAAACGGACAAACGATTGTGTTCGATATGCTAGGTGATATTTATACCCTACCCATTACTGGCGGGACCGCAAAAGCAATACGAACTGGAATCCCTTTTGAAGTGCAACCTAAATACTCACCTGACGGAAGTAAAATTTCGTTTACGAGTGATGCAGGTGGAGGCGATAATATCTGGATCATGAACGCTGATGGCAGCGATGCAAAACAAATAACCAAAGAGGATTTTAGATTATTGAACAACGCCACTTGGATGCCAGATGGTAATTACCTCGTCGCTAGAAAACATTTTACCTCTGGCAGAAGTTTAGGAGCTGGTGAAATGTGGCAGTATCATATCACTGGTGGTAGCGGAATACAATTAACCAAAAGAAAAAATGACCAGCAAGATGTAAATGAACCTTCGGTATCGCCAGATGGTAAATACCTATACTATTCTGAAGATGTCTATCCTGGCGGAAATTTTCAATACAACAAAGATCCTAACAGCCAAATCTACGTCATAAAACGGTACAGCTTTAAGGATGGTGAGATTGAAACCATCTCGGGTGGACCCGGAGGTGCAGCACGACCCACGGTTTCTCCTGATGGTAAAAAATTAGCGTTTGTTAAACGCGTACGAACTAAAAGTGTATTGTTTATCCATGATTTAGAAACAGGCCAAGAAACACCCCTATATGACAGCTTAAATAAGGACCAACAAGAAGCTTGGGCGATTTTTGGAGTGTATCCTAATTTTAGTTGGATGCCCAATAACAAAGAAATCGTTTTTTGGAGTGGAGGAAAAATTCAAAAAATTGATATCAATACATTAGCCGTCACCAATATCCCTTTTTCAGCCAACGTAAACATAGATTTAGCAGAGACTGTACATACCACCACGCCAATTGAAAATAAGCAGTTTACACCAAAAGTTATTCGCCACTTAATCACGGCTCCTAACGAAAAATTTGTTATCTTTAATGCGTTAGGATATCTCTATATGAAGGAGTTACCTAATGGAACAGCAAAAAGACTCACAACCGGCACCGATTTTGAATTTGAGCCAGCTATCTCCCCAGACGGTAACAGTATAGTTTACGTCAGCTGGAACGACCTTGAGAAAGGTGCCATTTTTAAACTGCCAATCACGGGCGGTATTCCACAAAAACTAACCGGTACAAAAGCTATTTATCGGACTCCCTCTTTTTCCAGCGACGGTAAAAAAATTGTATTTAGAAAAGAATCTGGCAATACAGACCAAGGATTTACGCACACCAAAAACCCAGGGATTTACAGTATGGATGCCAATGGTGGCAATGAAAAATTTGTTACTAAAGACGGTGAATACCCAATCTTTAGCAAAGATAACAAACGTGTCTTTTTACAAACGGGAGGCACTTATTTTGGGAATATCGAAAAAAAACTGATCAGTGTAAACCTTTCCGGTAACGACGCCCGTGAGCATGTAACTTCAAAATATGCGAATCGATTAGTACCCAGTCCAGACAATAATTGGATCGCTTTCACCAACCTACATAAAGTATTTGTAGCGCCTTTAACCATGATTGGCCAACCAATTGACCTTGACAATAATTCAAAATCGGTACCTGTACAGCAAATAGCAAAAGATGCAGGGGTCAATATTCATTGGTCATCCAACAGTAACAAAGTAATGTGGACCTTGGGTGATGAGTATTTTAGTAATGAACTAAAAGATAAGTTTACTTTTTTAAAAGATGCTGCTGAAAAACCTTCAGAAATAACAACCGAAGGAATTAAAATTGGACTAACAGCTCCAGTTGACAAACCCGATGGAACCATTGTATTTACAAATGCACGTATTATTACGATGGACGGCAATAAAATAATAGAAAACGGAAGCATTGTAATTAGCCAAAATAAAATTATGGAGATAGGCGAAAATATTTCCTTCCCAAAAGTGGCTAAAGTGATCGATCTTAAAGGTAAAACGATTATGCCAGGAATGGTAGATGCTCACGCCCATATAGGTGCTTTTAGATACGGATTAACAACACAGCAGAATTGGCAATTTATGACCAATCTTGCGTTCGGGGTGACTACATCACACGATCCTTCTGCCAATACTGAAACTGTTTTTTCTCTTTCTGAATTACAAAAAGCGGGTAAATTAGTTGGGCCACGCCTCTACTCTACCGGTTTCATTTTGTATGGAGCCGATGGTGATTTTAAAGCACTTATTAATAGCTTAGAGGATGCTAGAAGCAGCATACGGCGTACAAAAGCTTTTGGCGCAAAGAGTGTTAAGAGTTACAACCAACCGCGCAGAGAACAGCGCCAACAGGTATTACAGGCTGCTCGCGAAATGGATATTAATGTCGTGCCCGAAGGTGGATCCACTTTTTATCATAATTTAACCATGGTCATAGATGGTCATACCGGAGTAGAACACAACATCCCAGTTGCACCGGTTTACAAAGATGTTCTGGAAGTTTGGGGTAAAAGCGGAAGTGGTTATACTCCTACGCTCATCGTTAATTATGGAGGCTTAAATGGTGAATACTACTACTATCAACGCGATAATGTTTGGGAAAATGAAAAGCTTTTAACGTTCACTCCAAGGAGCATTGTAGACAGTCGCTCGCGGCACAGAACGATGGTTCCGCAAGAAGAATATAAAAACGGTCATATTTTAGTTTCGGAAACAGCCAAAGCATTAAGTGACGCTGGTGTGAAAGTAAATATGGGAGCCCATGGACAACTGCAAGGCTTAGGAGCGCATTGGGAAACCTGGATGCTTGCACAAGGTGGCATGAGCAACCTAGAAGCCTTAAAAGCAGCCACCATTAATGCGGCAGAATATATAGGCGCTGGTGATGATATCGGGTCACTAGAAAAAGGAAAAATGGCAGATTTAATCATCATGGCCAAAAACCCACTCGAAGCTATTGAAAATACACAGACGATTGAAATGGTCATGGTAAACGGGAGGTTGTATGATGCGAACACCATGAACGAGATAGGCAACCACCCAAAGGAACGTGGCGAATTCTGGTGGGAAGCCAATGATTATAACCAAGCCTTCCCTTGGCATGAAGAGACTAATGGCTTTTTACAAGGAGGTTGTGGTATTCATGGAACGCACTAACTTTTAATTGTCCCCTTGACCTGCCTCCGACTACTGAGGCACGAAGGAGAGGAAGGCATCAATTAGGGGTGTTATGTAAGATTTATATGGTACTTAATAAACAAAAACGTACCGACGAAAAACACTAATTGTCTATGAACCTTCGACCCTATTGGCAATTTTATAAAGACTGTTTTCTATTTATCGCAGGTTTTGCGATTGTAGCTGGCCTATTTTTAGGAGCGTTGTGGAGTTTTGTATTGTTTATAACGCTCGGACCATTGGTAGGATACGTTGGGTTTAAAGCTGTTAATAGTCAGCAATTTTATTTTTATTACAATGTGGGTATTACAAAAAGGAAACTTATAAAATTTGCATTCCTTATTAATCTAATGCTGGGCGTACCGGTTTATCTAGTACTACACGGCATCATTTTCATTCTATTTGGCGATCTTACAATTACATAACGCTACAAAATCCTTCGGAAGTAAGGCAGTTCTTAAAGACGTTTCATTTTCGGTTGAGACAGGAGAAATCCTTGGGATCTTCGGAAGGAACGGCTCTGGGAAATCTACATTGCTCAAGATGTTTTTTGGAACCCTCGCAGGCGCTATACATTTTTCTATAGACGGAAACAAGGTTGCTCCTTCCGAAGTTATCAAGAACCAATTAATCGGGTATTTGCCGCAACATCCTTTTTTACCCAAATCACCCAAAGTGCGCGATATTATCCCGATGTATTACGAAAGTGAGAAAGAACAGGATGCGGTTTTTTATAATCCAGGCATCGCAAAAATTACGCATAAACGGGTTGGGGATTTATCATTGGGTGAATTAAAATATTTTGAAGTTATTTTAGTGGGAGCAGGACCGCATCCTTTTTTAATGCTCGATGAACCCTTTTCTATGGTGGACCCATTGAAAAAAGAGGCCATAAAACAATTTTTTTCTGAAATAAAAACTACAAAAGGCATTATCCTGACAGACCATTATTATGATGACGTATTGCAGACTACGACAAAGAACGTAGTACTCAAAGAAGGAAAATGTGAAATAATCAAAACAGTCGAAGATTTAAAACAACATGAATATCTTACACGGTCTTGAGAAGAAAAATTTGAAATTCATTCATAGTTTGTTCAATATGGTTGATCCAATAATCTCATAAGCATACAATTCAATAAATTTTGAGCATCAAAAGCTTAATCTTCTTCTTTTTTGTCTTCCTCCTCTTCCCCGTCTTTAGATAGTAAGTAATGTTCCTCCCCTAACCCCACGATATGAATTATGTTTGTAACCGTGCTGTACAGCATTAGGATGACCGTGATCATCATTCCACTTAGAATAGATGAAAATAACAATGTTGCCCAATAAATAATTTTAAACCATGAAGTTTCTACGTTATCTGCTTCAGTGATTGGGATATTAAATAATTGGAACATAATAAGCGCTCCCACAAATAGAATGGTATCAAATTTAGCAATCGCTAAAACCTGATAGTAATGCGCTTCTTTTAATTTAGACTTCGTTCCTGTGCTAATCCCCAATAAAGTTAGTAATAATGCTAAAATAGTAGCCGATGCGAGTACTATGGTATTACAAAGCATATTTACACCAGGCAATGATGAACTTATCAATTGCTTTGCCTCGTATCCGGACAAGTTTCCTAATAAAAAAACACCTAAACCCGTAAAAAGTGTTGCGATAACACCGCCATAAATAGAACGCCGGTTTTTAACAATAAAATTTTCTGACATAATTTTAATTATAAGATTTCAAGGTACTGAATACGATATTAAGATTTATTGATATCTTTAGTGAAAATAATAATTTATGAGATCCTTATTCTTCCTATTAAGTATAGTAATTCTTTTTGTTTCTTGCAAAGAAACTTCAAAAGAGCAAAGTTCAGCGCCGGAAATGGCAACAGATGCAATTACGGCAGAACAATATCTTTCTTTTGAAGGTAGAAACGATCAAGCTACGGGTGGTATAAAAATGGTTCCTATTGAAACACCTAGTGGTACCTTTAAAGTATGGACTAAACAAATGGGAAACAACCCAACCATGAAAGTCTTATTGCTTCATGGAGGCCCTGGAATGACCCATGAGATCTACGAGAGCTTTGATGGTTACTTTCCGCAGGAAAATATCGAGTATATCTACTATGATCAATTAGGAAGCTACTATAGCGATCAGCCAAAGGATTTAAGCCTATGGAATACGGCTCGTTTTGTTGAAGAGGTAGAACAGGTAAGAATAGCGTTAGGATTGGACAGTGACAATTTTTATCTTTTTGGTCAGTCTTGGGGAGGAATTTTGGCGATGGAGTATGCATTAAAATATCAAAAAAACTTAAAAGGATTGATTATTAGCAACATGGTACCCTCTATTCCAGATTATATGAAGTATAATGAAGAAGTGTTGGCGCCGCAATTGGATCCTGAAGTACTTTCAAAAATAATGACGTACGAAGCTGCTGAGGATTATGAGAATGAAGAATATCTTGACCTCATTGTAAATCATTACTATCCCAAACACGTCATACGAATACCTCCATCGGAATGGCCTAACTCTATTAACCGTGGCTTTTCTCATTTAAATCCCGATGTCTATGTTACGATGCAAGGACCTAGCGAATTTGGAATTAAGGGCGATGCTACCTTAAAAGATTGGGATGTAAAAGACAGGTTAAAAGAAATAACCGTCCCTACCCTATCCATCGGTGCACAATATGACACCATGGATCCCAAACAAATGGAATGGCTCGCTAACGAAGTACAAAACGGCCGTTTTTTATTGTGTCCTAATGGAAGTCACCTATCCCAATACGATGACCAGGAACATTTCTTCCCTGGATTGATTTCGTTTATAAAAGATGTAGATAGCGGAAAAATGTAAATCTTACGCTATAACTCTTTACTACTCAGAAACTGTAATTTGACCGAATTTTAAGAAACTTACACTCTTAAATGTTAAATTCATGTTAAATAACTACTTTGTAATACATAGTACTGTAACAAAAAATGTACTTGTGCGTCTATCTAGTATAAACCACTTAAAAACAAAATCATGAGAACATTAAACAGCAATCAATTATCAGAGCGAATAGCAACCACAAAAGGATATGCTTGGAACCAAAAAAGAAGATTTAGATAATAGATCAATTACAAAGTAACCTCAATTCATCAATCAAAAACAAACAATCATGAGAACATTAGATAATAATCAAATCACGCAAAGAATAGCAATTACAAAAGGACAAGTTTGGAACCAAAAACGCAGATACCGATAATAACTGCCTTCCTAATTCATCAATCATAAAATCATTCATCAATCAATTAAAACGAACAATCATGAGAACATTAAACAGCAATCAACTTACACAACGACAAGAAGGTACAAATGGACATACCTGGAACCAGAAAAGGAGATACCGCTCTTAAGAACGTATCAATAAAAAAACAGCTAACAACCCGAAAAATGAAATCGTATGAGAACTCCAAGAAATGTAGGCAAAAAAATAAAACTAGACATCCAGAAACAAGCAATTGTATTAGCTATAAACAGTCTAGTAAACAACACGGAAGAAACATCTTTAAAAAGAGTAGATTACCGAATACTATAAAACTAGCAGCCAACCAAGAAAACCGAGGACCGGAATTACTGATCTTCGGTTTTTTTATGTCCTGTTATCACTTCTTATTCGATTCCAAAAGAAATGGTGTAAACCAATCCCAGGAAACACCAAATGAAATTCTTGGAAAATTATCTACAAACCGATAGTTATAATCATCAAAACCAAAATCAAACTGACTAAAAAAGCCTAAGTCATTATTCCAGGGATGCACGATCAATCTAGTCTGCGAACGATACGGAGTTACCGAAGGGTGCGCATCAAACTTTACAAAAACATCCTGCCCTGCTGTTAAACGCATCCCTTTCCAGTACCACGTAAATTCATATTGCGCTTCAACTTGATGTCTCCCAAAAATATCGATATCCTCTGGATTATAACCTCCAAAATCTACGACGCCAAAAAACTTATCATGATATAATTGATAGGTCAACGTATATGAATGGATTCGTTTAGGAATGGTTTTATCGGTGAATTTATTTTGGCGGTAGTTAAAGGAAATCCGGGTAAGATTGGTAGAAAAATTCCCAGTTTCTCTATTTAATAGTTCAGAAAGGTCTGTATCATCGGTAATCGTTTCATACACAGCTTGCCCTTCCTCACTTTCATCTTCAAACTCGGCACTAAAAGCACTATTGGATTGCCCATTTGAGTAATGTCCCGACTCGATCCCAAGCGTTAAAAAATTATTGTTGCTGGTTTTTATGATCGGTTGCCATCCTGCTAAGATCTTGTAGGAAGGCGTCTTCACAGGTTTTGATTCTTCATTATAAATACGAAATTGCGGCTGAAAACTTAAATACACAGCATAACCTGGTGTCCGTTCTTCTGCCGTTAAGGCTTCCCGTATGTCATTATAAAAACTATAGTAAACGGTAGGTTTTGCATCCAGTAAGATTTGTTCGTATTCGTTATTCCCCAACCCGGCTGAAATATACGAGCGTTGCGCAATGGGATAATATTCCTTAAAAACACTGGGTTGATTCTGTTTTTTTTTCGCTTCTTCCTGTCCCGTAGCGGTCGCTATACAACTGAAAACACACGCAAACACTATAAAATATTGAAATAATCTCATATATTCTTTTCTGAAAATAATGCGGTAAAACTACTTCAATCCACGTCTTTTTGTATGGAATTAAAGCACTTTAACAAGGCTTTATTGTTTTTTTTTCCGAAGCAACACTTCAACACTTTATGTATCTTTAAAACATCCTCAGTCTTACCAACCATGAATAAGACCCTCTGTTTACTGGCTATTCCATTTTTGTTTTTCAGTTGTAAAAAGTCAGTAGAAACAATAACCGAAGAAGAATTGGAACTGTAATTAAAGCTACGAACGCATAGCATTTTAAACCTCACTATCCCTAAGATCTGTCGCTACATAATAGCGTGGATCATCAATAGCATCTTCAATAATCGAGTCAAATTCTGGGTTCCATTTTATGAGCAAGGCTTTACAATCTGGACTTAAATGGGTTAAGGTTACTTTCTTCCCAGCGTCCATGTATTTGTTAGCAATGGTGCGCAACGCTTCAACACCAGAGTGGTCCCCTACTTTCGATTCTATAAAATCGATTTCTATTTTTTCTGGGTCATCAGCGATATCAAATTTATTATTAAAGGCCGTGGTAGAACCAAAAAACAAAGGCCCCCAAATTTCGTACACCTTGGTACCATCTTCTTTAATTCGTTTTCTTGCTCTAATCATCGTAGCACTTTTCCATGCAAAACTCAAGGCGCTCATGATAACACCCGCGATGACGGCAATAGCTAAATCCTGCCAAACAGTAATAGCAGATACAGCGATAAGGACGATTGCATCTGTCAATGGGATTTTATGTAAAATTCTAAAACTACTCCAGGCAAATGTCCCAATAACCACCATAAACATAACACCTACAAGCGCTGCAATAGGAATTTGTTCAATTAAGGGTGCGCCAAATAATACAAAACATAAAAGTGCAATGGCTGCAACGGCTCCAGATAAACGCCCTCTTCCACCAGAGTTTACATTAATAATAGATTGGCCGATCATGGCACAACCACCCATCCCTCCAAATAATCCGTTTAAAATATTGGCACCCCCTTGCGCGACGCACTCCCGGTTTCCGCTTCCACGGGTTTCGGTCATTTCATCAATCAAGTTTAACGTCATTAAACTTTCAATTAAACCAACAGCCGCAAGAATAAATGCTGTTGACAAAATCATGCTCCAGTTGTCTCCTATGGTATAAAAAAGTGTAAAGATCTGATCTTGAAATGTAGGTAATCCTCCCTGTAAGCCAGTTCCTCCACCGTCTTTAATAAACGAACCTACCGTGCTCACATCTAGTTTCCCGAAAATTACAATAGCTGCAACCACAACAATCGCCATCAAGGCAGCAGGAATCTTTTTGGTAAGTTTTGGCAGTCCAAACATAATAGCCATTGTGAGCAGTACCAAGCCTAACATCATCCAAAGGTTTTGTCCGGCCATATAGGTAGGAACGCCATCTACATTCACTTTGAACAAGCCTAATTGCGATAAAAATATCACAATGGCCAAGCCATTTACGAATCCCATCATTACCGGATGTGGTATGAGGCGTACAAATTTTCCTAATTTAAGAACTCCAGCTAAGATCTGGATACCCCCCACAAAAAGAAGGGTAATAAATAACCATTGTAATCCTAGGTTTTCAACGGGTGTCGCTAACGCCTCTCCTACTTCATTCCCTTTTACAATTAAGTGCACCATAACCACTGCCATAGCTCCTGTAGCACCAGAAATCATTCCGGGACGACCTCCAAAGAGCGCCGTGATAATTCCCATCATAAAGGCACCATAAAGCCCCACTAATGGGTCAATACCAGCAACAAACGCAAAAGCCACCGCTTCTGGAATTAACGCTAATGCAACGGTTAACCCGGAAAGGATATCATTTTTAGGGTTTTGAGTGAAGTTTTTAATTGTTTTCTGCCACATAAGTTTTCGCTTAAAAAACGGCAAAGATAGCATTATCAAAGCGGTCTTACTGATTAATGGCATGCAATTTGCATTTTTAACTGTGAAGCCAGTAACCATCAAGTATTAAGAGCATTATAGACTCCACGCTATTATGAAACATAAAGTAAACATTTCGAGAACCGAATGTCCCTAAAAAGAAACATAATAGTACATAAAAACCTTCCTGATTTAGGAAGGTTTTTAGTATTTATTTGATACAGATCATGCCGTCTTTGGCGAATAGCGCGTAAGCAACCAGGTTACAAATACCGCGGCTGCAAAGCCTAAGTAAAAATTACGGGCCAATTCACCTTCAATGCTATTAAGATAAAATGCGACGCCCATGAGCGCCAGTGAAACCACAAACTCAATCCAACCATGAAGCGAAAAAGGGATTACTTTTATAAGCCCTGTTTCATTGGCTGTAAAAATGGTTAATGCCAAATGAATACCTCCCAAAATATAGGTGAACAATGCCGCCGTTTCTGGCAACCCGAATAAGGTGGGTGATGCCCATAAAAAGATGACAACAAGATAGTCGATGATGCCATGAAGTTTAGAATTTATCATAGTACTTAAATTTTAATGGTGGTTAGTAATGACAAAAGGTACTTAAAAATTTTTAAGTACCTTTTGCTATATCGTTGATTTATACACTTCAATTTAATTATCCTTTAAAGAAGTCCAATTCCTATCTGCTTTTTCTTTAAGCATTGCAGGCCCTTCTTCTTCCCATTTTTCTTTTGTATCTGCAAATATGGTATCATAAAAAAGATACAGTTTACCGTCTCTAATTTCGTAAGAATTTGGATTGATCCCAATTTTCTTATTATCGGCACCTACAGCATAGGCGCAAAAACCTCCATATTGAGGTGCATATTTTGATGGGTTGGCATCAAACTTTGCCTTATTGGCCTCTGTCATAAACTTATATTTGCCTCCATCATAGGTGGATACATAAGCATCACTTCCTGCTACCGCATTATTGTTAAAATACTCGGTAACATCATAACCATCTGCTATAAAACCATTTCCATTTGTGTTTTGAGGTCCTTTTGTAGCGCCACAGCCAACAAGGACTGCCACTATAAATAATAGTGCAGCCGATTTAATTAGTATTGTTTTCATAATTTTTCTGAATTTTATTAAATGTACTTAAAAAAGAAAACCAAGTACATACCGTTAATCAATGTTTAACGTTTTGGATTTCTAGGTCGATCTCTTCCGTCTTTGGGGTTTCAAACCAATTTTCCATAAAATCAAAATCGGTTTTAGAAACTTCAAACTCAAAAGTATTTCCTTTCTCGTCATTCCGTCGTTGAATCCGTTCCCACCTTACTTTTTTAGGCACGTTTAAAAAATGAAGCTTTATCGTATATCCATGTGACATTGCAAAATGTCGAAATTTTTCTCGATGTTTCTCCTTCGAAAAACCAAGGTCTAAAATTGAATCAACATCTGTTTCTTCTAGTTGTACAATTAGCTTTTGCATCAGTTTTTCACCTCTTTCAATACGCTCCAAAAACCATTCAAGTCCGTCGTTTTCACCTTTATCATCCAAAAACAAGGTTTTATTCCATGTATCGATTGAAAAAAGGATAGCCTTATGCTTTGATTTGAGTGCTTGTGCATAGGTTGTTTTCCCTGCACCCGTATTTCCTACTATGAGGTGTATCATGACTTTCTACTATTTTTCAGCCTTTAAAATTCCATTCCCGCAGTTCGTTTAAACTAAAATGATAATTTACGACCACTCCTTTGTGTTCTCCGTCAACAATATCACCCTCGCCACTTTTTCTTCGGAAACGCCGTTTCGTTTTTTCTTCGGAATAAATTTTTCTCAGGGCTGAAATTTTCTGGTAATAAAACTTATTCTCACGCCCCGCCTTACTGTCGGGCAGGTCTGAAACAAGGCAAGGACGGTTCGAAACTACCCAAACAATAGACGTTGGGATAGTTGTGGTTTCTTCAATTTCAAAATAACGCAGTAAATCACTCAAATTCAACACCACCGTTTCGGAAGGTTTTAAGCCGCTCTTGGGTAAAATTCGCTCCACGGACATGAATGTACGGCGCTGTGCTTTTACTTCCAGATAATTGATAAGCCTACCTTCTATATTGAGGATTTCGACATCTGGATAGCCAGATAACACACATTTTTGTGCGGTATAACGTGCGTCTTCATTAATGCTGTTAATAATAAGTTCTTCCTGCAGTTCTGCAAAAGTGACGTCGTCTTCAAATTGATAATTTCCTTTGCTCTCACCATCGCAACGGGTTGGACAGGTGATGCAGTCAAAAACAAAGGGCGTTATTTTTTTGTAATGCATCACAGATAGGCTTACAGTGCTATGGGTTCAAAATCCAGTTCCTTTTTTAAATATTCACTCCGTATCACATCAATCGAGATGAATTGATTATTTCTTTTTACTTTCCAAAAGTCCCAACCGTTATTGTTGGTCTTATCTAATAATTGTGCCGACAATTTGTGGATGGACTTTGCGCCCTCTTCGGTTTCTAAGTGACCCGATGGAAGCACTTTAAAGCTTTTTTCTTCAGTATCGCTGTAAAAAAATTCGTTTTCTTTTAGATACTTATCTTTAAGTAATTGTTTAACAGGAACACGTGGTGGCTTAATATCCAAGCTGTTATTGAAAATTAGATTGTCTTTTTCAGTAGTGATTTCGGCTATTCTTTTTGTGGCTACTTTTATATAG
>Ga0115567_10003098_pt1 | contig 16468 bp, 14 predicted proteins | sample COGITO_mtgs_1204_2_FD_88679 | JGI IMG/M metagenome (GOLD analysis project Ga0115567, IMG submission 88679) | Pelagic marine microbial communities from North Sea - COGITO_mtgs_120412 | ecosystem: Environmental > Aquatic > Marine > Epipelagic | place: Germany:Helgoland, sampling site Kabeltonne... | reverse complement strand
TCGATTCTAAGCGTCGAGCTGGCACACCCCTGTGCTTGGTGCCTGAAGCTGATGACCAATTCAATTTTTTATCCGATCAACCAAGCCTTTTATCAAGCCGCTGGCGATGCCTTTGGTACCCGCCCGGAGACGCACCTCGCCAACGGCGCGTTCAAAATCAAACACTGGCAACGGGGCAAGCGTATTGACCTGACGCGAAACACCCAATACTGGCGGCAGGACGAGATTGCACTCAATGCCATTACCTTTGATCACATTGGCGCAGATCCTCGGACACAGCTAAACCTTTTCCGCGCCGGTGAGCTGGCCATTGCAAGCCTCGACCGCGATACCCTGAAAGCCGCCCTAGAGGATCAGTTGCGTGTAAAGACCTTTCCAACTGGACACCTGTTCCACATTCAATTTAGCCATGTCGCCGGCATGCACAGCGCCAACCAATCGCTTCGCTCGGCCATTAGCCTGGTAATCGACAAGGATGAACTCGTCAATAAAGTGGTCGCAAGCCCAGGCACCCGCATCGCCGACTCGATGTTCCACGACTGGTTGACCATCGGTGACACACCCTACCTCACCGCGCGCCCGCCGAGCCGTCATCGACCGGATATCAACGCCGCCAAAGCACATCTCGCACAGGCTCGGGCCGAACTGAACCTACCGGCTAAACCGCGCTTAACCCTGACCATTAACGACAGCACGCTCTATCGCCGGGTCGCGGAATACCTTCAGGCCCGCCTCGGCACCCATCTGAACATCGAGCTTTTAATCGATCCCCAGTCCACGCAGCGAATGGTCGAAAAGTGGCGGGCAGGGTCTTCGGATATGACCCTCATCACCTGGCCGGTTGATGTTGATGACCCCATGGATCAAATCTCTTTCATGGGTGACCCAAATTTCCGGCGCGTCTTCAAAGGCCTGTATGCTGGCGATGATATGGCCGCGCTTTACTATCAGGCCCGTGCGGCAATTCATCAAGCGGACCGAGTCGAGCAGGTTCACAAGGTTCATCAATTCTTTACCGAGCGCGTTACCGTTTTACCCCTATTCGAGCCTTATGGGGCGGCGGTCCTCAAGCCGAATCTGAAAGGTTTCGTCTGGCAGCCCGTTCGCGGCTATGCCGATTTTCGTGCCGTTCAGATAATGCCCTAAACCTTGTTTGCAACCCGTCTTAAACCCTCACCTTTGCGCTCGCTGAGCGTCTCGGGCCGACCTTTTCAAGGGTTATCAAGGCCGGACTCACAGACGCGCCGGCCCCTGTAAAGCGCCCTCTCTTTTCGGCAAACGTGCTTAAAGCGCTCAGCCAGCAGCCTTCGCGGCAGCCTGCATGCGCGCCATCTCTTCCCAGCTGAGGTAGCTGGTTAGCCCTTCATCGTCAAAGAAGACAACCGGCCCGTCGCAGATGAATAAATATTCCGTGTCTTCTAGCGCAATCGTCTCATCGTGCAGCACACCATTGGGTTCGTAGTCATAATCGCCAGCGTTGAGAATGCCATCGCGCACCTGCAGCTTGCCTTTTAACACGTACGTATGGGCATCGGATAAATGCTTATGGGGCGAGGCAACGTAGCCTTTCTTCCATCGAAACAGCGCCGCCCAACGCCCCGTCTCAGAACCGGTCCAGAGCACCTTGATCCACGCCATCCCCGGCTGGGTTTCGATCCAGGGCTCATCCGCCCGCACAATAATATCCGCGAGTTGGTCATTAATCGGGGTGATATCTTGTCGTGGCATAATCGGCGTCCTCAGTCATTGGCGAAGTCTTCACGGTAACGCGTTTCAAGGGCGCAAGAAAGCCATGCAAACAAGGTCATGCAGTGGGCTGTGCCGCATCGATTACAAGCGATGCACGCTCCGCCCAGAGATTGCGGCCTTCGAGCTTGGCTCGAGCACGCATCCGCCCGGGGCACGCCTGGCAAGATCGCGGACGGCCCTGACGCAATTCGCGTCACATGGTCAGCGCCAGGTCGGCAAGATTAACACGGCCTTAATTTGAGGCGGACGGCCGACGGACACGGTCTTTGTGTGATCTGCTTAAGTGCTTACAAGGGGCCTCAGGGAACCTAAAAGACCAGCACGACGCGGTGGAGAAGCACCTGGGTAGGATTGGCTGCGCAAAATTTTTTTAGACCGCGGTGATTTTATTCCAGACGATTTGAAATAGACTAAAACCTCGGTACAACCCGCCCACTCATCAGGAGACCCCCCATGCTGGACCTTGTAATCCGAGGCGCTGAAGTCATCGACGGGAGTGGCAATGCCGGGGTTGTCGCAGATGTCGGGATCGAAGGCGATCAAATTACGGTCGTCGGTGACGCCGGCCCAGCGCATCAGGAAATCGACGGCACCGGTCTTGTGCTGGCACCGGGGCTGATCGATACCCACGCGCATGATGATGGCGCTTTTCTTCGCCACCCCGATATGACGTTTAAGTTATCCCAAGGCGTCACAACGGTCGTCAGCGGTAACTGTGGTTTCAGCGCCATCCCGTTTGATCCCGAATCAGACCCGAGAAAAGCCAGCGGCGGCATCTTGTCCGGACTCAACGGCGGCTTTACCGACTTGAGCGGCTACTTTGACGCCGTGCTGGCCGGCGCGCCCGCGATCAACAATATGATGCTGGTGGGTCACAACACCATCCGCAGCCTGGTGATGGATGACCCCAAGCAAACGCCCAGCCAGCAAGACTTACAGGCCATGAGCGGGCACGTTGAGCGGGCACTTGAACAAGGTGCTTGCGGATTTTCAACGGGCCTGATCTACCACCCCGGACGCTACAGTCAAACCGACGAAATCGTGACGCTTGCCGAACTTGCCGGCCGCACAGGCGCGCTCTACACCACCCATATGCGCAACGAAGGCGATCACCTTCTGGATGCGGTGGAGGAAGCCTTACAAATTGGGGTTGAAGCCAAGGTCCATACCCATATTTCCCACCACAAAGCCGCGGGGGCGGCGAACTGGGGCAAGGTGGTGCCGTCGCTTGCTCGAATTGATGCCGCGATTGCTGCAGGCCAGCGCGTATCACTGGATGTTTATCCCTACACGGCGGGCAGTGGGCGCATGATCGAATACTTTAATCTCGACCGGATCAACCGAGATCTTGCCGAGGTCATCCGAATTGCCAGTTGTCCAGCGTATCGTGAATACGAGGGTCTGATGTTAAAAGACATTGCAAAGACCCAGGCGGTCGATATCACCGATCTCGTGCGAGACATCTTAACCGCGCCGCGCGGCGCCGATACCATTTGTATTCAATTCATCATCGATGAGCAGGATGTTGAGTATAACCTTCGGTGGCGAGACATGATGGTCGGCTCAGACGGCATTCCAAATCTGCGCGGCAAACCGCATCCAAGACTGTATGGCACCTTTGCAAAAATTTTAGGGCACTATGTCCGCGAACGTGCGCTCATGTCGCTGCCAGAGGCGATTCGGCGCATGACATCGCTGCCGGCAGCGACCTTTGGTATGACCCAGCGCGGTATGGTTCGAGCAGGCTTTCACGCGGACCTTTTGCTCTTTAATCCCGCAACCGTGCAAGACACCGCCACTTATGATGAACCGCAACAGCTTGCGTCTGGCATCCACACGGTCTTGGTCAACGGAAAAGTTGCTTGGCGGGACGGCCAGCACCAAATGAAAGGCTCTGGCGCCATGTTGAAGTACCGAGCGGGATCTTACGCGCGCTAATCGCGGGATAAACGCCTTGGTTGGCGCCGCGCGCTAACCCTTTCGACAATGAGATTCCTATGGCAACGCGCTGCAAGCCGGACCGATACGCTAACCGCTCAATTAAGACCGCCCTTGTCCGCTGGCCGTGCTTGATCTGGGACCAATGTATTACGGGGGTGCCAAGCAACCCAAACCAACTGCATTGGAGCCTTACGAGATCGTCATCCCTAGGGCGGCTCTGGCAGCGGCATTGTCTGATTCGCTACCAGCCAGGACCCAGCCGGCGGTCAGCATTCTGGTCATGTACTGTTTGTTGTACATAAACACCATCGCAATCCACCATAAACCGGCTGTCAAAACGGTTAAAATCCAATGCAGCACACCGATCCCGATTTCGCCCCGAAACAGTGGCACGAGCGGTCCAAAAAAAAGATAGGTCCAGCTGAAGCCATAAACGCCGGTTTTTATGAGCCCGCTTTGACTGTGCTTAATCGTGATTTCGGTTGCCATCGCTGTCCTCCCGCTTAAACGCTTAACTTATCACGTCGACCCACTAGGGTTAAAACGAATCAAACCGTCAAAATACCGCGCTGCCCATCAAAGCCAAGCGGCTGTCCTGGTTAAGCCCAAACCGCCGCGTCATGTTCTGAGTCCTTGGCGTTTTGCCAAAGCCTTAACGCGCGCCCACGCGCCGGTTTCGGAGCGGAAGTCTATTGGCCTTTTTAGGATGTAGCGATTTTTCGGATTAAAGCCCGTCAGGCTGGCGTCGCAGCCTGTTCTTTGCCGCTTTTGGCTCGGTCAATTCACCGCCAAGGCCGTGCCCAAACGACTATCGCCGCGCAACCTACGCCTCGGGCGCTGGCTCATAAAGACCCCTTAAAGTGCTCTGACTGCGGCCTAGGACCCGCCAATCTTAAGGATTGCCCCCAATACCTTGAACTGATCTAACCCATCCCCTAAACTGCGCGGCCTTCGAAGGGTTGTCTTGAATCGCCCGCCGAACGCTGGTTAGCCGCTGTACCCCCTCGTTGATTCAACGCTGGGCCATTGTCAAACCCGACACACCCATATCACACCACGCATCCAACCCATGGGTCATGCGCCTCTGGATATGACCCGATTCAAATTGAAACGCCCAAGCACTGCATCGACCTTATCTTGGTTGCTGCCAATTCATTTGGAGGCCGTTTGACGCTTCACAAGAGAGGTCCCATGTTTGAACTCATTCATCGACGCCGCCACAGTATTAAAGACGACGTTTTATCCGGCCTTACGGTCGCCCTGGCCCTCGTGCCAGAGGCCATTGCCTTTGCCTTTGTGGCCGGGGTTGAACCCCTGGTTGGGCTCTATGCTGCGTTTATGGTTGGTCTAATCACCGCAACGATGGGCGGCCGACCTGGCATGATCTCCGGTGCAACCGGCGCGCTTGCCGTGGTGATGGTCGCGCTGGTTGCGGATCATGGCGTTGAATATTTGTTTGCGGCGGTCGTGCTCATGGGCGTTCTTCAAATGACTGCAGGTGCTTTCAGGCTCGGGAAGTTCATTCGTATGGTGCCGCATCCTGTGATGCTCGGGTTCGTCAATGGCCTGGCCATTGTCATCTTCTTGGCACAACTCGGTCAATTCGGCGTGCCGGGGGACACGGGCTGGCTACAAGACACGTGGCTGCAAGATACCATCCTGGACGTTGCCTGGATTAGCGGGATGCCGCTTTACACCATGCTGGGCTTGGTTGGGCTAACCATGCTCATCATCCAATACCTGCCCAAGCTCACCACGGCCGTGCCATCGTCACTCGTCGCTATTATTACGGTCACCCTCGTGGTCCTTGGCCTGGACCTCGACACCAAGGTGGTCGGCGACGTGGCGTCAATCGCGGGTTCACTCCCGAGCTTTCATTTGCCCATAGTGCCACTGAACCTTGAAACCTTGTGGATTATATTGCCCTATGCCTTTATTTTGGCCGCCATCGGCTTAATTGAGTCGCTCCTGACCCTTAGCCTGGTGGATGAACTCACCCAAACCCGAGGCCGTGGCAATAAAGAATGCATTGCCCAAGGCGTCGCCAATACCGTGACGGGCGTTTTTGGTGGTATGGGCGGTTGCGCCATGATTGGTCAGAGTATGATCAACGTCAACGCCGGTGGCCGCGGCCGATTATCTGGGATCACCGCAGCGCTTTGCCTTTTGATGTTCATCTTGGTTGGCTCTAGTTTGATTGAGCAAATTCCACTCGCAGCACTGGTCGGGGTCATGTTTATTGTCGTCATCGGCACCTTCGAATGGTCCAGTTTTAGGATTATTCGCAAAATTCCCAAATCTGATGCCTTTGTTTTGGTCTTGGTCTCCGGTGTGACCGTTGCCACCGATCTTGCGGTTGCCGTCGTCGTCGGCGTCATCGTCGCCGCCCTTGTGTTTGCCTGGGAACACGCCAAGCACGTCAAGATCACCCTTTCAAGAGAAGCCAATGGCTGGGATGCCTACACCGTTAATGGCCCATTGTTTTTTGGATCCGTCACCCACTTCCTGAATCAATTTGATGTGGAGCAAGGCTCCCAAGATATTGTGATCGACTTCAAGGACTCAAGGGTTTGTGACCATTCCGGTCTTGAGGCCATTGACACGCTCGCAGAGCGGTTCACACAAGCCGGCAAGGTCCTGCACATTCGCCATCTCAGCGCAGAATGCCGCAAGCTGCTGCGCAAAGCTGGCAATTTAGTTGAGGTCAGTGTCCTTGAAGACCCTTCTTACTTCGTCGCAACAGACAGTTTGGCGTAGCTGTGTCGGGTTTTGGGTGAGGCAAAAAGACCGTTCGTGGCCGGGCAAACCACCCTCTGCACGCCGACAAGCGCTGGTTAATTTCGAAACAAAAAATCCGCTTTTTTATGGCGCGTTTAATAACCGCCAATTGACCTCAACCGATCCTGCATCTGACGCAATAAACGCCGACTGGTCGGTGACTGTAATGCTTAATTGCAAGGTTCGAGCCAGCAATCTCGCCAGTTCAACGATTTGACCCCAGTCGAACTGAATCGCCTGCACCTTTGCGGCGGTGACTTCTTTTTCAGACCGCGCCCACCAAAGTTCTGATTTGGTATTAAAGCAGTAAACCTTGACCTCCTCGGCAATATGACTGGCTTTGCGCAGACGCTCAGCGGCGGGCTCACCGATCTCAATCCATTTCAAGATACGGCCGTCTAGGCTGCGCTGCCAAATATCTGGCTCATCGCTTGCGCTGAGACCCCGAGCAAACTCTAGGTCTTGCGATGCATTCAGGCAATAAGCAAGTACCCGGGCCATCATTCGTTCCCCGGTTTCAGACGGGTGCTGGGCAACGGTAAGGTTTAAATCAAGATATTGATTCTCATCGACATTCGACAGCGCAATATCGAATTTAAAAATCGTGGGCTTGAGCGCCATGGGACAACCTCCTAATGACGCGAAAAGACTTGGCTTACGTTGACGCAATCAGGACCAAAATCTGGAACACAGACTCGATCGCATCGTCGACGCCTGGAATAACCCAAGTCACAACGGCGGTCGCGACCACGACCAACCCAATTCGGACAAACACATTTTTCATGCTTGATCTCCTGCCGCGACATCTGTGGCGTCTCGGGGTGCCACTTCGAAAACCCAGACATTGCCTGACTCAACATCAGCACCGGATGCTCGTGAGGGATACTTCTGACTCACCACCGCCATCAGTTCATCCAGAACTGGGCCCGTTTTAATTCGCACCAAACGCCGCTCGTACCGAATGCCATCAATGCGGACTACCACTCGATCATCGAGTTCGGCTTGCGCCGGCCAGCTTTTCCAAAGTTGGCCTACAAAACTGTTCATATAACCCGACCAGACGTACATTTTGCCCTGAACCGAGGCGACCCAAATTCGACGAGACTGCGCAGGGTTCAACAGCTGAAGCTCAAGGGTTGGCACCTCGTTAACAAATGCCCAGTCGGGCTCCGCGCCGCGATACAATTCACCGGAAACCAAAGGTCCACCCGAAAATACGCGATTCGGTCCATCTTCAAACCGCTGCTTAAAAGCGGCGGTGACCACTGCCGTGGAAAAAATCAGTAACACCCAAAGCCCTATGATTCCAATCCGTTTCAATATCACCATGTCGTGTGCTCCGTTTTGCGCCGAACCGCTGCCTGCTGACCTTAGCGTAATTCTCGACAGAGTTCGATGATCCCGGTTACTAACTTGTCGTGAGATGCCGCCCACGCGTTGCGGGCACGCTGTCGAACAAATCAGCCTTAATCACCCAATCAGGTTGGCGCCGGTAAGGCCCGCTCGTTCAAGCCTTAAAGGCGCGGACAAAAGCGCGCAGCTTCACCGCAGCAGCTTTGATCTGCTAGTCTTTCCATCAAGTCGGTGGACGCTGCCGAGAACCCTCAAAAATAAGAGCACAACGCAATGACTGATATCCTAAGAGAAGACCGAGACCATGGTATTGCCATCCTGAGCCTCAACCGTCCAGCGGCGCTCAACGCCCTGAGCCCGGCGTTGTTCGTGGCCTTGCGAGCAGAGGTTGACCGTATCGCCCAAGAAGTAGAATCCGTCGGCTGCGTGATCCTCCGCGGGGAAGGCCGATCCTTTTCAGCCGGCAATGATCTGAAAGCCATTCAAGCGGGACAAAAGCCGCCTTCGCCCCATTTTCAAGCAGAAACGCTCGAAGCCATCGAGCGCTTGCCACAACCTGTTATTGCGGCCGTTCAGGGGCATTGTTACACCGGGTCCTTGGAGCTGGCATTGGCTTGTGACCTGATGATCACCGGTGAGTCTGCCAAGCTTGCCGATACCCACGGCAAGTGGGGCATGGCGCCAACCTGGGGCATGAGCCAACGTCTGCCAAGACGCATTGGCGTGGTCAAAGCCAAAGAACTGATGTTCTCCGGCCGAACGATTAGCGGCCAAGAAGCCGTCACCCTTGGGATCGCCAATCTGTGCGTGCCAGATGACGATCTGCTGAGCGCCGCGATCGAAATGGCAGAAAGCTTTACCCGAAATTCTTGGCACACCCTACGCGCGGATAAAGCCCTTATCAATGTCGGACAAAACCATTTTTTAAATGACGGCTTGATCGAAGAACGCGAAAACGGACCCGGCGTTGCGCCCGACATGAATGATCGTCTCAAGGCCGGTTTTAAGCGTTAGGCTATGAGGGCAGGGTCTCGATTATGAGTCTTTTGATCAGCACTTTAAGAGCCGAATGAAGGCTATGGCACCCCTCATTGTTTACCACTTGCCCGGGCGCTGGGGCCTGCCCAGCGTCAGCCCATTTTGTCTCAAACTCGATGCCTTCTTACAAATGACTGGCATTCCGCACGAAGCCGTAACGGCCGCGACCCCTTTCGGCGGACCCAAAGGCAAGGCACCTTGGATCATCTTGGATGGTGAAACCCTCGGTGATTCATCGCTGATCATAGAACATCTAAAAACCGTTTATAACGTTGATCCAGACCAGCATTTAAGCCGCACGGCGCGCGGGACTGCGGTCGCAATCGAGCGTCTCATTGAAGAGAACTTGTATTGGGCGATGGTCTTTGATCGCTGGTGCCGACCTGAAAATTGGGACATCCTCAAGAACTCGATTTTAGGTGATATCCCGCAGCCAGTACGCGCATTGCTTGCACCCTTTTCTAGGCGCTCCGTCAAAAAACAGCTTGAGGGACAGGGTATGGGCCTGCATTCCAAGAAGGAGATCGCAGCCATTGCCGCTCGAGACATCAAGGCCTTGTCTGAGATGTTGGCAGGACAATCTTATTTTTTTGGCGAGCTGCCTTGCCTGACCGATGCAACGGTCTATTCCTTACTGGCAAACATCTACCACGTTGACTTTAGTAGCCCTATGAAAGCGATGATCGAAGATGCTCAGAACTTGGTGCCCTTTATAACGCGATTCAAAGCCGCGCATTATCCTGACCCAGGGTCTCGGCTTGCCGCGGGGCTCCAAGCGGCGCAATAGTCGCGCGCAGAATGCCCTTAATTTATCAATCAGGTGCTAGCACACGCCCAGCGCGGTGCACCCCACCAAAACACAATATCGAGGAGCGGCAAACAACATGCCCATCACAAAGGAAGCATTTGGCGAAACAAAGGAAGGCGCCCCCGTTGATCTCTATCACCTCGAAAACAAACACGGTCTCAAAGCCCAAATTATGACCTTTGGGGCAACCCTTCGACTCATGAGCTTGCCTAACGAGCAGGGTGCGGCAGTTGACATCACCCTCAGCCGCGAGACGCTTGATCAATATGCCGGCGAGTCCTGCTACTTTGGTGCAACGATCGGACGCGTGGGTAACCGCATCGCCAAAGGGCAATTCACGTTAGACGGCGTCGACTACCAACTGGCAACAAACAATGAACTCAATCACCTGCATGGCGGCAACGTCGGCTTTGATCGAAAGCTCTGGTCCGCAGAGACGATGGAATTGGACGGGGAGAGCAGCGTGCGGCTCTGGCGAACCAGCCCCGATGGCGAAGAAGGCTACCCGGGAACCCTTCACGTTGAAGTGATCTATACGCTGTCGAACGATAATACGTTGCGCATTGCGTACCAGGCGACAACCGACCGGGCAACGCCTGTGAACCTTACGAACCATGCCTTTTGGAATCTAGCGGGGGCGGGCAACTCAATTCTTGACCACAAACTCACCCTGCACGCAAAGACCTATCTGCCCGTCGACGAAACCTTGATCCCAACCGGCGACCGCGCAGCCGTGGCCGACACGCCCATGGACTTCACCCATTCAGTGGCGATCGGCGAACGTATTGAGCAGGTTCCGGGTGGCTATGATCATTGCTACATCCTCGACCGAGAAGGCTCAGGATTAAGCCTTGCGGCAGAATTGTTTGAGCCAAAAAGCGGCCGGCGCATGACGGTTGCGACAACCGAGCCTGGTATCCAGTTTTATAGTGGCAATTTTTTGGATGGCAGTCAGTCCGCAGGCGGCAAGGCGTTTGACCAACATGGCGCGATTTGCCTAGAGGCGCAGCATTTTCCCGACGCCGTGAATCAGGCCGCCTTCCCATCTGTGGTTTTAAGGCCGGGTCAAACCTACCACCAAACAACCGTGCATACGTTCAGCTGGTAACGTTGATAGATTCATGAAACATCCATCACCAAATGTATTTCGCTTTGCAGTCAAAGCCCGACGCAAGATTCAGGAAGCCATCCATCCGGTACAACGCGAATCCTTCCTTCGGAGCGATGTAAAGGTAGTTTCGTCAAAACGAAACAACTGGCCAACACAATCACATTGGGTATTATCGTAAAGCGCGCGATGACCTTCGCGCGTTACTCTAATAAAACGCATTGAGGACCAACATCATGAAAAACCGATTAAAAGCATTCCTACTCTTCTGCCTAAGCCCTTTATCTGTCTCGGCGGCAGAACTCGCTTTGGATCCTGCGTCATTTTTTGATGCCAATTTCACGATTGACTCGACCTATACTCGGGATGGCCAAAACTACGAGGTCTCGGCCTCTGGTGAGGCGGGCCCTTATGGCCGTGTTTATTTGTCGTATGAATTTACCGACAAACAAGACTTAGGGGATCGAGGGGAATATACCGGCCACGCTTGGACCCAAAATGGCGAGACGGTCGCAACCGCGACGCTCCAAGGGGTTTATTATAAAGATGGTCGTACTTTCAAAATCTACGGTCTTAATACTCTGAGCGACGGTAAGTTTCATTTTGCCGAAGGCGCGATCGACTTTGTTGCCAAAACAATGACCTTTAAAGTCGCTGATATTAAAACCGGCGACTAGGCTTAGGATGACCGAGAGCGGATTGGGGTTGCGGGATAACAACGCGTCGTCGGTCCTATAATTCCAATAAGTATTCGGTTATCGACTGCAAAAGCCAAAAAAGGCAGCCTCGGTGGCTGCCTTTTTTTACGCACTGCATTGAGGGCACCACTGGGTTGATTGGACCCTTAGATCTGGGACCAACACCCGAACTCAATCAGGTGTTAATCGAGCGACACAACAAAGGCGTGATTGGGCTTTGCGCCCGCCAGCACCGCTTGAAAGGTTTGCTCAAGTTCTTCTCGCCCAACGCGATGGTTGATCGAAACCCAGCCATCGACCACTTCCAAAAACGCTTGCCAGGCCGTACTCAGTTCCGCCTGAAATTTCTGCGGCCCCCAGTCTTGATTCCGCTTCTGGATCTGGTCCGGCGCAAAGAACATTTTGGGTTTAGCGCCTGGTAACCTGCTCGGCGGCTGACCATCGCGCGCTTCCCAGTGGGTGATCCCGACCCCACAGCTACAAACCATCTTGTCACCAAAATGATGATGTAACGCCTCAAGCACCTGCCGGTTGCCCGCCATATCCACAAAGGCCACGTTTTCACTCACATCAAGCGTGTCCAAGGCGTCATAAGCCACCACTTGGTGATAAAGGTTCAAACTTTCGACGAAGGCTTTGTTCGCAGCAGACGTAAGGCCCGTGACCCTCACGTCACGATTTTTACGCAGTAAAAAAGCCAGCCCAAAAGCGGTTTTGCTGGAGGCGCTCGAGAGGATGATATTGCTGGCGCCAAAATGATCGTTATCCTCGAGGTAGTCATCGATCACAAAGGAGGTTGTGAACAACGGTCGATAGATCATTTGGTGATCATCGAATTGACGATCAAACCCATTGCCAGCAGTCATCAGCGCATAATTGTTATAAACGCCTGGCAGAGCCTGTCGATGCGCGGCGCCATCCGTAAATCCGCGCTCGGTCACGTGGGCGGGCTCAACAACCAGATACGAGGCCATGGGGAAGTAGCCGTAGAACGTATCGCCGAGCGTTAAGCCACTATCATTTTCGGCAACCACCGTGCCTTGACCCCAGACCGGTATTCGGCCCCAATCACCTTCGGCTGGAAAGAATTGCCAGTAACCAATCATATCGCCGGCGACGCCATAGGTGATGTTATTTGCCGTCAGCGCAAATTTATCAACGGCTAAAACCGCCTCGCCCGGTGCAGGCGACCGAGTTGCCAGCGCCGGCAGTTCAACAACACGCGTGGTGCCCAAGGCGGCTCGGGTAACTTCAAAACTGTAAGAACTCATAATCTTAGATCCTTTTTTAAAAAACGGCGCTGTCGTCTCTGAACGCTAATAATGCATCATGATCGGCCAAGAACACACGGCATGTGATCTCGGCGCGGTCTTTGCCGCCCGCGGGCACCCTGTTGGCAGCCCGACGCCTTCATGGCTCGCATCGATACCCCAAGCTTATTCTATCGTTGCCTTGTCCTTCGACGCCGCAACCGCGCGGAAAACTCGAAGGAAGTTGCCGCCCCAAATTTTATGAATGTCCTCAGCGCTGTAACCCCGCGCCAGTAATCCGATGGTGACATTCAACGCTTCACTCGCGTCATTGAAGCCGGTAATGCCGCTGCCGTGGTTAAAGTCCGTGCCAATGCCAACATGATCGATCCCAATGCGGCGCACAATGAAGTCAATGTGATCAATGACATCCTCTATGCTGCCGGGTCCCAGCAGGTCGCTCACCGTGCTCAGAAATTGTTGTTGCACCGCCTCGTCTTCAATCTCCCAATACAGCTCGAAGGGGTAATAGAAGTCTTCGGTTATTCCGGCAACTTGGCGCGCTGCGCGAATTGCTTGGTCGAGCGCTTCATCGGATGAATCAAACAAATAGCCTCTGAAGGGCGCAACATGAATGACGCCGCCGCCTTCGCCAATTTGATCGATTTCCTCGTCCGATAAGTTCCGGCTGACGTTCGAGAGTTGCCAAACATTAGAGTGACTCGCAATCACAGGCGCGTCGGACAAGGCCAGCACTTGCAGGGCTGCCGCTTTCGAAAGTTGCGAGATATCGATGATGCCGCCAAGGGCATTAATTCTTGTCACCGCATTTTTACCCAATGCGGATAAACCGCCATGCTCGGCAACCGCCTCATGCTGGCCCGTTGCCCCATCGAAAACTGGCCGAGAGGAATCTGCAAAGTCATTGTGGCCCATATGGGTGAGGGCAAAGACGCGCACACCCAGGTCGTAGAACTCATCTAAACCGGATACAGCACGGCCGAGAATACGCGCGTTCTGGAAGCCAAGAATGAGCGCGCCCTTGCCTTGCTCATGGGCCGCAACCAAGTCTTCCGCGGTCTTCGCTAAGGTAAGATTGTTCGCCGGATCCTCGGTCATCGCGAGCACGGCCGCAAGCTTTTCATCTGCCAGCGCGCGGGCCTCGGCATAGCCGCTGGTTGTTCTGGGACCCGGGCCGACGGCAATAGCCATCACGACCGCATCGACCCCGCCAATCTTCATTTTTTCGGGCGCGACCTTCGACAGTCCATCGACCCCGGCATACCGAGACGGTTTGCCCGGAATTTCAATATCGGCGTGGGCATCTAAAACCAACGCCGCGTCATGAATGCGCTTGGCCCTGGCATTTTGTTCTCGTGCGTCGCTCAAAGCCGCCTCGGTCGGCATCCCATTCGCCGTTGCGGCCGGCGCTTCGGACGCGGGCGAACAACCCAAAAGCAATGTCCCGATCAGTAATAGTGGGATAACAAGAGTCAATTGGTTCATAGCGTCCTGCTTTAAACGTTCGACTTGAGTATTACACGAATCATGAGCCGCCGCCGCACGCGTCATAGGTCATGCCGAGTGCCTTTAACAAGCAGTCAAAGGCGCCGCCTAGATCAGACAATGACCCTGGATGATGGATACGATTTGCAAAGCATTTTAAATGCCGGCCATAACGTGTTCCGAATTCTGGCAAAAAGATCATCGTAAAACCGTTGACAAGACGCTTGATTTTCAACCCAGCAGGTTGCCTTCATCGGCGCCTTAATGAAGGTGGTGTCTCACGGAAAGGGGCTGTTATAGTGAAGCCCGTATTTCAAACCGCTGGAGACACCCCTTGGCTCAAACAGAAACTGCACCGGCAACCAATTTTTTTCTGGATGGCAACTTTGCGCCCGTTTCAGACGAACGCGATGCCCAAGACATGCCCGTTGTGGGCGAGATCCCAAAAGATCTAGCCGGCCATTTCTTGCGAGTTGGGCCCAATCCCGCACACATCTTTAATGAGGCGGCATATCACACCTTCGACGGTGACGGCATGATCCATGCCATGACGTTTAACGAAGGCAGTGCCCATTACCGAAACCGCTTTGTTCAAACCGAAGGGTATAAGCTCGAACAAGCCCATGGCGGCTGGTTGTACAAAGGCATGAACTCAATGATGGATCCAACCCCGTCTGAGCTCCCTAGTGGTGCACCAAAGAATAAGAACCTTGCCAACACGGCCTTTGCCTATCACAACAAGACGCTCTACGCGCTGCATGAACCATCCCAGCCGACCATTATTGACTTGCCTGAACTGACCACGCGAGGCGCAACAAGTTTTGATGGCAAACTGAAACACCCCTTCACCGCGCATCCGAAAGTCGATCATTCGAGCGGAGAGATGATGACGTTTGGCTATGCCTTTCAAGCGCCCTTTGTCACCTACTCTGTGATCAGTGCCTCGGGAGCGCTGATTCACTCAACCCCCATCACCATTCCAAAGCCGGTATTCATGCACGACTTTGCGGTCACTGAAAAATACTCGCTGTTTTTAGACTTTCCAATCACGCTGGATATCGAACGCGCTATTGCGGGCGGCCCCGCACTGGGATTTGAGCCGGAGCATGGATCTCGAATTGGCGTCATACCGCGCTTTGGCAGTGATCAAGATGTACGCTGGTTTGACGTGAAAACTGGCTCGGTTGTGCACACCGCCAATGCTTGGGATGACGGCGACGAAGTAGTGTTGCAAGCATCCCGCTCAAAAACCTCAGACATTGCCGGCGCTGGCCTGAACGCTGAAAATCTTGAAGAGACGCAAGGCCAGTTGTACGAATGGCGCATCAACCTAACCACCGGCCTTGTCACAGAGCGCACGCTCAGCACCGTTTATTGTGACTTTACGCGGGTGAACGATTTGCAGGCTTGCCATCCAACACGCTACGTCTATGCGGCTGCCTTTAACCCCGAGCGGCCCTTCAGCTTTGATGGCGTTATGAAGTTTGATAATGAAACCCAAGCCACGACAACCTTTTATTACGGCGCCAACCGCTTCGGTGGCGAGGCGGTCTTTGCGCCCAGGGTAGGGGCCAAAACTGAGGATGACGGTTATCTTGTTTGCTTCGTGCAAGATGAAGCGGCCGAACAAAGTGAATGCTTGATTTTGGATGCCCAAGACTTGGCAGCAGGGCCTGTTGCCACCATTATGGTGCCGTATCGGGTGCCCTACGGCTTCCACGCGACTTGGGTTGGCGATCTTTAGGGGCATCGATCACGCCGTTTGCGGCGATTCTAGGCAGCGAGTACTGCTTTGTTCAAGACTGATCGAATCAACGTTACAGGGCCGCGCTCGGATACGACGACATGTTAGCAAGACTCATCGCTGCCTTTACGTTTCGGGATTATCGGATCCTTTGGGTCATGCTGATCATTGGCTCAATCGCCTTCTGGATGCGGATCCTAGGAACCGCCCAATGGCTGCTCGAAGCAACCGGCTCGGCCTACATGGTCGGCCTGATTGGGGTTGTACAGCTCATTGTGCAACTGCCCATCACCCTGTGGGCCGGCACCTTGGCCGACCGGGTCGATCGTAAACGCCTAATGTCACTCGCGCATGGCGCAACCGGCGTCTCGCTGGTAACCCTGGGCGTACTCAGCAGCACCAATGCGCTGACGCCCGCCTTAGTTTACGTGGGCATTGCCATCACAGCCGGGACCCATATGCTCGCGAGTCCAGCCCGCGGCGCCCTGCTCGCCG
>Ga0115567_10003096_pt1 | contig 16472 bp, 18 predicted proteins | sample COGITO_mtgs_1204_2_FD_88679 | JGI IMG/M metagenome (GOLD analysis project Ga0115567, IMG submission 88679) | Pelagic marine microbial communities from North Sea - COGITO_mtgs_120412 | ecosystem: Environmental > Aquatic > Marine > Epipelagic | place: Germany:Helgoland, sampling site Kabeltonne... | reverse complement strand
GAGATTTTCGTGGACTTTTCAACTTCGTCTTAAAGTGAGTGATCAGATACTTGCGCAGCCAATGATATCGAATGTGGATATCGAATTTTTCATTAACCCATTCCTGTGCTTCCCAATAGCCTAGAAACCCATTTTCACTGGAATTCAGGCGTTCCCCTATGGCTTGGTGAATTTCAGGTGTTATCGTTTTTGATGTTCTCTTGTTAGGTAAATGGCTCAATAGCATTTCAATTCCTTTCTCTCGGTATTGCTTTGACCACCTTTGCTGGGTTCGTGGATCGATATCCAGATATTCGCAGAGTTCCTTCCTGGTCTTGAATTTACCATCTTTAAGATACATAAGCCAAAGAACACGCTTCTCTAACTTAAAGTTCTTTTGCCTTTTACGAAGCTTTTTAAGTTCGTCTAAGCTTTCTTCGATCGTGAAATTCTGTGGTTTTGCCATACATAACTATACAACAATATAACGACATTATAAAATTAAAATGGTATAACCCACCGTAGCATTTAGGCGTACTTCAAAAAAATAAAGATCGCTCCAAGGAGCGATCTTTTATAATTTAGTAGCATTGGTTTTTACTTACCGAATAGGCCTCCTAGCATACCGCCAATGCCGCCTTGTTTTTTATCACCTCCTAAAACCATACCAGCAACATCATCTAAAACACTACCATCGCCATCTGCATCTAATAGACTGGTGATTAAGCTTTGATTTTCTGTAGGTTGCCCGCCAAGCATACTGCCTAAAAGTGAAGAAATTCCGTTAGAATCACTCACATTGCTTTGGGCTGTTTGCTGACCAATAAATCCCATTAATATAGGAGCTGCAATCTTTAAAATTTGAGAAACAGCACCGGCATCTAGTCCAGATTTTTGGCTAAGAGCAGATTCTACTTGTGGCTGTTTGCTACCTAAAACATGATTTAAAATACCATCACCTTCTTTTACAACGTCATCATCTACACCGCCATTAAATAAACCTTCAAGATTATTTAAAACGCCACCGCCGCTATGTTTACCTGCTAATGCACTCATTAAACCAGCTGCGCCCTCAGGAGAACTAGCATTTTTTTTCATTGCGCCTAAAAGTAAGGGCATAGCCATATTTAAAACGCTAGCAGTTTTATCTTCGGACTGTCCTGTTTGTCCAGCAACGCCGCTTATCATTTGTTTGCCCATTGGGCTGTTTAGTAAACTTAATAATCCTGACATTTGTAATTGGGTTTATATGTTAGTAGCAATGTACGAAAAACTGTGTATATCACCCAATTAAGCCGTTGTCTGGCTTATAATCTGTTCTGCTAATGAAGTGCACCCACGTTCGTATGCTTCTACTGTGCATTTAGCTATGTTGGGCGAGAGTGAAATATTAGGATGCATTAAGATAGTTATTTCAGGTGATGGTTCCGATTCAAAAACATCTAGGCCTGCAAAAGAAACCTTACCAGATTCTAGCGCTGCTACTAATGCAACTTCATCTATTAATCCGCCCTTAGCTACATTTATAATTCCAACACCATCTTTCATTGCAAAAAATTCTTTGGTACTGATGGTCTGGTTTTGCTTCTCATTTTGGTGAACACTTATAAAGTGAGATTGCTTTAAAACCATCTCTTTTGGAGAGCATTTTAAAGAAGATGTAAGCGATTGTCCATCAAAAAAGGAAATTGTTATTTCTGCGGTTGGTTCTTTTTCATCAAAATAAAGAACCTGCATACCCAATCTAAGCGCCAAGGCAGCCACTGCTTTCCCTTCCAAATCAAAACCTAAAACACCTATGGTTTTGCCCTGTAACTCCACACCGTGTGTATAGGACTTTTTTAGGTTATTAAATTTACTATCGCCATCTAAAGGCATATTTCTATTAGCATCGTATAAAAAACGCGTGCCACTAAATAGGTGGGCAAAGGTTAATTCTGCACTAGCTTGTGCGGTTACATTTTTAGTTTCTATTATTTTTACACCCTTTTTTTGAGCATAAGATATAGCTATATTGGTGCTAGCCTCAGTGCTTCCTATAAATTTTAAACCAGGACAGTGGTCTATTAAGTCTTTATTAACTACTTCATTTTCTACTAATAATATGCTAATACTATTTTTATTGATATAAGTAGCCAGTTGCTCAGCTGCTACTTTTGTGGTATTAACCTCAAAGCCTGCTGCTTTTAGTTTTTCTAGTGCTGCTGGCGCTAATCCGTTGGTTGCTAAAATTTTCATGTATTATGCTTTCCTTTCCATTTCACTCATTACATCTACTAAAACACCTACACTTTCTAATGATAGTGCATTGTACATGCTTGCTCTATAACCACCTACAGACCTATGCCCGTTTAAGCCATTAATACCTGCTTCTTTTAATAAATCTTCAAAAGTATCTTTTAAAGCGCTTTTAGTGAGGGTAAACGTAGCATTCATTGTAGAACGGTCTTCCTTATTAGCATAGCCTTCAAAAACGGGATTTAAATCTATTTCTGAATAAATAAGTTGTGCTTTTTTATTATTTATTTCTTCAATTGCCTTTATACCGCCCATATCTTTTAGCCATTGTAGCGTAAGCATAGAGGTGTATACAGAAAAAACGGCAGGGGTGTTAAACATGCTGTCCTTATTAATATGTACTTGGTAATCTAGCATAGAAGGTATTTTTCTAGATACCTTGCCTAAAATGGACTCTTTAACAACAACCAATGTAGTACCAGCGGGACCCATATTTTTTTGTGCACCAGCGTAAATAAGGTCAAATTTGGAGAAGTCTAAAGATCTGGAAAAGATATCAGAACTCATATCGCAAATTAAAGACGTATTGCTACTAGGAAATTCTTTAAACTGGGTGCCGTAAATGGTGTTGTTAGAAGTAACGTGTAAATAATCTAAATCTTTAGGAATGGTATATCCTTTGGGGATGTATGTGAAATTTTCTTTTTTAGAAGAAGCAATTTCTTCTACAGCCCCAAATAGTTTTGCCTCTTTTATAGCCTTATCGCTCCATGTTCCAGTATTAATATAGCCCGCCTTTTTCTCTAATAAATTATAAGCCACCATTAAAAATTCTAGGCTGGCACCGCCATGTAAAAAAAGTGCTTTGTATCCTTTGTCTTGTAAGCCAAGTAACTCTAGGGCTAAAGATCTAGCCTGTTCCATAACAGCAACAAAATCTTTACTACGGTGAGAAATTTCTATAAGAGAAAGTCCAGAATTATTAAAATCCATAACCGCCTCAGAGGCTTTTAAAAGTACTTCATTTGGAAGGATACAAGGTCCTGCACTAAAATTATGCTTCTTCATACGTATATGCTTTTACTACTTTTTTTATATTATGCTTCTAGTAAAAATGCAATGGTATCTACACCATCTGCATAATCCATGAGTGTTGGTTGTTGTGTTGCTCCAAAACCGATGGTATTCTTGTTAGGCTCATTTGCCACCAAACATTGAATTTTGTGTTCTTCTGACGCTAAATGTTTAAACAAATCTTCTTTAGAAGTGTACGTTTCGTAAAAGAGTGATGCGATAGGAGAGGAGTAGCTTGTATCTTCTTTTAGAATAAGAAAACCATTGTCTAAAATTTTAAATTCGCTCATTAAATAAACCGCTTTATTATAGTCGTAATTGTTTGCGTACTTAGCATTTTCTAATAGATATTTGTAGGAAAATAACGTTTTAAAAAGAGTATCAAAATTATAATCTTTTGGCACAAAAATCTTAGAAACGCTTCTACAACCAAGTCCAAAATATCTAAAAACATCCTCGCCTAGAGCGGCTAATTGCTTACTAGATTCAGTGCCCTCTAAGATGGCAACAGAATTTCTGTTTTTTCTAATAATGTTGGGCTTATTTTTGAAATAATACTCAAAATACCGTGCTGTATTATTGCTTCCAGTTGCAATAATGGCATCAAAGTCGGTTAATTTCTCTTTTGTAAAAGAAATTCGCTCGTTAAAAGTTGCATCTATAGAGATTAAATACTCCATAAGCGTTGGAATTAAAAACGCATCATTACTAGAAAGTTTAATAATGGCATCATTTCCTGTAATTAAAACGGATAGTAAGTCATGAAAACCTACCATGGGAATATTCCCCGCCATTATGATAGCTACTTTCTTTCTAGTGTTTTTAGAAAGATCATAAGCAGCCAGCCAGTTTTCTAAGTTTTCTTTAGAAAGCGCTGTAGCCCATTGTTTACAGGAGAAGAGTACCTGCTCTCTTGTGAACCAGCCATTGTAATGTTTTGCCCTTTCTATAACTTCTTCAAACTTTAAAATGAATGGATTGTTTGAAGGGGTACTTTCTGTATCTTGACTCATATGAGCACAAACCTCATGTAAGAAATTGCCAAGTTTTGTAAACGCTAAAACATTAAGATGTTGTTGGCTCATTATATTTGTAAAAGGCACTATTAGGAATTATCTTTGTACAAAAATAAGAATACCTAGTCAAACAAATACGAATGTTCTATTTTCTAAGCAATTGTATTTAATAGTGTTGGTTTGGTAATGTTAAACGGTATAAATAGAGTAGTATGGCTATAATAATAACAGACGAATGTATAAACTGTGGGGCATGTGAACCAGAGTGCCCAAATACTGCCATTTACGAAGGTGCAGATGAGTGGCGTTATAGTGATGGTACTTCCTTGGAAGGAAACGTTGTATTGCCAGATGGTAAGGAAGTAGATGCGGATGCGGTGCAAGAACCAATAAGCGATGAGGTGTATTATATCTCACCAGACAAATGTACAGAGTGTGTAGGTTTTCATGAGGAGCCACAATGTGCTGCGGTTTGCCCTGTAGATTGTTGTGTGCCAGATGACGATCATGAGGAAACGGAAGAAGTACTTTTAGGAAAACAAAAATTTATGCACCCAGAAGGGTAGTAATTTGTTCTTTAAATATATTAAAAATCGCCTTGACTTTATAAAAGTTAAGGCGATTTTTGTTTTGGGTGTTTAGAATTGAGATAGACTTTGTTTGCTATGAACTCTCAATTTTAGCTTTATTTTAAGTGGTACAAGCCTAAAAGTCTAGCTTCAGATGTATACAATCCTCAAATAGAGTATTCAATCACGTTCTCAAAGCAAATCTTATGTTGTAAGGTGATCATTTTCGACAAGTCATTATCCATTTTCAAGTGAAAAATTTTCTAAGCAGCCGGCAATCTTATATTTTTATAATTTGACTAAAGGAGAGTTCTAATATGGCGTTAAGGAAGGATGGTAAAGCATTGAATAAGAAACAAAAAATCACCTATTTTTTAGGCGCAGGAGCAAGTTTTGGATCGGTGCCAATTTGGCAAGCGCAGAGTACATCTATGATTGAGGTAGCCGTCAGGATTCTACATTCTTTAAAGGATGAAGAACGTTATTTAACGAGAGATGGAAGGGAGGAAGACCGCCCAAAAAATAAAATGCTTCATGACATTTTTAGTAATCTAAAGGATCATGGTAAGCTAGCTAAGCAATATGGCTCTATTGATATTTATGCTAAAAGATTATACCTGCTTGGTTTAAAAGAAGAATTAAATAATTTAAAATTTTATTTGAGTGTTTATTTTGACCTTTGGGAAAATATGTTAGCTGGAGAAAGAGTTGAGCATAAATTTAATGAAAAATCTAAAGTCCTATTTGAAAAGATTGACAAACGCTACTATAGTTTATTCTCAATTTTACTAGAAAAAGGAGATTCTTATCCCAAATTGAATGAGAACGTTTCCTTTATAAGTTGGAATTATGACTTACAATTAGAGAGAGCTTATGAGTCCTTTCTCAAAGAAGAAACAACCTCGTTAGTAGCGTTAAATTATCATTTTCCATTCATGGAAAATGATAATATGGAGTCTAATAAGATAATACACTTAAATGGATTTAGAGGAATGTTTCAGGTAAATGGATTTAGAGGTATGTTTCAGGGTACGATTGAACCATATGAAACAGTGGATAGAAAGTATACTACTGACCGTGCAACTTATTTAAATGCCTTATTTAATACATATAGCGACTTTAATAAAGGTAGGGTAGCTGAAATGAATTACCACAATACCATAAGATATGCTTGGGAAACTACATCTGCCAAACTAAATGCCGCAAAAAGTAAGATGAGAGAAACTAACGTATTGGTTATAGTGGGTTATTCTTTTCCTGCTTTTAATAGAGAAATAGATCAAACGTTAATAAATGAGTTTTTAGCAGGGGATGGAAATAAAAAAGTTGTCTATCAGGATCCGAATCCTAATGAGGATCTGATAAATTTACTTTTTAAAAATTTTAAGAACTTGACTTTTGAAAAGTTAAACAAGAAACAATTCCATATTCCACATGAGTTCTTATTTTAAGAGTAGCTCTGGATTCATTTACTCGTTAAAATTTAGGAGATATAGTAATATGGTAACGTTCGCAGAAAAAAGTCGTTTTTGCTATGCGAGGTAAATCAATTAAACCTTTGGTATTCCTTATTATTTGAGTGTATAAATAAATTGGAAAAGAAAAAACCGGTGCTCCCACCGGTTTTTAAACTAACTAACTAACTCAAAAAATAAAACTTTTAGTATAACTCTCGTAACTAGTACTACTATAACAACGAGTACATTTTTTAAAAATTGTATTAATCCTATGAGAACTAGTCTTGTATGGCAAAAACTTTTTTAAGAAGTGTGGTTGTTCTTGAAGAAGCCTTGGTTCTAATTTCTTGCTCCTCTACCGCAATCATAGTAAATACACCTTGTAGGGCTTGCGCTGTAACATAGTCTGTTAAATCAGGATTTACTTCTGCAGTTAAGGGTATGGTGTTGTACTTTGTTATTAGAGAATTCCATACCTTATCTGCACCTACTTTAGCAAACGAAGATTTAATTACAGGGTTAAATTTAGCATATAACTCTGACTTAGTCGCATCCATAAGATAAGAAGTGGCAGCTTGGTTATCTCCTAGTAATATAGCCTTAGCATCATTAAAGCTCATGTTCTTTACAGCGGCAACAAAAATTGGAGTAGCCTGTGCAACGGCATCTTCGGCAGCTCTATTGAGTACTTTAAGACCTTCGTCTGCCAGTTTGCCTAAACCAATAGTTCTCATGGTTTTATCTACCTTCTGTAACTCTGCAGGCAGTGCAATTTTTACCAATTCATTTTTAAAGAAACCATCTGTCTTTGTTAGGTTGGAAACTTGTTTGCTAATTCCTTTGTCTAATGCTGCCCTAAGCCCGTTGCCTATTTCATCATTACTAATAGCAGTGCTAGTAGGTAATTGATTAATAACTTGCTGTAGCTCTGTACAAGAAGTTAAGAATAATAAGCAAATAAAAAACGATACATGTTTAATCATAGAAACACTTATTTTAAAATTAGACGTTATTCATAAAGGGCTAACTGACACCAAAACTGATTATAAGCAATTTAGTTTAATAGGTGAATAACGCTATTCTCCACATGAAATTGCTGCTAGATAATAGTCTTAAGTTAGAAACCTTAGTTTAAGAAAATATGACGGTTTTATTTTGGTGTACAATTGTTTTGCGTAAAATATGAAGCTTAATAGCTCTTGATAAAACAATTTTTTCTAAGTCTCTACCTTTGCTAATAAAGTCTGCAATACTATTTGCATGCGTTACTGGGGCTACATCTTGGACTATTATAGGTCCTTCATCTAAATCTTCTGTAACATAATGGCTTGTAGCACCAATTATTTTTACACCTCTCTTAAGTGCCGCATGGTATGGCTTTGCACCAGCAAATGCAGGTAAAAAAGAATGGTGAATATTAATTATTTTATTAGGATAAACATCAATTAACGTGCTGCTTACTATTTGCATATACCTTGCAAGTACTATAAAATCTACTTGATATTTTTTTAGTAAGGCCAGTTGTTCTAATTCAGCTGTTTCTCTATTCGCTTTAGAAAATGGAATATGGTAAAAGGGTATATTAAACTGTTCTGCAATAGGTTTTAAATCGTTATGATTGCTTAATATGAATGGGATCTCTACCGATAATTCTTTAGAATGATATCTACTAAGTACATCATACAAACAATGGTTGTATTTAGATACGAAGAGGGCCATTTTGGGTTTGCTATCTTCTAAATGCATACTCCAATCCATTTCAAGAGGGGTGCCTATAGTACGCTGAAACTTTTCTTTGAATGATTCAATATTAAAATCTGGAAGCACAAAACAACTCTCTAACCGCATAAAAAACACGTTGGAAGACGTATCTACATGCTGATCTAAATAGACAATATTTCCTGAGTTAGCATGTATAAATTGCGTTACCGTACTTATAATACCGTATTGATCTGGGCAGTTGATTAAAATTATACTTTTCAAAATAAATTACTTTATTTCAAAAATACTTCATAAAAGTTAAAATGTCCGTTCGTACGCTACAGAAGTATAGTAAACTCTTCTTTTAGATTAGATAATTTTTGAGATATCGACTTTAGCTTAGTGCTAAGATCGCTGGAGTTTGCAAGGGAGATTACATTAGGACGCTTGTTTTTTACTGATGAAGGATTTTAATCTTCTTACTTTTATTACTCGCTTTTTAAGGAAATATTAAATATTCTAATAAACCTTGATATAGATAGTCTGCGCTAGGGCGTTGGTTTTTTTTAAGATATAATAATGCTGCAAATAAGATATTTATATACTTACACTAAAGATACTTTCCATTGTTTAAAGAAATATTTAAAACTTCTAATCTCAGCTTTCAAAAGGTTTAAATAATCAGTCTCTTTTACACCGTCTTTTTCAAGTCCTGTGCAGTAAGAATTTAAGTTTCTAAGCATTATAGCTATGAGTAGAAAATTTCTTTTGCGTAGAGAAATTGAATCGGAAAATTGAGCTTCAGCAATTTTTTGAGAGATGAGAACAACATCTGTCAATAGAGAATCTGCAATATTATCTCTTAGGCTGTTAGACTCATAGAGTCTTACTAAGTTCTTATTTACAGTAACACAAGACACAACTTCTCTGCTTAGAGAACAAAGGTTTAGGGCTCTTTTATAAACTGGAATATGACGTATATTGTTACTAGACATTTTATATTATTACTTAAATACCGTGTTATAAAGTTACTGCGACTTAGAAATATTCAAATTTAGATTCCATAGTTATTTGGTATATTTACTTTTGATTAAACGTATTTAGGGTTACTATGGATTTGAATTTAAAGGTAGATTTGCTCAATCAGAAAATTTTAGTGCACTTGCAGTCTAATGCCAGAATGTCCTTTGCAGAAATTGGAAGAGCCATTGGACTAACTGCGCCTGCCGTAGGAGAGCGCGTGAAAAAAATGGAAGATGCGGGTATCATTTCTGGATATCATACTATAGTTTCTCACGCCGCTTTGGGATATCAGCTAAAAGCAATTATTACATTAAGAGCATTTATGGGAAAATTAAAACCATTTTTGGCTACAGTAACTACCTTTAAAGAAGTGCTTAATTGTTATAGAATTACAGGGAATGAAAATATTGTTATGGAGGTGATCTTAAAAGATCAGTTTCATTTAGAACAATTTATTGATACTTTAATACAGTATGGAGAAACGAGAACAAATATTGTGCTTTCGCAGGTAATTTCAGATACTCCAATAGCCGTAGCTCAGAAAAAATGATAAATTTATAATTAGTTGTAGTATAGCTTTTTAGTACAATATATAAGTAATAAAGCAGCAATTTTAAGTACATTGTAGTATGAAATATCTATTATTTATACTTTTAACGTTTCCTATTCTAGTTCTTGCTCAGGAAAAAATTATAGTGGCTGGTATCACTAATCAAGATTTTTTAATATCTGAATCGTCCGATGAAACATATGATCTCTACGCACCAAGTACATATAATGCGTCACGTTCATACCCTATAATAGTAGTCGTAGACTTTAGTAGGAAAAATACACCCAATAATGAGCTATTCTTAGAAGCTGCAGAAAAGGAAGGTATCCTGTTAGTAACATCTAATAGTTTAAATAATAAAGCGTCTTTCTCAGATAATATTTTGGTACTTGAGCGTATGTTGCGTGCAGTAAAAAGAAAAGTACAAATTTCAAAAAATAGTATTTATATAGCAGGCATAGGGGAAGGAGCTAGATTTGCAACGGTAGCACCCCTTTTTATGAAAGATATAAAAGGGGTTCTTTCCTGTGGCGCACCTATGGCCAACTTAGAAATACTAGATGCCAATGCAGCTTACAATTTTGTTGGTATAGTAAATAGGAATGATTATAATTTAAGAGAGATGATCCAGTCTCGAAAAATTCTAGATAAGTATAAAATATACAATCAGTTATATATATATGATGGAGTAGCAACACAACCAACTACAAATGTACTGGTGGAGGGTATGCGAGCTTTAAAGCTAGCAACTAGTGATAAGCAGGTATTAAAAAGTAATGAGAACGATTTAAATAACCATTATGAGGCATCCTTGGATCTTGCCAATAAATTTCTTTTAGATCAGAATATCTTGTTAGCAGATCATTATCTATCAGAAATGGTAAGAATGTATGAGCCTTATAGAGAAATTCACACGTTAAAAAAATCTATAAAGGAGCGGCGGAAAACAACTATTTTTAAAACTAGTAAACGAGCAGAACTTACTTCTTTTTTAAAGGAAGATTTAGGTAAGCAAGATTATGAATTTTACTTAAACGAAGATGTAAAAGAGTATAATTTTTCTAATCTAGGATGGTGGAAATATCAGATGGAGGCGCTAGATATACTTGCTAAGAGTTCCATACTTTTAGAGCGCCAACGAGCTTCAAGACTACGAGGCTATTTGTATGCTTTGGTATCTGATACTATAGATAGTTCTTGGTCTTCTAGCACACCAGATAAAGAGGCGCTTAGTTTTATGTATATGTTAAGAACTATTATTTCTCCAGAAATATATACAAATTACTTAGCTATTATTTCCTTAAATGCTAGTATGAATGATCATGATACAGCTTTATATTACTTAGAGGAACTTCTAAAAAGTGGTTATATTAATAGGAAACAGTTATACGATTTAGAACACACTGCACTGCTTAAAATTACTCCAGAATATAATGATTTAATAGATGCGTACTTAGATAATGCTCGCTATTAGCATAGTGTCAAATTTATATTTAGTATTCTCTATTCCAGTATTTATATTAGATGCACATAATAAATTAGCTATACTAGCACCCAATAAATATGAGTACACAAAAGCGTAGGAGTAATGCAGCGGCGTTACCATTGGTAAAGAAATTAAGTAATGTCGGTATTTTAGTAGTACTCTTTCTAGTTATTGGATGCAGGCAGAAAAAACAATACCATGACACATCTACCTCTTCCTTGATTAATACTACTGAAGGAGCTATTGCTGCCATTCTAAAATACCAAAAGGGACAAAATGAGCTATTTAGAGATCCAGATAAATCTCCATTACCAGATAGGTATAGGAAATCATTCCAACAACTAGATTTTTATGAGCCAGACACCACTTTTATAGTAAAAGCAAGTTTAACAAGAATTCTAAATGCAATGCCATTTTCAATGCCTACGAATACTAGTAGAACAACTGAAGAGATGTTGTATGGAACACTTAAATTTAATTTAAAAGGTGAAACACATACGCTAGAGGTCTACCAAAATTCAGAATTGAAGATGGATAGAATGTTATTTCTTCCTTTCTCAGATAAGACAAACGGAATAACTACGTACCCTGGAGGGCGCTATTTAGACTTAAAAGTTCCTAAGGGTACTCTAGTAGTCTTAGACTTTAATAAAGCTTATAATCCTTACTGTGCCTATAATAAGAAGTATTCTTGTCCATTAGTTCCAAAGGCAAATAGTTTAACAATTAAAGTAGAGGCTGGTGTTAGGGCCTTTAAAAAATAACCAAAAAAAAGCCCAGCAACATGCTGGGCTTTTTAAATGTTTAAGGCAATTGATTGTGTTAGAAAGAATAAATTGCGGCTACTAAAAACGAAGACAAGTTTTTTGTAGTTGCTGCATCGTTATCAAAAAATATTTCTTGAGAGCCACTGTCTAAACGTAATTCGGGCTTAATAATTAAATTCTCTACTTTATAACTAGCAGTAAGTGTGGTTGCAAAAATACTAAGATCGTTCGTGTTAATGTTTCCATCAAATGTAGAAAAGTATTCCGCTCTTAGGCCAATAGAAAGATCATCACTAGTAGCATACTGTGGGTAAAGTGCTACACCTGTAAAGCCACTACCGTCATTATCTGCATAAGCAGCGTTGATCCCTAGAAATAGCGCATCATTTAGATCAAAACCACCAGTGTAATCTACTTCAAATCCTAGTTTTGCTTTGCCATCGTAATAAAAATTTAAAAACTGATCGCTATATCCTAATTGCGCTCCTACAGAGTATGCGCCAGGAATAGTACCCGATGCCGTTCCATTAAAATTCTCGTCGGTTACATTCATAACAGCCAACATTAAACTAAAATCATCTGAAAGCGCAAAGTCTGCTTTTAGACCTACATGGGAAAAGGGACCGTTAGAAAATAAGAAAGAAGTACTATAATTAAAGTTGCCTACAGGAGATATTACTTCGTATCCTAAATAGGTATTAAACCTACCAAAAGTTAGCGTAGTACCTTCTGAGACATTCCAGTAGGCGTAAAGCTGATTTACATTTAAAACATCCCCACCCACAGCATCTGCTCCTCTTGGACCAAAAACAAGATCTGCTACAGCTCCGGTATTTTCTCTATCATAACTAGCAATTACATTTGCCATACCTAAAGCGAATCCTGTACCATCTGCAAAAGATGAGCCTGGGTTTTGAGCACCTCTGTCAGTAGAACTTAAATTTGTTCTGTAATAAGCATCTATAGAACCGCTAATGGCAATTTTAGGAGTTACGACAACGGGTTCTTCTATTGCTACAATTGTTGTGTCTTGCGCAGTTACAGCGTTCATAGCGCATACTGTCATTAAAGAAAACACTGTTTTTTTAATACTAGGTAATTTATTAATTTTTATCATTAGATTTTGAGTTAGTTAGATGATCTTAAAGTTTTAATCTATCATAATAGGAGTGCCATTTCCAATACCACTCCCACTATTTTATTTAGTGTTGGTTCATTCTAAAGTCAGAATAAGCATCCATTCCATGTTCATGAATATCTAGACCTTCTAATTCTTCTTCTTTAGAAACACGTAAGCCTAACGTAGCTTTTAGCGTACCCAAAATAATCCCTGAAGTTGTAACGCAGAAACCACCTACAATTAAAACACCATAAAGCTGTGTTAAGAATTGTGCTCCACTTGCTTTATCGCCAAATAGGCCTACTGCAAGTGTTCCCCACATTCCACAAACTAAGTGTACTGCTATAGCTCCAACAGGATCGTCTAACTTTAATTTATCTACGAGTGCAACACCCAATACAATAATAAGACCTGCTAAGAAGCCAATAACAACAGCTTCGTTAGGAGACATTAAATCTGCACCTGCGGTAATCCCTACTAAACCACCTAGTATTCCGTTAAGAAACATGGTTAAATCAAGGTTTTTATACAAGATAGTAGAGAGTATAAAGGCGCCAAACCCACCAGCAGCGGCGGCTAAACTTGTAGTAACCAGTACTAATGAAGTAAGCTCTGGATCTGCAGAAAGTACAGAACCGCCATTAAAGCCGAACCATCCTAACCACAAGATAAGTACCCCTGCGGTTGCTAATGGAATATTGTGGCCTGGAATGGCTTTAGGTTTTCCTTGGCTATCAAATTTTCCAATTCTTGCACCTAATAAACTAACAGCTACTAGTGCTGCCCAACCTCCTACGGAGTGTACTAATGTTGAGCCTGCAAAATCATAGAATCCCCAAGAGTCTAAGAAACCACCACCCCATTTCCAAGCACCTACTATAGGGTATACAAGACCCACATAGAGTACTGTGAATATCATAAACGAACCTATTTTCATACGTTCTGCAACAGCTCCGGAAACAATGGTTGCTGCAGTTGCCGCAAACATGCCTTGAAAAAGAAAATCTGTCCACCATGTGTAACCGCCGTCGGCATAATCTGCTGTCATTCCGTTTTCTGGTGGACTAATACCAAAACTGTCCATAGAAAATTTTAAAATACCCATATCTCCTTCTTCAAAACCAGGATACATTAAATTAAAACCAAAAGCGTAGTATAATAAAAGACCTCCAGTAATAATAAATATATTCTTGAAAAGTATATTAATAGTATTTTTTTGTCTTGTAAGACCAATTTCTAAAAAAGCAAAACCAGTATGCATAAAGAATACCAAAGCGGTAGCCAACATCATCCATACATTATTTGCGGTAAATAATCCTGAGTCCATATGAAATAATTTAAGTTAGTTAGTTAATTAAATATGTTAGTTGATACCTGCCTGCCCACTTTCTTTGGTGCGTATGCGGTATGCTTCTATAACATCTGAAACAAAAATTTTACCATCCCCTACATTGCCACTATAGGCAGACTCTAGGATAGCATTAACCGCTTTCTCCAGAAATTCGTCTGACACAACAATAGATAAGTACCTTCTTTGAATATCGGTAGTACTATAAGAAATACCACGGTATACATGCCCCTGTTTTTCATTCCCTACACCAGTTACATCCCAGTAACTAAAGAAGTTAACTTCTATTTGATGTAGTGCCTCTTTGACGTCATCAAATTTAGATTTCCTAATAATTGCTTCGATTTTTTTCATTTCATTATAGGTTTTGAGTACCCAAATGTATGTTAATAAAATTAACAGTATTGTGTGAGGAGGTATACAAACGTGATTTTTACGTGTATGATAATTATGAGCCTATATTTATGCAGAGACCTTAATTTATGCTTTATATATTGAGAATATACTTATGATAATTGTACGTTTTTCCTCTAAAATTGAATTTTAAAGAGCAGAAATGGCTAATTTATTGTTAAATATTCAAAGAAAGTCATAAAATGAAAGAAATGGCTCAAACGTAATTTGGCGGTTGTTTTTATGAGAGGTATTTAGCAATCAAAAATCCCAGACCTACTGCACCCAAACCAAGAATAATGCTTCCAAAATTGTAGAGAATGAAATGAAGCCATTGTTGGTTGGTTACTAATTTGTGACCTTCTAAAGCAAATGTAGAAAATGTGGTAAACCCTCCACAAAAACCAGTAGCTAGAAGTAATATTTGATTCTTTGAGAGTACCGTTGTTTTTAAATTAATACTCATGATTAGTCCAATAATAAAGCAGCCTATTACATTTGCCGTTAACGTGCCTAAGGAGTATATAGGAAAATGTTGATCAATAATTTTAGAAAAATAATAACGAAGCATACTTCCTAAACCACCGCCAATAAACACGAGTAAAAATTGTTTCATAAGGCAGGGATAGGGTTCTTTTATAAATAATTAGGTGACGAGCATAAGAACTGTTCGTTCAAATTTACAAATTTGGTTTGTTTGTGTTGATGCAGGAGTTTGTTTATTAGGTTCTTAAGAACAATTTTTAAAATAGATGATTGATCTCAGTAAGACCATAGCACTAAATTTATTATTTATTTACTAAGGAGGATACGCATAAAACTAAACTATTTCTCTAGTAAAAACCGAATCATAAATAGCGTGAAGATAAAAATCATAAAAAATGCGCCTATCCATTTAACACCTTTATAATTTTTACGATGCAGTTTTAAATCTTTGCGGTAAGATAGTATAATGATTATTATGAAAGAGATGGCAAAGAATGCGGCAAAGGTTAATTGTCCTGTACTGAACATAGGTAGTATTTTTGTCTAAAATTAACATTAAAATTTTTTAGCTGTTATGAAAAAGCAAATCAAATCTGTACAATATTTTCAAGAAGCTTTTAAATTAGGTGTTTTACAAGAACCAAAAGCAGATCTAGGTGTTGCAAAGAACAATCTTAGGTATGATTTAATGGATGAAGAGAATAAAGAATATTTAGCCGCTGTAGCGGCAGATGATTTAGTAGAGGTTGCAGATGCTCTAGGAGATATGCTCTATATATTATGTGGTACTATCCTAGAACACGGTATGCAATACAAAATTGAAGCTGTATTTGATGAAATACAACGTAGCAATATGAGTAAACTTGGAAACGATGGTTTACCAATTTATAGAGAAGATGGTAAAGTACTTAAAGGGCCTAATTATTCTAAACCAAATCTGGCCAGTGTGCTTAATAAAAAGTAATTCTAAAAATAAAATTACTTTTCCACTGGCACACGCCAGCCATAAATATCTTCTGTTTTATTGTACTGGATAGCCGTTATTTTACTTTTTAATTTTGATGCATAGCTTTCCTTTAACTCAGGTAGGGAGTAGTCTTGGTCTTTAAAACCAAATGCACATATAGGAGAAATTACGGCCGCAGTACCTGCGCCAAACATTTCTTTTAAAGTCCCTTCCTTTGCTGCATTTACTACCTCCGTCACAGTTATTTTACGAACTTCTAGCGGTATTTTTAAATCCTTGGCTAATTCTAAGATACTTT
>Ga0115567_10003094_pt1 | contig 16473 bp, 22 predicted proteins | sample COGITO_mtgs_1204_2_FD_88679 | JGI IMG/M metagenome (GOLD analysis project Ga0115567, IMG submission 88679) | Pelagic marine microbial communities from North Sea - COGITO_mtgs_120412 | ecosystem: Environmental > Aquatic > Marine > Epipelagic | place: Germany:Helgoland, sampling site Kabeltonne... | reverse complement strand
TGTCTTCATGCCACTAACTGACGACATTCGGCCATGGCCGCAGCGCGGTTCTGCTTGAAAGTTTCGCGGCTGTTGAGATGACGGTCGAGATTGAAATGATTGTGGATCGAAGCATGAATTAAGGCGAATTTCTGCAAGGTTTTCACGTCCCGGAATTTCTGCATCGCGCCTTCCCGTCTTCGGAACGGCTGGTGTGAGTTTTCAGCCCGATTATTGAGCCAGCGACCGTATTCCTGGGCGTCAGCATTACCGATAATATTCATCGCTGCACGGTAGGATCTAAGCCTGTCCGTGATAATCACCTTTGGTCGACCGTAACGTTTCATCGCACGCTTCAGAAACCTGAGCGCAGCCTTGCGATCCCGGCGCTTCGTCGCAAAAACTTCAAGCACCTCGCCTTCGTGATCAACCGCGCGCCACAGGTAATGGGTTTCGCCGTTGATGCGAACGAATACCTCGTCGAGATGCCAGCGCCAGTGCGAATATGATCGGTTCTGAACGCGTCGTTTTCGGATCTCCGCGGCAAACAGCGGGCCGAACCGGTTCCACCAGAACCGCACCGTCTCGTGGCAGATGTCGATGCCGCGCTCGAACAGCAGGTCCTCGACCTGCCGCAAAGACAACGGATATCGGATATACATCATCACCGCTAGGCGGATTACTTCGGGTGAACTGTTGAAATAGCGGAAGGGATTTTTCATAAACCGAGGCTAAACGCCAGCCCTCTCCGCCTCAAGTTGATTTAGTCTGACAATGCCCTAGGAAGTCCAGTGGTTTAGAGCAGACTCCGGCCGGCTTCTGTTAGTGAGAAAACAAGTTCGTCTTGTTGTTGGCGAAGGCGGGCCCAGCGGCGGGCGGTGAGCACCAGACCGGTTCGGTAATGAACCTTTTCGGCGGGGAGGGTGCCGCCGGCGTCGGCCATGGCGGTTAAGATTTCAAGTTGTTTGCGGGTCGGCTTCTTCGGCGGCTCTTTAAGGAGCTTTGCGCGTTCCTTGCCCGATGTCGATTTTAAAAGCGCCAGTTCGTGTTTGATATCCATGGCGTTTAGTCGTAATCCTACGTTTTCGGTCACTTACACGTGAGCATAACCATATTCTGTTGAAATATATTCAAGAACCGATATATATCCTTCCACGATCTGTATCGGATAATGTACAGAAAAACTATGAAGAATCAGGCACATGGCGAAACGGGCTTCGATCCGTAGCAACGCGCGTAAGGCGAGCAAGCTGCTCAAGAGCATGTGCAGTGAGCACCGGATGTTGATTTTGTGCCAGCTGGTGCCCGGCGAAAAGACCGTGAGCGAATTGCAAAAAATTTCCGGTTTACGCCAAGCTGCCGTTTCACAGCATCTTTCCCGCTTGCGCGGCGATAAGTTGGTTAAAACTCACCGGATCGGGAAAAATATCTATTACACCCTCGCCAGCGAAGAGGTGAGTGCGGTTATCGAAACGATCTACAGCTTGTACTGCGATACCGGGGCCACGCTAACCCTGAACCGTGAAAGCAGCGACGAGAAAGTTATTTCTCTACACTAATTTCTTAGAAATCTAATTTGTCTTGAATTTTCGCTAAGCCCTGCTTCGCGCATTGATCGTCGACGGTACCGCCGGGCGCGCCGGAAACACCGACACCGCCGACAAGGGATCCGGCCGCTTGAATTAACACACCGCCACCAATTGCGGCGACACCTGGCAGGCCCCGAATGCCGGATGCGAGATTACCGGGTTCGGAAAGTTTATTCAGCTCCAAAGTGTCTGTTCTGAAACTGACGGCGGTCGAGGCTTTGCGCCGCGCGGTTTCGCCCGTGTGGGGACCGGCAAATCGATCGCGCAAAATCACTTGTGTGTTGCCGCCCCGATCAACGACGGCAACGGCAATTTGGTAATCCATTTTTCGGCACGCATCGAGAGTCGCCTTGGCTAGTTCGAGGGCCGTCTCGACGGTGAGTGAACGATAGGTCACAAATGTTTTCGAGTCGGCAAAAACATTGGAACCGGAAATGATAAGGACACCCGCTGCGAACAATAATTTTTTAAACATACTCCTGCCTCCCGCCTTAAAGGTTGTTTAGTTGACGATCTTAGGTTGCGTCGATGATTGGCCGCTTTGATGGCGATCAACCTTTTCAATAATATTTTCTAAATAGCCCCAGAAAAAATCCTCGCCGGGGTAGCCGACAATACGGCCGACTTCTGCGCCCTTATGAAAGACAACGAAGGTCGGCGTATATCGAATGTTGGTGATAATTTTTAAATCGTCGGGGCGCGGTTTATTTTTCATGACGCGGCGCAACGGCACGGATTGGCCTATTTTTGTTTCTTTATACGAATAGCCGATCTCATCGTTCCACTTTTGGCACCATTCGCAACCCGGATCTTCAAACATCACCAACTCAGCGGCAAATGCAATGGATGCAGCGGTAAATAAATTAATGAAAAATAAGAATACGAGAAGGTACAACCAACGCGTCAATCGTGTGGTGTGAAAAGAGCTAAGCCGTCTTTTTGATAAGAAACCGAAAAACACCATTTTCCTCGCTCCATTCAACGAGCTCGTTTCCGGTCGATCTTGTGAATGCTTCAAAATCCTGAACCGCGGCGGGGTCGGTTGCCAGCACTTCAAGGGTTTCTCCAGCATCGATCATTCCAATCGCTTTTTTGGTTTTCAAAACCGGCAAAGGGCAGTTCATGCCTTTTGTATCGAGCGTGTGCGTTGTCATGGTTACTCCTGGCGAGAATCAATATCACAAAACGGGTGAAAAACACATTCAAAAAGTGTAATGTGTCAAGAAGACATTCGGTGAATGTTATAAATGAAAGCTGCGCGATTCCAAAGGCATATGCTGGTTTGGCAGTTGGGACGGCGGTAAGGGGACTTTACGAAGGGGACACTCATCATGGAAAACATGCCCGTTAGCACGACCGTCGCGGTCCTCGGGTTCATTTTAGGTGCCGTTTTTGGTGCGACGGCTCAACGCACGAATTTCTGCATCATGGGATCAATTTCCGACATGGTGTTAATGGAAAACTTGAATCGATTCCGGTCCTGGTTGCTGACCATGGCGGTTGCCATACTTGGTAGTCAGATACTTTTCGCGCTGGGCATAGTTGACCTTACGAAATCGATTTATCTCACGACAAATTTAGGCTGGGCCGGCGCCATTATCGGCGGGGCCCTTTTCGGCTTTGGCATGGTTTTGGCCGGTGGTTGCGGCAGCAAGACATTGGTTCGGCTCGGCGCCGGCAATCTCAAGTCATTAGTTGTTGGCCTGTTCCTCGGCATTTTTGCTTATATGACCCTGCGCGGCTTGATTGGCATCGCCCGCTTGCAGCTCGAAGGGGCGACGAATATTGAACTCAAAACCAGTGGCCTTAAGGCCCAAGGTATCCCCGATATCATTTCGGTGATGACCGGCCTTGCTTTGCCGAATGTGCGGTGGGTCGTGATCGCGCTTTTTGTTCTCGGCTTGTTGTGGTTCTGTTTTAAGGACAGAGCGTTCCGTCAATCGCCGCGGGATATTATGGCGGGCCTGATCATCGGTGCCCTGGTGCCGATCGGCTGGTACATCACCGGCGTTATCGGTCACGACGATTTCGAGCCGGCACGCTTGGCGTCTTTGACGTTTGTCGCACCCGTCGGTGAAAGCATTCAATATCTCATGACATTTACCGGTTCGACCATCAACTTCGGCATTGCGACTGTCGGTGGTGTGATTGTCGGCTCATTTATCATGGCTGGGGTGCGCCGCGAGTTTCGCCTCGAGTCGTTTGTCGATGCGCCCGATATGCTGCGCCATATGATCGGTGGTGCACTGATGGGCATCGGCGGCGTTATGGCGTTAGGTTGCACGATCGGTCAGGGCATCACCGGTATGTCGACGCTGGCAATCGGCTCGTTGATTGCCATTCTATCCATCATCGGCGGCGGTATTCTGGGGATGAAGTATTTCGAAGAGGGAAGTCTCAGCGGCGCAATAAAAGCTTTGTTCGGTGGCAGTCAGCTATAAGCGCAACGGCACGGTCACGATCCGTTTGAATGGCGGCTACGAATTCGGTCAGGCGCAACCCGCAAAACCGTCGGCGTCCATTTTCTTTTCATAAGGATCGGAAACGTCGGCACCGGCGATCAAGTTCGGTTTGACTTCATCCCAGTTTTCCGGTTTGACGATAACCAGCCAACCGGCATCATAGGGATCGGCATTGCAGGTATCGGGTTTCGATACGACAACATCGTTAACCTCGACGACTTCACCGCCAACCTGAGATTTTGCCGGGCCAACCCATTTTCCGGATTCGACCGTGGCGCATGATTTGCCGGGCCTCACTTTACGGCCGGCTTTTTTAGGCGTCACGGCGACCAGTTGACCGGCCAACGCTGCGGCGACGGCCGTCATGCCGATCCGGATGTTGCCGTCATCGAGTTCTTTGAACCAGACGTGATTTTCAACGTCGTACAACAAATCATCAGGTAAGTTGCATCCACGAACCGCAGGCATGGTCTTCTCCTCAAATATGTTTAACTCGATTGTGCCCGCAAGGGGCGCGATGAACAACAAAATTCCCCGAGGCCGTCCACTTCCATTTTACCGCTGACAAACAGAAACAAATGTTTGGCAACCATTCGCGCCAACCGCAGACGCTTTGCGGTTTCGGAATGCTCTGGGTCTAAATTGATGAGATTATAGTGATAGACAAGCTCACGGCAGGTTTCCCGGCACGCATTAAAGCTGGGCTCGCCTTGTGCCCCTTGGCGATGGAGGGCCAACAAGCGAAAACCTTCGCGTTTTGTGGCTGTTGGGTTTTTGCCATGGGCTTCGAGCCAGTGTTCGAGAACGGCCTCGCCCAGTGCGAGTAATTCAGAAGCTGTTTCGGCTGATTCAATGCGGGCTTCGATGTCGTTTAAGGGGATCATGCCAATCCCTTTTCTTTAATGAAGCCCATGGAATCGGAAACGTTTTCGTGAATGCCGAGCTTGCGCGGCTTGAGACCCAAGGCCAAACCAAGAAGCTGGGTGAAATAAAGCACCTTCACTTTGGTTTTAATGCCGAAATTCGTTTCGGCGCGAATTTGATGCATCTCGAGCCCGGAATGACACGTCGGGCATTCCGTGGCGATAACCTCGGCGCCGCTTTCTTCGGCGGCTTGCAGTAAATTGAGTACGAGTTTGGTCGAGGTATCGGAATCCGACAGCGTATGGGCACCACCGCAGCAGGCTGTTTTTAGAGGATAGTCGACATTCTCGGCGCCGGCGGCCTCTAAGATATCGTCCATGAAATGGGGCTGGGATGTGCTTTCGCTGGCGCCGCCTTGATCCTTTTCCGGGAAGATGTGGCGAGGCCGGGTGTACATACAGCCGTAGTAATTCGCAACCTTGATACCCTTGAGAGAATTTTTCACCCGTTCGCGAATGCCATCTTCGCCGATGGCGTCCTTGATCCAGTCTAAGGCATGAATGGTTTCGATTTGACCGGCTTGATAAGTGTCATGGCCGGCTTTTTCCGAAAGGCGTTCAACGACGTCGGCCGATTCTGAATCGTTCGCCAGATCGTATTCCGCTTTTTTCAGATTGTGATAACAGCCATTACAGGGCGCCATCACGGTATCGAAACCCATCTCATTGGCGGCAATCGACATCACCCGTGATGAGAGATAGGTCTGTAATTTAGGATCGATATTTTTAACTTCCATCGCCCCGCAGCAATTCCAGTCTTTCACTTCTTTCAGCTTAAGCCCCAACGACTTGCCGATGGCTTTGGTCGAGGTGTTATAAGCATGACCGGAGCCATCGAGCGCGCAGCCCGGGTAGTAGGCGACCTCTTTGTATTTCGTCGTCATGCGGATTTCCTCTCATCGTCGGGAAGCGAAGTTTTATTTACACCGTCAAGGTTTAAAGCCCGGCGTTGCTCGGCTTCTTTTTCGGCGGCGTATTCTTTAATGGCGTCGCGCGCTTTAGCCCAGCCTCGAGTGCGCGGGCGGAAAATACTGGCCCATCCCATGGACACTAGCTGCTTGATCGGCAAATGCTTGATAATGCGCTTGACCATCTCCACCAGCCAATCTTGCATTAAGGGCTGGTTGGTCCGTTTGAAAAAGTTTTTGATGATCCGGCCTTCTTCGATCTTACCGGTTTCAAAGACTTGTTCGGCGAAGACTTCATCAAACAAAATGGACGGCGATTTTGGCCGATGTCCTTTTAATTCCAGCCAATGAGCCGTCGCTTTCATGACCCCTTCGGGGGCGACGTCCCGCGGGCAGGAGTAGGTACATTTGTTGCACGAGACACATTGCCAGATGATGTCTTTATCGCGCAGTAATTCATCTTCCATGCCGAGGCGAATGAGATAAATCCAAAACCGCGGGTTAAAGTCGGGATTAACGGCATGGACCGTGCAGGAATTGGTGCAGGATCCGCATTGCCAACAACGATGAATATATTCCCCGCCCGGCAAGGCGGCGATTTCATCTTCGAGATTTTCGTTGTAATCGGTAATGGCACGAGACTGGATGAATGTACTCCAGTGTCCCGAGACATCGACACCATCGATCTCCAACTTTTCATGAGTATGAAGATTTTCAGGGCGGATAAGGGATTTCTCATGAATGGGCATGAGCATCTCCTTCCGACCAGTCGAGTTTCTTGGCTTCTTCAATCTCGAAGGCTTCGCCGTTGATATCCTTGAGGCGGGTTTTCGCGGAGCGGGCCTTGATGCCATCAAGGCCGATCATGCGCCGGGTATATTGCATGGGATCTTCTTCCGCCGAAAAATCAGTGCGCAGGAAGGCACCGCCTTGTGAGCAAATGTAATCAGCGTAAATTTGCGCGCAGAGTAAATCGACGTAATAGAGAATATCCCGAAAGACGCCATTGTCGGTCAGGAATTGGCTTAGTTCTTCGCGCAATACCAGGAATGTTTCATATCCATCAGGAATGTCGATCACCATGCCGTCGACATTGTCGCCATGCCAAATTTCCCGGAGGACGCCGGAATTTGATTTCGAATCCCAAATCCAGCGGTTCATCAGCGGATATCGTTCAGGGTTTGTGTAGTGCAATAGCTCGGCGGCAAGATCGCGTACCCACCGATGCTTTTTGTCTTCTGGAAATAATTTGCAAAACGCAGCGATTCGCATATCCGTCGTTGTTGTATCATTAGTGTCGTTTAAGAGGTCGCCGATTCCATTTTGTAAAGTTTGGAAGCTATTCGATCCAAGCCAGGGGGCAATCCGTCGGCGAACCGGCGCAATAAACGCGCATAATCTTTTGAAATCTTCAAGATGGAGTTTACGAGCCTTACAGTCGGCAACGGCTTCCTTGAACAAAGAAACCTTAAGGTTCACAGCCGTAACATAGCGTTCGATGCCGCCATCGTTTTCACTACCGTTGATCAACGCTTGAAAACGTTCAGTGAGTTTGGGCCCGCTTAGATGCAAGACGGGGCGTTCACTTTCCAGTACGCCGGCAGCCATGATTTGATTGTTTGTTGCCATCATGCCGTTCCAGCGTTATTGCCCATTTGCCTGAGCGAAAGCGCCAAATGCAGCGGCTTGGCCCTGGGCAATTGAATCGTCAATGGTTTCAGGGCCAATAGCGGCACCGGCGACGAAAACCCCAGGTCGCGATGTCGCGCCTAAGTTTTGGTAGGTGCTGCCCGGAGCGATGTGGCCATGTTTTTGTAGTTCGATACCGAATATCGATGACAGCAACATGTTGTCGACGTTCGGGTCCATGCCGATAGCGTGCACCACCATATCGAACGGAATCGTGATGGGGCGTTTAACCAAGGTATCTTCGCCTTTAACGATCAAGCGTTTGCCATCGGATGTGACTTCGGCAATACGGGACTTGATATATTTGACCTTATATTCCTCTTGGCTCTTCCAATAATAAAGATCCTCGTAAAGGCCGAAGGTGCGGATATCCATGTAATAGATGTACACATGGCATTCCGGCAGTTCCTCACGAATTTCCATGGCGAGGTTGGATGACACCGTACAGCAAACTTTAGAGCACCATTCACGGCCGATTTGCCGATCCCGCGAACCGACACAAAGAAGAATGGCAACGCGTTCCGGTTTGCGATTATCCGATGGGCAACGCACACCTTGGCCTGATGAAATCATCTGCTCGACTTGTGTTGTGGTAACGACATCGGGAAATGTACCAAAGCCCCATTCCGGCTTATTGACAGAATCGAAATGGGTGAAGCCGGTACATAAAATCGAAGCGCCGACATCGATGGTGCTGTCATCGGAAAGTTTGACGGTGAAGTTTCCGGGCTCGCCTGAAAACTCTTTCACGGACAACGAGGTGCTAATTTTAACTTGGCTGTTGCCGGTCACGCGCTCGACCATCGATCCAATGGCATCTTTCGCCCACTCGCCGGATGGAACTAGCTTTGCATAACCCGAAATAATCGGTGCGCCGCCTAAACGATCTTCCTTATCGACGAGAACAACTTTTTGGCCAGCTTGAGCTAAGGCATGTGTGGCAGATAGCCCGGCGGGGCCACCGCCGAGTACGAGAATTGGTTTACTCATGATACGTTCGCGATCTTTTTAAAGCCGGGGCCCGATGTAATCATGAGCCGCGGGTCATAGAGGTTTTCTTGTTTGCCGGCTTCCACTTCTTTGAGGTAAGCCTCGAACTCTGTCTTGGCGGTTTTCCAATCGATACCGAGTTTTTCCATCAAGGCTTCGACGGGCGAGGCATGCCAGTGAAGTTGAACAATTTTGTAAGGATGGGCGCCGCAAACGAGCGCCGCAAATTGGCAATCGGCGATGATGGGCAGTTCGACGTCTTTGCCATCGGCTTTGCCGATCCATTGGTTTTTATCCAAGGTCGTGATGCAGCCGGTATCGTGGCCGACCATGACATCCGCATGGGCTTCTTCAACAGCGACCCGAACTTTTCGGTCGATGGCAAAGGAGCGGGTAAACTCGCGTTCAGAAATAATGTGCCGGAAGCCGAACCCGCAGCAATCATACCAAGTTGAATAATCAATGACCTGTGTACCGAGGGTATCCATGAGACCTGTTGAAACGGCTACGCGATTGCCGCCGAGGACATCGTCGTCATAGATCGCATCTTCAGGCACCATTTTATAAACGTGACAGGCTGGATGAATGGTCGAACGAATATTCGAGCAGTCAATTTCCTGATGATTATGAATTTCATCGCGCATCACATGCAGCCATTCGGAGTAATGGACGATTTCTTCAGGGATCAAAAGTTTGCCGTCGACCAAGCGATCGAGCTTGCCGAGAATCTTCGTGACCCGTTCGCGCAATTCGGCAGACTTCAACAAGTAGCCGCGGATTTCTTTGTAATTGCCGAACGATGTCCCGCAGTGGACGAGGGGATAAAAATATCCATCGGGGAGTCCTTGGGCGCGCGCCGAAACATAAGCTTGATGAAAATTACGCAAGAATACGGCCGCGAGGCTTTCAACGTTACCGATGCCCGAACCATGATAGTTCCAGGCTGTGCAGGAGGTCTGATCGGTCTCATCGAGATATTTAATTTCCATTTTATTCATGAGCCACAACAGCGATGTCGGATAACCGGGGATGTTGCCGCATTGGCCGCAGGATTTATGGTGCCATAGCTGGGTCGTCGGAATTTTTTTGTCCCAACCGTAGAGGGTTTTGACCATCTTAGGTTTGTGTTCATCACGGACCCGGTGAACAACGATCTCTCCGTCTTTTTCAAGCTGCCACATGATGTCGCGAACGTCTTCGACGCGATCTTTGTTGGTGAGCATCGAGCGTTTGTCGACATGGGCTTCGACCCAAGACGTCGCCCTTTGCGCTTGCTCAGAGCTCAATCCGGCATCCCGCCATTCCGAGCCATGGCCGGTCAGATGTGTCGAGGTATCTTTGGTGTCCATCATCGTTCTCCTGCGGTAATCTGGCTAAAATGCCAAATCAATCATCGTCTTCATCTTCTTGGTCTTCGAGCCAGTCTTCATAGTCTTCGCGTTTTTCGTCCATAATGTCGCTGATGACATCGAACAGGTTTTCATCGATCGTCTCGAGTTGATCGAGGACGCCGGTCATTTCCCAAATCGTATAAAGTTCAACCGATGTCTTGAGATTGACCTCCCACGCTGTCTCCGTCGTATTGAGAGTCGGCATTGGAATGGCTTTTCGCAAAAGTTTAAGGGGTGCATCGACTTTGGAAATATTGGGGCCCCAATCGGGGAAATGATCCGGTGTGATCATATCCGGCGCCAGCTGGTTGCCTGTGGATATGAGTTTCAGCATGACCCGGCTAAACGGCCGCAGCACTTCCTGAGCGGATTCCATGCTGTGTTTAATCGCGGTCTCGCGCATGATCATGATGAGGCTACCCGGCGAGTTACCGAAAGGGCAACGGGCCGCGCAGGTATAACATTGCGCACAGGACCAAATTTTTTCCTGCATCGCATCGTAAATGCCTTCAAGATTTTCTGTCCAAAGGAGTTGGACAATCTCACGTGGGCTGAAATCGTAGTAGTGTGCTGCCGGGCAGGTCGCTGTGCAAATACCGCAATTCAAACAGCCGTTGAGCTCATGGTCGTAGCGTAAATCTGATTGAATATCGTTGAAGACTTCTTCCAGTTTTTCCCGTGGAAGAATGGGCTCTTCCGAAAACGGATCACCTATATGGTCCTGAACGCGGGTGCCTGCAGAATGCATGCTTGGTTGTCCTTAATAAGTGAGGACTCGAGTGTCGTCGTCTTCCATGACCTGTTCGATCACATAGGCACCGCCGACGATTCCCTCACATTCGGGAATTAAGTCTTCTTTGGTCATGTCGAATAGATCGAGGTTTGGTGAGCAGCAGTAAAATTTTACGCCGGCTTCATGGGCATCTTTGATGAAGTCGTAAACGGATTTTTGCGAGCCTTCTTTAACGACGAGGTTTTCAGCCACACCCTTTTTCATCAGCTTGCCGGCTGTGGCGGTACAGATTACTTCAACTTCGTAATCCATGGCGGCTGCGACGGATGCCTGAAAAAAAGGTGCACCCAGTTCTTCCCGGTTATCCGGGTCCGTATTGACCATAATGATGACGAGTTTTTCTGCCATCGTCTCCCGTCCTTTTCCCATTGCGGGTTTTTGTGTGAGCCTCTTGTTGGGCCGAATTATAGGGCCCACCCATACATTCGGCAATGTGAATATGTTTTAGAACTTTAATCGGTGCAATCCCAGTAAAAGTCTGAATTTACACACTATTTCTGTTGATCCATGAGGCCCGTGATTTGAACGATTCCCGTCATGATTCCTTTGAGGGCTTCATCGAATTCGCGTTGTTTCGTTCGGAGTAATTCGAGGCCGCTAGCAATATCTTCAGGAGATTCTTCAAACTCCATCACAAGGTCTTCAATCATTGCCGATTTGACGCCAGGATGGCCGGTGAATCCCAGCGCATTCTCGCTAATCTGAAAAGCAGCGGGGCGGTTTTGATCATCATTTGCCAGAACCGTGGCATCATCGGTTAAAACCAACGTGTCGCGCATATAAATTGCAAGCGGATAAGATTCGGGCAAGAAACCGTTGAGAGCATCATCGCTTGTGCGTTGTGCCTCACAAACTTCAAACACGAAAGGTGTGCTCTCTGAAGAACCTCCAGCAGCTATCGCTAAAATTTGTGCACCTAAGCCAATACCAACGACAGGCAGTCCCCGTTCTAGGCAATCACGCGTGAGAAGGAGTTCAAATTCAAGCGTCGGTAAATTGCGTGTGCCGGCCGACCCCCATGGGCCGCCTCCTAATAAGATCAAGCCATCTGTTGAATCGAGTGAAGAAGGAAAACCGCCGTCTGCGGTATGAGGCCGCATGTAATTAAAAGCGATTCCACGGCCCTCAAGATGGTCTTCCATAAGGCCAAGAAATTCACCGTCAGTGTGTTGGATGACATAAACCGATTTGCCGGGATTGGGCATCTGTGTTTCCAAAAATTAAGCCGCCAGAACAGCGGCGGCTTTTTTTAAGTAATCTAGCTGGATTTTAGGACGCTTTATTCGATTTCTTCTTTTTCATATTTTGATCACGGATCCAATGGGGAAATAAGATTTTCTTTTGGGGCCCGCCATCCAACACATAATCAAAGCCTTTTTTATAAAATCGGGGGTTGAGGTAGCCCGGCATGCGAAAGAGTTCCTTGCCACCTTTTCCGTAAAACACTGTGGTTGGCGTGAAATGAATGCCAAGTTTGTGGGCTAGTTTCTTTTCATTGAGGACTTTGCCGTCAAAATTAGTGACTTCGTTGTCGCCAAAGATATTGATTTGTATGACTTCAAAGTGGCCCGTGATGAATTTAACGAGATCGGGTTTTTGGAAATTAATCTCATGAAGTTTTTTGCAGCTACCGCAACCTGGTGCTTCAAACAGCACAACGAGTCCTTTGCCTTTTTTCGCCGCATCAGCCAAATCTTCCTTCAGATCAAGGAAGGTCATTGATTTCATCCATGACTCAGTATGGATACCATCGTCGCGCATTTGCGGTCCGGCCATCAGGCTGGAAGACAAGATTAAGAAACTTGAGAGAAAGACCGTTAAGGTCATCAATGAACGTTTGTACATTATGATACCTATTTAAAAGTTGGTGCCATATTCAGGGTGCCATGCTTGCAATAATGGAGTCGATAGGCCGACCCGCGCAAGTCCCCTAAAAATGTATCAAGGGTTTCTGCCACTTTTCCCGAAACCATCCAGCGGCATACAATTTGTGGCCGTTTGGATAATCCCAAATTTTCACTATTGTAACACATGCAAAAACAAGAATATAATCTTTTATACACATGCAAAAAAATGAATATAATATTTGCAGTGGAGGCTTTAATTCTAAGACTGACTATCACCGATGTTACGGTTCAAATGAATTTCTCATCGGTGAACTCTTCAACCTAGAAGAGACAGTATGGGGAGACGCTTATGACGAAGCTATCGACACTTGTCGTCGCATTTTTCGCTTTAACAATTTTTATGAACAACGCCCCGGCTTCGGCTGCGGAACTTGTTAAGTATAAGATCGTTGGCAATGCGATACCGAAATCCTTAACGGGTAAGCCTGGTGATGCGAAGCGGGGTCGTAAACTCGCTATTAATCGCAAGAAGGGTAATTGTCTTGCCTGCCATACCATGCCAGTGCCAGAGCAAGCCGATCATGGTCAGATTGGCGTCACATTATTCGCCGTTGCTAAACGTTATAACATTGGTCAATTACGTTTACGTTTGGTCGATCCGAAAAAAGTAATTCCATCGACAATTATGCCGGCGTTTTACCGCAATACAGGTCTTCACAGGGTGCAGAAGAAATGGAAGGGTAAAACAATATTAAATGCTCAAGAAATTGAAGATATCCTTGCTTATCTCATGACCTTGAAAACGTTTTAATAAGGAGAAACGACGTCATGGCTACATCGATTAAACATAAAAGTAAAACAATCGCGCGACGGGATGTGCTGAAGGCTGCTGGCCTTGGTGCTGTTGCCGTTGCGGCGGGTAGTATTTTTACAAGCGAAGCATTTGCATCTCCTGGTAAGGCAAAAGCCTTATTGAAAAAACTTACGGGCGGTGCGGAAGTCAAATCTGGTCGGGTACATTTAAAGTTGCCAGAAATTGCCGAAAATGGTCGGACTGTACCGATTAACGTAAAGGTCGATAGTCCGATGACATCGAAAGATTATGTCAAGGCAATCCATGTCGTTTCTGAAGGAAACCCAAATCCAGACGTGGTGTCCTTTAATCTGACGTCATCGTCAGGCAAAGCGGATATTTCAACTCGTATTCGTTTGGGCAAGACTCAAAATGTCTTGGCCGTTGCCGTGATGAGCAACGGATCAGTTTATATGGCAAAAAAGAAAATTAAGGTCACTATTGGCGGCTGCGGCGGTTGATCGGATCAAGGGAGAAGTAACATGGCTAAAAAACCTCGTGTAAAAGTTCCGAGCTCCGCCAAAAAAGGCGAAGTCATTCAAATTAAAACGCTGGCACCTCATAAAATGGAGACCGGTCGGCGGAAGAAAAAAGGGAAGCTCATCCCGCGGATGATCATCAATAAGTTCGTTGCCAAGTTTAATGGCAAGGAAGTCTTCAGCGCGGATATACATCCAGCGGTTTCCGCGAACCCATATTTTTCGTTCTATACGAAGGTTTCGGAAAGCGGGACTTTCGAATTTTCATGGACCGACGACAAAGGCAAAACCGTTAAAGCGTCGCGTAAGATAACGGTTAATTAGGCGTTTTTAACGGGAGGAGGCACGTTATGAAATTTGGTTTTTGGGGGAAGATGTCGATCGTAATCAGTTGTGCCGCCATGGTGATGGTTGCCTATGGTGCGGTCGCAGAAATGAAGAAAAAATCAGAACTTGAGCGCCGCGCCGCAGATCCGCGTAATTCAAAATATACAGTTGGCGATAAAAAGAGCGGCTATGTCTACATGACATCGATGACCCGGGATATGCAGGACGATGATTTTTCAAATCCTGCATTTGTTTGGGTTGATATCGGTAAGAGTGCTTGGGGCAAGGTTGACGGCAAGGCCGGTAAATCCTGTGCGTCCTGCCACCAAGATGCCGCAAAATCCATGAAGGGTGTTTATACCAAGTATCCTGTTTACGATAAGAAATTAAAAAAGATGGTTGCGCTTCAGGCCATGATTAATATGCACCGAAAAGAAAAAATGGGTGCTAAGAAGCAAAAATGGGAATCCGACTACATGCTCGGTATGGTCGCTTTTATTGGCCTGCAATCCCGTGGCATGCCGGTAAATGTTTCGATCAAAGGCCCGGCAAAAAAATTCTATGAAGATGGCAAGAAATTTTATGAACAACGCCGTGGCCTTCTCGATATGTCTTGTAAGCAATGTCATATTGATAATGCCGGAAAAATGGCGCGCTCGAATCTGTTAAGCAATGGCATGCCAAATGGCTTCCCGACATTCCGCCTGAAATGGCAAAAAATCGGTTCTTTGCATCGTCGCTTTGCCGGCTGCAATAAGAATATTCGAGCCAAGCCATATAAGCGGGGTTCTCCTGAATATACTAACCTTGAATTATATTTAAGGCACCGGGCAAAAGGCCTCCCCGTTGAAACGCCCTCCGTGCGTAACTAAATTCAGGGAAAATCACTAAAGGAGTGGTAATCTAAAAGTTATGCAGATTACCACTCCTCTATTTTTACTTTGAACGGGCCAAGAATACTTTGCTGTCACGCAGGGATTTCCTTCAAGTCGCCGCTGCCACCGCTGCTTTGACGGGGGGCGTTCAAAGTTTAACGGCTGCCGCCGCTAAACAAAAAATTTCTTACAAAACACTTCAGAAGTTTGATTCAATTGGGCAGGTGACATTGCTCAACTACACCGACTGTCACGCCCAATTAATGCCGCTTTATTTCCGCGAGCCCGAAGTCAACATCGGGGTTGGGGAATCCCATGGGTTACCGCCACATATCACTGGCAAAGATATGCTGACTAAGTTTGGCTTAACCCCAGGCTCACCCGAAGCTTATGCGTTTTCAAGCGAAGACTTTGTGCATTTGAGCCGTGAATACGGCCGTGTCGGCGGTATGGCGCACATGGCAACACTGGTGAACGACATTCGCGCGTCCCGCCCCGGTAAAACATTGCTCATTGATAATGGCGATACCTGGCAAGGCTCGTACACATCGCTAAAAACAAAAGGCGAAGATATGGTTCGTGTGCAAAATGCGCTCGGTGTCGATGTGATGACGGCCCATTGGGAGTTTACCTATGGTGATAAACGCGTTCGCGAGCTGATTAAGAAACTCAAATTCCCGTTTCTGGCCGGCAATATTACCGATACGGAGTGGGAAGAGCCTGTCTTTAAAAGCACGACGTTTTTTGAGCGTGGCGGTGTCAAGATTGCCGTGATTGGCCAAGCCTTTCCCTATACGCCGGTTGCCAATCCTCGGCATCTTATTCCGAAATGGTCGTTCGGTATTAAGGAAGATAGGGTTCGTAAAAATGTCGAAGCAGCGCGCAAAGCAGGAGCCGAGCTTATCGTGCTTGCCAGCCATAATGGGTTTGATGTGGACCGCAAACTCGCTTCCCGCGTGAAAGGCATCGATGTCCTGCTGACAGGCCATACCCATGATGCCATTCCTGCCGTCATTAAGGTTGGCGACACGCTTTTGGTGGCTTCCGGTTCACATAGCAAGTTCTTGGCGCGGCTTGACCTTGAGGTAAAAAACAAACGGGTTACGAACTACCGCTTTAAGTTAATACCGGTGTTTTCTGATGCCATTCCAGAGAACAAAGAAATGGCTGCCCTGATTAAGGATATTCGAGCGCCTCATGAAGGGATGCTCAACAAAGTAGTGGGCCGCACGAAGGGTTTGTTGCACCGACGTGGTAATTTCAACGGAACCTTCGATGATTTAATCTGTCAAGCAATGATTGAAGAACGTGATGCTCAAATCGCTTTCTCGCCGGGGTTTCGGTGGGGTGCCTGTGTCATGCCCGGCC
>Ga0115567_10003093_pt1 | contig 16475 bp, 19 predicted proteins | sample COGITO_mtgs_1204_2_FD_88679 | JGI IMG/M metagenome (GOLD analysis project Ga0115567, IMG submission 88679) | Pelagic marine microbial communities from North Sea - COGITO_mtgs_120412 | ecosystem: Environmental > Aquatic > Marine > Epipelagic | place: Germany:Helgoland, sampling site Kabeltonne... | reverse complement strand
GTGCGCGAAATGTGTGAATCGGAAAACCGCTAGAGGTCGTAGCCGTAGAACGCGCCCACATCGCGAAACACCTCGTTTAGAGACGATATTGTTGCCGGTGCCAGCTTCTCGCGATGATCCCCGGGCGTTCCTTTGCGGATATGTTTGCTGTCGTCTTCTTGTTCGGGCCGAATGTCATGGTTCTGCGCTACCTGGGCGATGATCTGCGGGCGGATGCTGATCCCGAAGTGATCAAAGATATCGGTCAGAAACGACTGCTTGTCGAAATAGATATCTTCGTAGCGCCGTACCATGCCGTGATCAAAGTTCAGATGGTTGCGATAGTCGTTAAGCTTGTTCCGCAATCCGTGGGCCGCCTGCCGGACATAGATATCAATTTCGGTCTCTTTGACGGCGTTGATCTGTTTGATGAACGCATCGGGATTTTTGGTGGGCACCGCATGGCTGGATTGCTTGCGACCAAAAGAGAAATACTGTGATACCAGCGCGTCACGCGGATCACGGACCAGCAGGACGAACCGCCGATCCCGAAGCGCTGCTTCGGGCTGCTTTAAAACCGGTGGAAGATTGCGAAAACCGAAGAACACCAGCCCTTTTTGAAAGATCGATAGCAGCGCGGGGTCCGACATCCAGTCGATGCCGACTTCGCCCATATTGAACATGATGTCCGGCAACGTGACGGCAGGGACGTTGGCTGCAAGGCATGCTTTCTGAATCATCGAATGCATCAGGGTGCTGCCGCATTTGTGGACGGAGAATGCAAAAAGCGGATCAAACGATGCTTCTCTTTCAGGCATCATTTCCAGCAGCTTGTCATAGTCCATCCTGCTCATCCTTTCGCGGCGCCACGCGCGGAGCGCAGCGGCGAGGTGAGCTTCCATGAGCGCGAGTTCCGGATACGCTCCAGTTCGGCTTGGAGCGCTTCAATTTCCGCGCCTTGCGTCCGGATCCGTGCAGCATCATCCAACATCACACGGCCCAGCACACCCTCACGGCGTTGTTGCTGGCCTTTTTGCGTGTCGATCTGCATCTCCAGCAATTCGTTCATCGCCTTGAGCATATGCCGGTCCGCACGGTTGCGCCCATGAGCGGCGGCGTCTTCGCGTAAATTGTCCATCTCCTGCTCCAGATCCCGCAATGCAATCAGGGTCTGAACAAGGCTTTCGCGCAGCAAGTCACGCTCTTCTTCAAGCGCTGCGGTCTTTTTGGCAGGTGATTTGCTCACGCGTCGTCTCCAATCGGTGCGCTTGCTATTTGACACATGCAGGCACCCCATCACAAGAGATCAGAAATCCACACCGCTTTGTTCCATCACACGGTCAGGCGCGGCAAGGCGCTGGGCAACGTCGGAAAACGAGCTCCAGTTGCTGGCAAGGAAATGATCCGCCGCGGACAGCAGTATCAGATCGGCCAGCGCATATTGGAGTTGCCGGGCAGAACGGTCAAAATCCGGGCGCGGCAGGGTGGCCAGACGGTCGCCGAAATGTGCGCCAAAAGTCGCGTAGGTATCGCGCAGGTCGGCGGCAAGGAAGATTGTCGTATTATCGCCCAGCGCGTCGATATGCGCGATAAACCTGTCCGCATGGCTTGTGCGTCGCCAGCGGACCAGTTCTTCATGCCGCTCCGCTGGCCAGTTTTCCGGGGACTCGTAAGTCAGGTGATTATGCGCCGGCCCCGTTCCCATCCGGACATGCGCTGCGATGTCATTGGGGTGACGCACGCTGGAAACCAGCTCTGCGACAGGGGCCGTCGGCACCAGCCCGCGCAGAAACGCCTGTTCGATGCGATACTCCCGGTGAATACTATTGAGCGTGTAGGCCGCACGGATATAGACATCGCCGCTCGGGTTGTCGCCTTCGAGGATCGGCGCATCAAATGCGGCACCTTCCTCGATTTCCATATAATTATAGTCCTGCACAGCACTTGAGCGCAGGTCACGCGCCTGATCCGCATCCCAGATCACCAGACCGGGATAGTCGATAATATCGGCCAGATGCCCTTCACAATGGTGGTCAGGCACCCACACCACGACCAATTCGCGCCCCGTCACCTGCGCAATCGCCGCAGCAGAGGCTATGGCGCGCAACCGGTTGCACAGCCCGTGTTGCGCATCGATGAAAAGATAAGGCTGGCCTGTAACAGGCGCGGAGGCGATTGACATGAGGTTGGAATTAGCGCGAAGCCCGCGCTGATGCAAATGCCAGACCTACTCGACAAGGGCCGAAGCCTTGGGGCATTAGGGCGCATCAGATTTGAGGAACCGCACCGCATGATCGACAGCTTCGCCGCCCGCACCATCGCCGCCTTGCGCGACCTGAGCCACATTGAGCGTACAGAGAACAACGTGCATATCGTGCCTGAAGTCTATTTTAGCTGGGATGCCGAACAGGCGGAGGTATCCGTCACTTTGTCGACTGCGCAGGACCGATTGCTGCACGCCGATATTAACGTATCGGGTCAGCCGCGCTGGCTGGGGCTGAATATCGGGCTGGGCGTGGGCACCCTGAACCGGGGCGATCAGATCGTCGTGGTGATGGATTTCGCCGCCGAGATGACGGACAAGTTTCAGCTTGCGCTGATTTCTTCGGCCGATGGCAAGCGGGCTGATACGTCGCTGCAAGAACCTATTGTCGGCCTGTCCAAGTGCGCGGTCCAAACGATCGTCCATGATATCGACCAAGATGACGCTCACGCGGGTGAAGAGGCGTTTCACACGTTGGCTATTCGATTGCCCGCCAACAGTCACACGCTGCGCCTTGATGATCTGCGCGTGACAGTGGTGCCGCGCGCCAAGTCTGCGCGCGCTGCCCGCAGAACGCTGTCGGATTTCGCCTAGACGTCGTAGCGTTTCAGGCGCTTATCAACGCGGCTGCCATCGGCCAGCACATGACCCTCGATCACGCCGTAATCGCGAAAACCGCGGCTTTGGTAATACGTCAGTCCGCCCTCGTTATCCGCACGTAAGTTGGCATTTATCCATACGTACCCCAGCTTTTTGGCCGCCTCCGCAGTGGCGGAAAACAAGGCCGATCCGATACCAAGACCTGTCTGCCCTACCTGCACAAAGGTTGCGATATCAACGGCCTGTGGCGGCAGGGTCTCGTTCGGCTCTACCCATTGAAACCCCACGACCTGTTCGTGATCATTCAGCGCGACATGCCACGCGGCGCGGTTGGCCGAATATCCCATCCAATCGGAGATATCCGCACCCGTCACGGCCCGCGTCATGGCGGTGGTACCGCCGATGCCGATGATTTCGTTCAAGAGCTTTGCCATGCTGTCTGCATCCAGAGGCATTGCGCGGCGTACGCGGATCACGGCATCTGTTCCAGTAACGCGGCGTGGCGCGCGGTAAAAGCCTTCCGCGTCTCAAGCGGTGGTCGCAAGACGATCTTTAGACCGTCCATCAGCGCCGCATCAGGCTTACGGAAAAACTTGCTCGCCTCGGCTTCAGAGAAGCCGGCAATTTGCGTCGCCTCCATCCATGCGCTGACGCGGTCCGCTTTTTTTATCTGTTTCTTGATGGCAGCGGGGATCGCGGCAGGCAGGCCAAAACGGATATGGATCGCCGCTGTCAGCCGTTCGTCCAGCGCGCCGTATCCTGGCCCCACAGCCGCCTTTACTGGCGAAATCATGTCGCCGATTACATATTCCGGCGCATCATGCAGCAGCGCGGCAAGCTGCCACTTGACCGCGACGCCGGGCGCAATCCGGGCAAAAAGCGTCTCGACCAGTAGCGAATGTTCTGCCACGGAATAGGCGAAATCGCCCCGCGTCTGCCCGTTCCAGCGCGCGACAAACGCAAGGCCATGCGCGATGTCTTCAATCTCGATATCCACCGGGGTCGGGTCCAGCAGGTCAAGCCGGCGTCCCGACAACATACGCTGCCACGCGCGAGGTTGCTGCGCCATATTTTGCCCCTTGTGTTGGATCCGTGTCGGCAGGCAGGAAACACCTGATGAGCCAACGAGGTCAACAGCCGTTGAGGTTGGCAGAGCAAAATGCTACGCGGCGGCCAAACCTTTCACCAAGGAGCGCCAGCATGGCCACGGATTACATCGTCAAGAATATCGACCTCGCGGAATATGGCCGCAAGGAACTCAACATCGCCGAAACCGAAATGCCGGGCCTGATGGCGCTGCGAGACGAATACGGCGAAAAGAAGCCGCTCAAGGGCTCGCGTATCGTCGGTTCGCTGCACATGACGATCCAGACGGCGGTTCTGATCGAGACACTTGTGGCGCTGGGCGCGGATGTACGCTGGGCCTCGTGCAACATCTTTTCCACGCAGGATCACGCAGCAGCGGCGATTGCCGCGACGGGTGTGCCTGTGTTCGCGATCAAAGGCCAGTCGCTGACAGAGCATTGGGATTATCTGGACAAGTCGTTTCAGTTCGCGGACGGCCCGAACCTGATCCTCGACGATGGCGGCGATGCGACGCTTTATGTACTGCTGGGCGCGCGCGCTGAGGCGGGTGAGGAAATTATCCCCGTCCCGACCTCCGAGGAAGAAGAGGCGATCAAGGTACAGATCAAGAAGCGCATGGCTGAAACCCCTGGTTGGTTCACAAAGATGCGCGATCAGATCAAAGGAGTATCCGAGGAAACGACGACGGGCGTGCACCGTCTCTATGAGCTGGTGAAGCAGGGTCAACTGCCCTTCCCGGCGATCAACGTGAACGATTCTGTGACCAAATCGAAGTTCGACAACAAATACGGCTGTAAGGAATCACTGGTCGACGGTATCCGCCGCGCCACCGACACGATGATGGCCGGCAAGGTCGCCGTCGTCATGGGTTACGGCGATGTCGGCAAAGGATCCGCCGCGTCCCTGAGCGGTGCGGGTGCCCGTGTCAAAGTAACCGAGGTTGATCCCATCTGCGCGCTGCAGGCCGCGATGGACGGTTTTGAGGTTGTTCTGTTGGAAGATGTGGTCGATAGCGCTGATATCTTCATCACCACCACGGGCAACAAGGACGTCATCCGCATCGAGCACATGCGCGAAATGAAAGACATGGCCATTGTCGGCAACATCGGTCATTTCGACAATGAAATTCAGGTTGCCGCGCTGAAGAACCACAAATGGACCAACATCAAAGAACAGGTCGATATGATCGAGATGCCCAATGGGCACCGTCTGATTCTGCTGTCCGAAGGCCGTCTGCTGAACCTCGGCAATGCGACCGGCCACCCATCCTTCGTGATGTCCGCGTCTTTTACCAATCAGGTGCTTGCGCAGATGGAGCTGTGGAATAACGGTGGCGACTACAAGAACGACGTTTACATACTGCCCAAGCATCTGGATGAAAAGGTTGCCCGCCTGCATCTGGACCGGATCGGCGTGAAGCTGTCCAAGCTGGACCCCGAACAGGCAGCCTATATCGGCGTTTCGCCTGATGGCCCGTTCAAGCCGGAACATTATCGCTATTAGGCGTGGGCCAGCGCCCACTCTGGGATGGACAATGACAACAAATACAAGCGCCGCCCCTTCGTGCATTGGGCGGCGCTTTTGCTGTTTATCGCATGTGGAACTGGATCGGGGGGTTGGGCCTTGCTAACCGACCCCGACACGCCGCTCGACCCTGCGTGGAATCCGACACAGCCGCTGCGCGTGACGGAACGGATCACGCCGCTGACGGCCTGGAAGTTGAGACGCGCGCTAGAGCCGGACGCGCAATGTCTTGCAGCGTTGCAGACGGGCGCGCGGTTTCAACGTTTGGATGATTTGAGCGCGGGCGATCGATGCGGAATTAACCCCCGTGTGCGTGTTTCAAGTCTGGGAACTGTGAACCTGAACCCTGTCGAAACGCGCTGCCAGACGGCTTTGCGCCTCGCCATGTGGACAGAGCACGGGCTCCGACCCACCACACAGAAACTGCTCGGTACCAACCTCACCCGGATCGAACATTTTTCGAGTTACAATTGCCGCGCGATGCGGACCGGTTGCGGAGAGACAATCCGCATGAGCACCCTGCAACAGCCAATGCCATCGACATCGCCGGGTTCATCACCGAAAACGGCACTCGCATCAGCCTTGCGCGCGACTGGGACCGGTGATGATCCCAAGGCGACATTCCTGGGTCGCGCCAATGCGACTTCCTGCGACAGGTTCCGCGTGACGCTGGAGCCAGACTACAACGGTCTCCATGCGGATCAGTTCTACTAGCAGCATATCGGCTGGGGGCCCGGCCGGGGGCTATGCCGTTGATAGGGGGAAAAGCACCGGGAAAATTTCCTTTTGCCAATTTACTTTTGCAACTAGGCTTCGCGGCGAGGTCGGGGTTTCTGACCAAGTCCAAGGTGGGAGAATTGAATATGGGCAAACGTGACGAGTTGATTGCGAAATATGCAGACGATCTGCGCAACAAATGTGGCATGCAGCCTGACATGGCGCTGCTGACCAAGGTAACGGTAGGCTGCGGCCCGTCAATCTACAACGCTGACGCCAGTACCGTTGCCGGTAGCGACGCGGCCGAACTGGAAACCGTCAAAAACAATTTTCTCATCAAAAAGCTTGGTCTGTCCGACAGTCCCGACCTGATGGGTGCCATCAACAAGGTCATCGACACCTATGGCCGTTCTGAGCGCAGCAAGCATCGGGCCGTCGTTTACTACATGCTGACAAAGCACTTCGGCAAAGAGTCTGCCTACAACTAGGCGGCTCTTGCCACGTCATCAGACGCCCGCTTTATTAAGCGGGCGTTTCTTTTTTTGATTGCCTTTAAGCTATTCAAAAATTGCAATTCTTCAGCCGTTGGGTTAGAAACAGTTATCGGCCAGTACGGCCAGAACAGATTTCATATACGTGTGCGGTGGACTTGGGAGCGCACGGGGTGAGAAAGGGTTCTGGCTTCATGGCTGGGACCCTTTCTTTTTTCTAGAACAGCCCCAGCACCAGACCAATTGCTGCACAGCCCAATACCGCATAGCCACTGTCGATCAGTGTCAATTTGAACGACCGTTCACTGTAGCCATTGTTCATCATGATCCAAGGGCTGATGAAAAACAGGCCGATCCCGATCCCCGAAACCAGCCCTTTGCCCGCCGTGTCAATTCCCGACAGTGCGAAGGCATGCGGCATCATGCCCGCTACAAGGTTCATCGCGATCCCCGCCATGACGAACGGCAGAGCTGGGCGGTTCGCAGGCCCACCGTCTGGCCCACGTTCAATCCCGGCGGCCCGCATCCACGGCTCAGCCAGCGCAATATACCACGCTGCGCCAACGCCAACGCCAAAGCCCGCGAGTGCGGCGATGATGACTGCAAAAAATCCCATGATCCGATCCCGCCATCCGACGATTTGGGGCAATCATGGCAGTGTGTCGGGTCGAAATCTACGGGGCCGTGTCACCCAAGGTACAGATCATACGCCATTCTGCATCCGTGACCGGCTGCACCGAGAGGCGCGAATTACGCACCAGGATCATCTCAGACAGACTTTCTTCGGCTTTGATCTGCTCCAGCGTCACAGGGACGTTAAAGCCACGTACCGCGTTGATATCCACGCACTCCCAGCGGTCGTCGTCCGTCGTGCTGTCAGGATGCGACGCGCGCAGGATTTCAACGATGCCAACGACGGCCTTCTCTTTCTGGGAATGGTAAAAGAAACCCAGATCGCCAACCTTCATCTCGCGCATGAAATTTCGGGCCTGATAATTTCGCACGCCGTCCCATTCTTCGCCCTGATCACCTTTGGCGACCTGGTCGTCCCAGCTCCAGGTCGACGGTTCAGATTTGAAAAGCCAATATGCCATCATCCGACGACCTTTTTCCACTCGGTCAGCGTGACACTCGCGAACAGCCCTGCCTTGGCATAGGGATCGTTCGCTGCCCAGCTTTGCGCGGCGGCCATATCCGGCACATCCAGCACGATAAGGGATCCGATCATGCCACCTTCGGGGGCGATCAACGGACCAGCCAAGTGCACCATTTCGGTCGAGCCAAGGTAATCTACATGCGCGGGGCGGTTTTCCATCCGCACGTCCAACGCGCCGGGTTTGTCATGGGCGATAAGAGCGACAAGCATATTATTCTTCCTTCAAGGGGCGGGTCAAAAGTGCGCGCATGGCGCTGGCAACATCTAGCTGTTTGTCCAGCAATCCTGCAACGGCGTTCGTGATCGGCATGTCGAGGGCCTGAGCCTTGGCCAGTTTTGCAACGGCGCGCGCGGTGGCGGCACCTTCGACCGTGGTCGATGCATCGAACGCACTGCGCGCACCCATCGACAATCCCAACCGGTAATTTCGTGACTGGCTTGACGTGCAGGTCAGCGTAAGATCGCCAAAGCCGGAAAGCCCCGACAACGTCGCGGGCAAAGCCCCGACATGCGCGGCCATTCGCTGCATCTCGGCATAGCCACGCGTCATCAGCGCCGCGCGCGCGCTTTCGCCAAGGCCCGCGCCCATCGCCACACCACAGGCAATCGCGACGACATTCTTGAGTGCACCGCCAAGTTCAGCACCGATGGTGTCGGTCGTCCGGTAAAGCCGCAGTGCCGATGTCGTTAGCATCTGTTGGAGAGCTTTGCCCAAAGCATCGTCGGCGCAGGCAATTGTGAGTGCCGTTGGCAATCCGCGCGCAATATCAGCAGCAAAGCTGGGTCCAGTCAGGATCGCGGCATGTGCATCCGGCACGAAGTCACGGATCAAGGCAACGGGCCCCTGACCGGTTTGCAGATCAATACCCTTACAACACGCCACGAGAGTCTTGCCGGCAAGATGCTCGGCGTGTTCGGATAGAAATCCGCGCAATCGTTGCATCGGGACCGCAATCAGCAACGTGTCGGCCTCGGTCGCCCTGGCCAGTTCAGACGTGACAGCCAATGTGTCAGGGAACCGGCAGCCCGGCAGCCGCTCGGTATTCTCGCGGGTTTTATCCATCCCGCGCGTGTCGCGCGCCCACAGGGTCACGCTGCCCTCTTGGGCAAGCGAAATCGTCAGCGCAGTGCCGAACGCGCCTGCGCCCAAGACGGAAACGCTCATGCTTTTGCCCCTTTCTTGCCGCTGCCCAACATCCCCGGCTGAGATTGATCCAACGGCCAGCGCGGTCGGGCAGACAGCGCCATGTTGTCTGGCTCGCGCAGGTCCATCTGTTCGAAAGCCGCATAGGCGATCATCGCCGCGTTGTCTGTACACAGGGCCATTGGCGGGGCAACAAATTGAACGCCCAGATCACGCGCAACAGCCTCTAAACGGGCGCGAATAGCCATATTCGCCGCGACGCCACCTGCTACGCACAAGGTTGGAGCTGTCGGTCCAAGCGCAAGGTATAGCGCCAATGCGCGCCTTGTCTTTTCCGAAAGCACATCAACGACAGCGGCCTGAAAACCGGCAGCAAGATCGATCTGATCTCGCCTCTTAAGCGACCCATCTGCGCACAAAAGCGCATCACGCTGGCGCAACACGGCAGTCTTGAGGCCCGAGAATGACATATCACAGCCGTCCCGGTCCAGCAGGGGGCGCGGAAAAGCAAACCGGGCGGGATCGCCTTGCAGTGCCGAGGCTTCAATCGCCGGTCCGCCCGGTTGGGGCAGGGCGACAAGGCGGGCAATTTTGTCGAACGCCTCACCCGGTGCATCATCGATGGTGCCCCCAAGCCGCTGAAAAGATTGCGCCGAGCGCACAATCAGAAATTGGCAATGTCCGCCGGAAACAAGCAACATAAGATATGGGTAAGCAACGCCGTCTGTCAGTCGAGGCGTCAATGCATGACCCGCCAGATGATTGATGCCATAGAGCGGAATGCCAAGCGCTGCAGACAGTCCCTTGGCACACATCACGCCTGAAACGACGCCGCCGATAAGCCCCGGACCGGCGGTAACCGCAACGGCGTCAATGTCCCGCAGGGTCAATTTGGCCTTTATTAGAGCCTGTTCCACACAAATATCGAGTTTTTCTGCATGCGCGCGAGCCGCTATTTCCGGAACCACACCGCCAAAATCCGCGTGCAGGTCATTCTGGCCCATAACCACAGATGACAATATCTCGGCACCTCCGGCCCTGCGCCCGCGCACCAGGGCAGCAGCGGTATCATCACAACTGCTTTCAAGGCCGAGAATGGTGCGGACAGACATCGGTGCTGCGTTTCCGTTGCAAGGAGCGTTGCGCGCAGGTATCACCCTAAGCCTTGGCAAACAATCCTGAGAGCGCCCGCCCGCATGGCCAAACCCACACTTTTGCTGACCAGACCAGAGCCGGGCGCGCAACGTTTTGCGGCGCGGCTCAGCGATGCTATCCGGGCAAGGGTCGATGTCATGATCGCCCCCTTGCTGGAAATCGTGCCAACAGGAGCAACTTGGGACCCTTCAGCCGTTGCGGGCGTTATTTTCACTTCGGTGAATGGGGTAAATCTTGCCGGGCCGGGCGATGGCCAGCCCGCTTACTGTGTCGGGGAAAGTACCGCACACGCCGCGAAATGTGCCAATTGGCGTGTGTTAGAGACGGCAACGACTGCTGAAGCTTTGATCGACCGGATTTCGCAAGCCAATCCAGCGGTGCCGTTGATTCACCTTGCGGGAAGGTGCCGTCGCGGTGACATTTCTGAAAGATTGTCTGCGCAAGGAATAGCGACGAGCGTGCTGACCCTCTATGACCAACGCGCCTGCACTTTGAATGAGGCAGCCCGCACAGCACTGCAAGCTCCCACGATAGCCCCACTTTTTTCACCACGGACGGCCCTGTTGCTGACACAACAAGAGCTAAGTCTGCGGAACGTTCACGTTATAGCGCTCAGCCCGGCGGTGGCTGACTCTTTGAGCGGGCAAGATCTGCATAAATGCGATACTTTGCCTGAACCAAGGGGGGATCTGATGCTGGCAGCCGTTGAAAAGCTGTGTGCTGGCACCACCATGCCTTGAGAGGGCGTGACTAGCCGGATAAGGTTATCGCGATATAGTGATGATCCGTTAAGAATCGAAAAGGGTGGACGCGGTGGCGACAGAGAAGAAAAACAGCTCTTCCAAAAGCAAAGAGTCCAAACCTGAAGCGGAAACGCCTAAGATTGAAGAGGCCGTTCTGATCGAAGACCCGGTCGAGGATGAAACCTCCTTGGACGCAGAGACCAAGAGTGAAGCGGAAGATGCGCCGGAACAGGAAGCCGTCATGGTCGCACCGGTCCCGGCACCGATCCCAGAACCCGCAAACAACCCGAGCAGCTTCTGGCCGCTTCTGTTGGGTGGTATTATTGCGGCGGTCCTTGGCTTTCTCGCATCCGAGCTCGATCTTTTCGGCGGCGGTGACAATACGGAAGTCGCACAGTTGCGTAGCGAATTGGCCAGCCAGCAGCAACGTATTGCGACCCTTGAAGAAGCAGAGCCCGTGTCGCCCGATGGTCTTTTGACAGATGTCGAGACGCGGCTTGATACGTTAGATGACGGATTGGCCACTGTGCAGGAACGCGTGACGGCATTGGAACAACGGCCTGTTTCGACCGGCGATTCCACTGCTGATACTGCTGCCTACGAGAACCAACTGAACGCGCTGCAGGCATCTGTCGAAGACCAACGCACCGAGATTGAAGGGCTGTTGCAAAATGCCCGTTCTGTTGAGGAAGCGACGGCGGAAGCCGCCAAGGTGGCGAGCGCACAGGCCGCGTTGACGCGGATCATTTCCGCCATCGACGATGGCCAACCCTACGCCACAGCGCTCGCTGATCTGCAGTCGAGCGGTGCGGATGTGCCACCAGCGCTTGTTGAAAATGCCGATGGCGTTGCCACATTGGCCGCTTTGCAGGATAGGTTCCCGGACATTGCCCGGCAAGCTTTGGCAGATGCGCGGGCCAATGCGCCCGGGGAAGAAGCGCAAGGCTTGGGCGGTTTTCTTAAACGCCAGTTAGGGGCCCGCTCCGTGACACCGCGTGAAGGCAGCGATGCAGATGCTGTCCTGTCGCGCGCCGAAGCATCCCTGCGTAGTGGGAATCTGGGACAGACTCTGACCGAACTCGATGCGCTACCAGAGGCGGGCGCAACTGCACTTGCAGAATGGCGCGCCACAGCCGAAAGCCGTCTATCGGCAAAATCCGCGGCAATCGATCTGTCGCAAAGCCTGACGGCCAACTGAGGAAATTCACTATGCTCTGGTCACTCATCAAGATTATCCTGTTCATTGCCGTTGTCGCGGCGCTTGCTTGGGGGGCCGGATTCCTTCTGGAAAGCCAAGGCGGCATGCAATTGCGGGTAATGGGGACAGAGTTTAACTTTGGTCCGCTGGAAACTGTAGTAGCCGTCGTTGTCTTGATGCTGGGTGTTTGGTTGCTGCTCAAGGTGCTGTCGCTGCTGGTCGCAATCGCCAAATTCCTTAACGGGGATGAGACGGCGATGTCGCGCTATTTCGACCGCAACCGTGAGCGCAAGGGATTTGAAGCATTGTCTGAGGGCCTGATGGCGTTGGCCAGCGGCGAGGGCCGCGTCGCAATGGCGAAGGCGGCAAAGGCGGACAGGTATCTCAACAAGCCAGAGCTGACCAATCTGCTGACTGCCCAGGCCGCAGAACTGGCAGGCGACCGCCGCAAGGCTGAAGAAACATACCGCAAGTTGGTCGAGAATGAATCGACAAGATTTGTTGGCGTGCGCGGGATCATGAAGCAAAAGCTGGCAGAAGGTGATACAGACACCGCGCTCGCGCTCGCTGAGAAAGCGTTCGCGCTGAAACCAAAGCACGAAGAAACTGGCGATGTGCTGTTGAGGCTTCAGGCCGCCAAAGAGGATTGGACCGGTGCGCGGCAGACACTGAGCGCAAAACTCAAGAACGGTCAGCTTCCCCGTGATGTTCATCGCCGCCGCGACGCTGTTCTGGCACTTTCGGAGGCCAAGGATATCTTTGCCGAGGGCAGCAGCATTGAGGCACGCGAGGCCGCCATAGAAGCGAATCGCCTTTCGCCCGACTTGATTCCAGCCGCCGTAATGGCTGCGCGCGGGTACGTCGAGCGGGCGAAACCGCGATATGCTGCTCGCGTTCTGAAAAAGGCGTGGGAAGCGCACCCGCATCCTGATCTTGCTGCCGCCTTTGCAGCCATCGAGCCTGAAGAGACACCGTCAAAACGGATAAAGCGTTTTGCCGCTCTCACCCGGTCGCACCCGAATCATCCAGAAAGCCGTATGCTTTTGTCGGAACTTCACATTGCCAATGAGGATTTCCCCGAAGCACGCCGTGCGCTGGGCGATCTGGTTGAAACCGATCCAACCGCGCGTTCCGTCACGCTGATGGCAGCAATTGAACGTGGCGAAGGCGCTTCTGATACGGTGGTCAAAGGCTGGCTCGCCCGCGCGCTGAATGTGTCGAGGGGTCCGCAATGGGTGTGCGAGAATTGCCAGTATATCCATCATGAATGGAAACCGATCTGCACCAATTGCAACAGCTTTGATACGCTGGCCTGGAAGACACCCCCAACGGCGGAGGTCGCGATGCCCGGCGGCGTGCAGATGTTGCCGCTGATTGTCGGGGCCGTGCAAGATCAATCTCTTGCAGAGGATGATGGTGGGTTAGACGATGCCGAAATCGTCGAAGAAGCTGCTCTGGCAGATGGATCGACCACTGGTACCGCAAAAGAAGAAACGCCGAAACCGGTGTAATCTTTGCCCCGGCGGTGCGGGGCAAAGTCAGAACTTCAGATCAGTACCATTGACCGATCCATAGCTTGTCACCGTCGATCTTGGTAATCGCGCCCACGAAGGGCGCGGGTGACGAGACAATTGGCGCGTTGGAATTCGTAACCATCTGCGTGCCATCTGCAAAACGCACATACTCGCCGTTCCCATTGCCGCCGCGTTCAATGACAGCGCCGCTGGGGCCATTGGCGTCTTTGGTGACAGTACCCACCATGTTCTCGTTGGTAACGACCCTTTTCCAGCTGCTCCACCCATTGTTGTCGGCACGGAAATAGGCATCTTGGGTGCCTGTCGTTTCCACCAGAAACTGCGTACCGCGGACCCCGGCGGTCGAGGTGCAGAATCCCACGAACGCGCCATTGGTGGTAGGGGAATTCATCGGCACATCGGTCCCCATGGGGTTGCCGATCATCCCGCACAAAGCCCGTACATCGTTCATGTCATGGGTCGCGTTGTACCAGATGGCGCGGCTGCCCAGCCCATAGGCCCCCACTGACAAAAGCTTCCCCTCCGTTCTATCCAGTTGGTTGGATTGCACCGCAGCCCCGGTCAGATTGCCTGTTGTTTCGTTTATAACCAGCGCTTCGTTCCACGTGGCACCGTCTGCGGAGACCTTGATCGAAAATCCATTGGAGCCGTTCAATCCCATTTCCGCATGGCCGACAAAACTGGTCTGATAAAAAAGCGAAGCGGTATCGCCTGCGCTTGCCTTGTTGAGCTTTAGTTGGTGACCCGCCCCTGCATTGCTGAGCAGAGTCGCATCACTGCTGACGCTTAGGCGGTTGGTCGTATCGGCAGTGGCGTTAATCCCAAGTTGCGGCAGCGTAACGATTGCGGCATTTCCGGTGACAGTCACCCAGGTGGATCCATCCCAGACGCGCAATTCAGAGGTGCCGGTGTCCCACGCCCGCCATCCCGCGCGTGGCGTGGTAAAGAACCATGTTCCATCCAGATACGCGGCGAGCATGTTGTCTTGTCCGGCCCATGCGCCATTGGGGTTCGCCCCGACCGCATAGACATCCCCTTCTACCGGAATGGCAGGTGGATCGGTCACATCCGTAGCTTTGACGCTGAGTTGGGTCAGAACATCAAGTTGCCGCAGCGCTTCGTTGTGCGTCACGTGTTTTTGCGCCTGCGAGGGTAGTAAGTAGGGCAGATCGAGGATCGGGGAACGGTCGGGCATGCGGGCCTCCGGGCATGTGTGAAACTGCCACGGAACATGCGCGCGCTGCGTTAACCGCTGAGAAACATGGCGCTCGGTCGGTTAAGCAATTGTTTACCACGCGACATCCGCCTTGTTCCCCTGCGCGCTTAGAGGGTAATGAGGCGCAACAGACGCAGGGGGGCAGTCTACATGCTGATCTCAATCGAAAAACGGTTTCTTTTTGTTGCCAATACCAAGACGGCCTCGACCTCCATCGAGCACGTTCTGATGCCTTATGCCGATATCTATCGGGGCGGCACGCCCGCACGGAAACATACGCCCATGACCAAGGTGATCCGCAGCTATCCGTTTCTGTTCAACCAACCCGGATACGAGACCGGCAGCTTTTTTCGTTTCGGCGTTATGCGTGAACCGATTGAATGGATAAACTCTTGGTTTCGCTATAGGAAAGGCAACCAAACCGCAGCGCCACTGCCAGCTGAAATGGATTTTCCCGCATTCTGGAAAGCGCGGGACTGGAATATTCAACGCGTGAACGGCAAGCCGAACCTGCAACAGGACATGTTCTGCAATCCCAAAGGCGCGATGCTTGTTGATATGGTGATCCCGCACCATGAGTTGACTCAGACCTTCGCCACCATTTGCCGTGCGCTCAAGATACCCGCGCCGCTACCACGCAAGAACGTCAGCACGCTGAGCGAAAGCCCGGACATGCCTGCGGAGCTAGCGGCAGAGTTGCGCGCGCATTACGCCCCTGACTATGCGTTGTGGAACAAGCTGCCTGAGATTAACGCGAAGGGCATGAACAAGCTCATGACCCGGATCGCGCCCCATATCGCGCCCGAAACCGGTGCCCGCTAAGGGGCCGATGTTTGTAGGGAAGCGCGTGATGTTGCGCCTCGCTCACCAGATATCGATGACTTAGACTACTTACTCCGCGCATTAGATTTGCGCGAGTATAGGGCATATATTTGCGCGTCGCACCGCAAAGGTTCTTGCCCCCGCGGTCCGTCGGCTTGCGTCAAAGACCGGACCTTGGTGAAACGCTCAGCTAACGGCAGGAATGATGAGGGTTTTTCGATGCGGGCCATTGCGCGTGGTTTCGGCGGGGGCTGACCTTGGCCCGGGTTGACAAACCTCTCAGGGAGGAAGCCGTGGGAGGCTGGGTTTGACCTATGGGGAAAGCGCGAGACCTCTATAGGTTCGTTCCGACGTTTGCACAGTTGGCGAAGATTTGCGGTGCGCCTCAAAGGCGTTGATCTGTATGGTCTTGGCTTTGATTGCGATCAGTATCGGTGCGTTTTCGGTGTTTTGGATTGCTCGGCGCAGAACGATGCTCCACCCGAATGAAGAGCAATGGGGTGCCAGTGAAGTGCATTTTGACGTGCATCTCGTCATGCGGCAGTCTTTCAGGGTGGCGCGCGGGTTTGTGGCTTCTGACCGCGTCTGAAGGTCTCGATGGTGCGCATCTGGCCTCCGCAATCGCGGCATGGCTCTCGGAGGGTCAGCGGGATGATCTCGGCAGTTGGCGGGTCTTCGTGCTCGATTACTTCCGCGCCAAGCAATACGCGAACCTTTGCGATGTTGGTTTTACGGGTCGCACTGGCGAGCAAGCCATAGTGGCGGATGCGGTGGAACCCGTCCGGAAGCACATGGATCAGGAAGCTGCGGTTGAACTCATCCGTGTCCAGGCGCATCACTTTTTGG
>Ga0115567_10003092_pt1 | contig 16481 bp, 13 predicted proteins | sample COGITO_mtgs_1204_2_FD_88679 | JGI IMG/M metagenome (GOLD analysis project Ga0115567, IMG submission 88679) | Pelagic marine microbial communities from North Sea - COGITO_mtgs_120412 | ecosystem: Environmental > Aquatic > Marine > Epipelagic | place: Germany:Helgoland, sampling site Kabeltonne... | reverse complement strand
TACGTTTTAAAGTGCGGTAAAATAGCTTGGCCGACACTTTTTTAAAGAAGGTCTCACCTTTGCGTTTATTCCGTTTTGCATACACCACCTCAAAACCTTCTTCGTATTTTTTATGTAATAGTGGAATCAATTCGGGAGGGTCCTGCAAATCGCCGTCAATGATCACAATGGCATCTCCTTTACACGCATCTAAACCGGCTGTTACAGCGATCTGATGCCCAAAATTGCGACTGAAATTAATAAAATAGGAATGACTATCTTTTTCTGAAAGTTGCATCAATGTCAATAAAGAATTGTCTTTACTGCCGTCGTTTACAAAAATAAGTTCGTAGTTATCGGTAACTTTTAAAACACTCTCGGTAAGTCTTAGGTGCAACTCAGGAATGATCTCCGCCTCGTTATAAATAGGGATAATGACCGAAAGTTTTACCGTGCTGTCCATAAAATCACTGATCATTTTTTTTACTATTTTTCACTACTCACTACTCACTACTCACTACTCACTACTCACTACTCACTTAGACCGTCGTCTGTACCACTTCAAAAATCTGACTTTCATCACATTTAAGTGTTTTTGAAGGATATTTTAATAGCAGCGCATAATCGTGTGTCGCCATTAAGATCGTATTTCCATTTTTATTGATCTGTTGCAGAACTTCCATAACCTCTACGCTGGTTTGCGGGTCTAGATTACCGGTAGGTTCATCTGCTAAAATCAACTCTGGATCATTCAATAAAGCTCTTGCTATGGCTACACGTTGTTGCTCGCCACCACTCAACTGGTACGGAAATTTAAACGCCTTCGTCTTCATGTTCACTTTATCAAGCACTTCGTTGATTTTGCTTTCCATCGCTGCTTTATCGGTCCAGCCTGTGGCAGTTAATACAAAGTATAAATTTTTAAAGACGGTACGATCATTCAATAGTTTAAAATCTTGAAAAACAACGCCCAGTTTTCGGCGTAAAAAAGGAATGTCTTTTTCTTTTAAGGTTGGAAGGTCATAACCAACGATGGAGCCTTCGCCCTCCTGTAAAGGAAGATCACCATACAGGGTCTTCATAAAACTACTTTTACCTGTCCCGGTTTTACCTATTAAATACACGAATTCTCCTTTTTCTACGGTAACTGAAACATCGCTGAGAATTAAATTCTCACGTTGAAAAATAGAAGCGTCTTTTAAATGTAATACGGGTTGTGACATGAATTATGTTATATTTTACGGTTGCGGATTTGAGACTTTTTATAAGCCTCAAAAGTATTGTTAATTTTCAATTTTAGAAACTTTTTCTTTCAGCGTTTCAATCTCTTTCTGTTGTGCTAAAGTATATAACGTCAATTCTTCTATTTTCTGAAGTAATACTAGATTCATTTCTTTTAATTGAAGTCCGTTAGCTTCTAATTCTTTTGCTGAAGGCACTTCAGGAAGATGATGGTAGGCTTCTATGTAAGCTGAAAGCTCTTGTAAAGATAACATTTTGTAGTCGGGCTTTACTTCCGAAGCCCCTGTAAAATAAAGTTCAAAAACATAATCTGGCGCCACGGCGCCGTTTAAGTCTACGAGTACTTCTTGGGTATGGATCTTCCCTTTTACTGTTAAGAGTTCATCTGGCGTTTTAGTACCAATGCCCACTTTACCGTTTGATTCGTTAATAACACCTGCGTAATTTCTTTGCGCAGTGCAGCTCATGGTCACGACAGCGAGCAGTAGTAATAACGTTAAATTCTTCATAAGATATTTCAGTTTTAAAATCTATTGGCTTTAAAATTAGGTAATTTTCCGCCTTTAAAATCTTTCAGCAGTAATTTAATATAATTAAGATTGAATTCTTGCGTTATTTGAATATACAAAACAAACCCTTTCTAACAATCAACATATATCCTATGTTTAAGAACCTCATCACTTTTTCTCTTTTTCTTTGCATGTCCCTTTCTTTATTTGGACAGCAAACGGCTGCTTTTACAAATGACCTAGTAGACTATAATAAAGCGATAGAGCTGTATAAGAACAATCAGTTTCTAGCAGCGCAAAGCTTGTTTACCAAAGTGAAAAGCGATGCAAAAGATGAAACCATTGAAGCAGACTGTGCGTATTACATCGCCAATTGTGCTGTACGACTTAATCAGCAGAATGCCGATCAGCTAATTGAAGAATTTGTAACCGATTATCCTACGAGCATTAAACGGAATGAAGCCTATATTAATGTAGCGAGCTATTACTTTGATAATGGAAAGTACTCCTATGCGCTAAAATATTACGATAAAATCGATGAAGCAAGCGTGCCGCGTAGTGAACGAGAGAAGTACAATTTTAACTTAGGATATGCCTATTTTAAGAGTAAGCGAAATAACGAGGCAAAAAAATATTTTAACCGTGTGACCACTTCCGAAAAATATGGCTCTCAGGCGAAATATTATTTGGGTTTTATCGCGTACGAAGGGGATGACTATGAGGAAGCAAATACGCTGTTTGAAGAAGTAAAAGACGAAGATCGCTATGCGGAAGGCTTAAGCTATTACCAGGCGGACATGAATTTTAAACTCGGTAAGTTTGACAAAGCCATCGCGTTGGGCTCAGAACAGTTTGACCAATCAAACCCGAAAGAGAAAAGTGAACTCTCAAAAATTATTGGAGAAAGTTATTTTAACTTAGAGCAATACGCAGAAGCGATCCCTTATTTAAAGGAATATAAAGGGAATCGAGGACGTTGGAACAATACCGATTACTATCAATTAGGGTATGCTTATTACAAACAAGGTGAGTTTCAGAATGCTATTAATGAATTCAATAAGATCATAGACGGGAATAATTCCGTTGCCCAGAATGCGTATTACCATTTAGCTGAAAGTTATCTGGAACTTGACCAGAAACAACAGGCCTTAAATGCCTTTAAAAATGCGTCAGAGATGGATTTCAGTCCCGAAATACAGGAAGATGCTTTTTTAAACTATGCAAAATTGAGTTATGAGATAGGGAATAGCTACAAAAGTGCCCCACAGGTAATTCTTTCATTTATAGAAACGTATCCGGATAATCAAAATAATGAGGCGCTAAAAGACCTTTTGATTGATAGCTATATCACTTCAAAAAACTACAGAGCAGCGATGGAATTGTTAGAAAACAACAAGTCGTTCGAAAACAAACTAGCGTATCAAAAAGTAGGTTTCTACCGCGGTATTGAACTGTATAATGAAGGAGCCTATGCAGAAGCAAAGGAATTCTTTAATAAATCATTGAAAGAACCACGGGATGCTAAATTTACGGCCCGAGCAACCTACTGGAAGGCGGAAAGTGATTACAACCTCAATAATTTTAACGAAGCACTTTTAGGCTACAAACAATATTTACAGTTGCCAGAAGCCTCGGCAACTCCAGAATATAAGGACAGTGCATATAACATAGCGTACAACCAATTTAAGCTGAAGAACTATAATGATGCGATTAGTAACTTTAAAAAATATGTAAGCTCAAATCCTTCGGATACGGCACAAAAGGTAGATGCGTATTTACGATTAGGAGATAGTTATTTTGTGACCAGCCAGTATTGGCCAGCGATGGAAAATTATAATACTGCCATCGAGCAAGGTACGTCAGATAAGGATTATGCGGCTTTTCAGAAGGCCATCAGTTATGGTTTTGTAGATAGAACCGATAGCAAAATTGAAGGGCTTACCGATTTTGCACGTCAATATCCTAACTCTATATATCGGGATGATGCGCTTTACGAATTAGGAAATACTTATGTGTCACAGGACAAAACGGTAGATGCTATTAAGGCATACGACCGGTTGATCAAAGAATCACCAAAAAGTAGCTATGTTTCAAAAACATTACTGAAAAAAGCACTGATCTATGATAACACCGGCAAGAGTAATGAAGCATTGGCTATTTTTAAACGCGTAGCAAACGACTTTCCCTCAACGCCAGAAGCATTACAGGCGGTGGCTTCAGCGAAACTTATTTATATAGACCAAGGCCGTGTAGACGAGTATGCGTCTTGGGTAAACACCTTGGATTTTGTAGATGTGGCCGATAATGAGTTGGACGATGCAGCGTATCAAGCTGCTGAGCAGCCTTATTTAGAAAACAAAAGCGGTCAAGCCGTTTCTCGATTTGAGGAGTATTTGAGACAATTCCCGAATGGATCACATGCATTACAAGCTCATTTCTACTTAGGGCAGTTATATTTTGCAGATGCTAAAAAAGAGGAAGCCATTTCGCATTATGAATTTGTGGTGAATAAAGAACGAAGTGAATTTACCGAACAGGCCTTAGCGCGTGTTTCTGAAATTTTCTTAGCGAAGAAGGATTATCAAAATGCGCTAAAATATTTGCAACGTTTGGAAACGGAAGCCGATTTTCCTCAAAACATCATCTTTGCACAGACCAATAGTATGAAAGCGAGCTATGAGCTTAAAAAATACAGTGAGGCAGTAAATTATGCGGAAAAAGTGCTACAGAACAGTAAAATTGATAATTCGATTAAAAGTGATGCACAGATTATTATTGCCCGTTCTGCCATAAAAACAAACAATGAAGCAAAAGCAAAAACGGCCTATGCCGAAGTGAGTAAAATCGCAACAGGACAATTAGCTGCCGAAGCCTTGTACTACGATGCCTACTTTAAAAACAAGGAAGGAAATTATGAAGGCTCGAATGCTTCGGTGCAAAAACTAGCTAAAGATTATAGTGGATATAAATACTTTGGAGCACGTGGTTTATTGCTCATGTCAAAAAACTTTTATGCGCTTAAAGATGCGTATCAGGCAAGTTATATTTTAGAAAGTATCATCACCAACTTTAGCGAATTTCAAGATGTGGTCGATGAGGCTAAAACAAACCTTGCTGCTATTAAAGCTTCGGAAGCAAAAACAAATGCTTCGGTAGAAACAGACGGAAATTAAGCCCTTCCGAAGAAAAAAAACAAATCAATCTTTCATCAAACGAAACCTCAATTCTATGTTCAACACCAGAGCACAAAATAATTTTCAATTTTCATTCCCATATCAATTTATTCCCCCTTTGACTTGCCTCCGACGAGTGAGGCACGAACGAGAGGAAGGCACAATTAAGGGTGTGTTTGCAATAGCACTATTTTTAATATTCGCTACAACCACATTCGCCCAAGACGACAAGGAAAACATCGGCACCGAGGTAGTAAATATTGTAAAGCCCTATACGCCTACGATTAGCGATGCTTTTAAAGTAAAGCAAACACCTGTGTTGAATGATTCGATCACTACCACAAAGCGACCCGTACAGTACAGTATTTTTTCGGTTCCTGTGGCGTCGACGTTTACGCCTGCAAAAGGGAAAGCGGCAACAGTAGAAAAAGCAGAGCGCATAAAATTGTACGACAATTATGCAACCTTGGGCTTTGGGAATTTCACGAGCATCCTTGGAGAATTGTATAGTAATTTTGAGATAAGCCGAACTGATAACGCAGGGTTTTTCTTTCGGCATAATTCCTCACAAGGCGGTATTGACGATATTCAACTAGAAAATAAATACTATGACACGCGATTGGACGGGCAATATACGAGCAGACAGCGCGACGCGACCTATCATTTAAATGCAGGCGTGCAGCACCAATTGTACAATTGGTATGGGCTACCTAATTTTTATGAAAACGGCCCATCAGACGATATTTCGGGCATAGATCCACAACAAACCTACTTTAGTGGCTATGTGGGCGGAAGTATTGCGCTAGACGATTCGTTTTTTGAAAAGACAACAGCAGAGTTTCGGTTTTTAGGAGATGCTTTCAATTCATCCGAGCTTAATTTTAATGCAAAACCAGAGTTCGTCTTCGACTTAGAGGATTTTAGTGTAACGTTAGATGGCGAAGTAGATTATTTGAGCGGAAGCTTTGATAGAGGCTACCGAAGCAATCAAGGGATCGATTATAGTTATTTAAATGCTGGCCTTACGCCTTCATTGGTTTATGTACAAGACGATTTAACGTTGTCACTCGGGGTATCGGTTTTTGTGAGTTTGGATAATGAAAACAGTGCTTCAGATTTGTTTATCTACCCAGCACTAAACGCATCCTATAGATTGGTAGACGAATTCCTAATCGCCTATGCAGGAGCCGATGGTGGTCTGGAACAGAACAGCTACTATAACTTTAAAGAAGTAAATCCGTATGTTTCTCCTACCTTATCTATCGCACCTACAAGTCATTTGTACGATGGTTTTGCAGGGTTAAAAGGAAAATTGTCTAATGCGGTGGGGTATAATTTGAGAGCATCCTATGGTAAAGATGAGAACAAGGCTTTATTTCAGGCAAATGCTATTACAGAAGGGGCAACCAATCTTGAAGATTATGAATATGGTAATTCCTTCGGAATTGTCTATGATGATATTAATACCTTCGCATTGTTTGGAGAGCTAAAAGTGGATATTTCTGAAGCATTTTCGCTGGGGATTAATGGTACCTATTATAGCTATGAGACGACAAACGAAGCGCAACCTTGGAATTTACCAGAGTATGAAGCTACAGTCTTTACCAATTTTAATATTACTGAAAAATTATACGGAGGTGCTTCGGTTTTCTTGGTTGGGGAGCGCAAAGATCTAAATACGTTTCAACCCTTTAATACGTCTTCATTTAATTTGACTGAAGTTACTTTAGACAGCTACATTGATGCAAACGTACATTTGGGCTATCGTATTAACGAGCGTCTTTCCTTTTTTGCCAAAGGGAGCAACCTTTTAAGCGATAACTACGAGAAATGGTACAATTACCCGGTACAGGGTATTCAAGGGCTGCTGGGGGCTACGTATAAGTTTGATTGGTAGCTTTCCAGAACTACACAATATTTAAATAAATAAAGCATTCGCAACAGTGGATGCTTTTTGTATTTTTACCGAAAATATTGATATCATGAAAACATTACTCCTCTTCTTTTCTTTGCTCCTAATTTTTTCCTGCGCACCCGATAGAATTCCAGCAGACTTACTGGTTAAAAACGCAAACATTTATACGGTAAATGACACCTTTGACACGGCTAATGCTTTTGTGGTTAAAGATGGTAAAATTCTAGAAATTGGTATCAAACCAGAATTGGAATTGAAGTATGCTATTTCAGAAACCTATGATGCAGCAGGTAAAACGATTGTTCCTGGCTTAATAGATGCGCATGCACATTTATTTAACTTAGGTGTTTCATTACAGAATGTAGATCTGGTAGGAACCACGAGTTATCAAGAAGTGTTGGATAGAGTAGCTGCCTTTCAGGAAGAGAAAAATTCAGAATACATCATTGGCCGTGGTTGGGATCAAAATGACTGGGAAGTAAAAGAATTTCCATCAAAAAAAGAACTCGACTCACTATATCCAGAAATACCAGTAGCGCTCACGCGAGTTGACGGTCATGCCATGATTGTAAATAGTAAAGCATTAGAAATGGCGGGGATTACTTCAGAAACCAAAATGGAAGGTGGTGAAGTAATTTTAGAAAATGACGAACCTAACGGTATTTTAATCGATACACCGATGGGTTTAGTACGCTCCACATTTCCAGTAATGGACATTGCAAAAATGCGCCAATCGCTAAAAGATGCAGAAGAAATATGTGTAGCCTTAGGGCTCACCACAATAAATGATGCCGGATTGGATAAAGCGGTGATTGATTTAATTAATGAAATGCAACAAACCGATTCATTGGGGATACGGGTTTATGCCATGATAAGTAATACTCCTAAGAACTTGGATTATTATTTAAACAACGGGATTGTTAAGACAGACAGACTAAATGTACGCAGTGTAAAAGTGTATGCAGATGGCGCTTTAGGATCAAGAGGCGCTGCGATGCGTGCACCGTATAGTGATAAATCGGGACATTTTGGTGCCATGATAACGCCTATGGAGCGTTTACAATCGGCAGCAAATAGAATAGCCGCAGCAGGGTTTCAGATGAATACGCATGCGATTGGTGATTCGGCAAACGTGGCCGTGCTTCGTGCGTACGAAGAAGCTTTAAAAGATAAAACAGATGCCCGATGGAAAGTAGAACACGCACAAATAGTAACCCCACAAGATTTCGATTATTTTTCTAAGTATATTATTCCGTCTGTACAACCTACCCACGCTACGAGCGATATGTATTGGGCAGAAGATAGAGTAGGAACCGAACGCATTAAAGGGGCCTATGCCTACAAAACACTCTTGGAAAAGGCAGGAATTATTGCGTTAGGAACCGATTTTCCTGTAGAAAAAGTAAATCCGATGTTTACATTTTATGCTGCTGTGGCACGCAAGGATTTGGCTAATTTTCCTGCAGAGGGTTTCAGAAAAGAAGAAGCGTTAACACGGGAAGAAGCTTTAAAGGGAATGACGATCTGGGCAGCCTATTCTAATTTTGAAGAAAACGAAAAAGGAAGTATCGAAAAAGATAAATTCGCTGATTTCACCGTCCTAGATAGAGATATTATGACCATCCCAGAAGATAGCATACCGAAAGTGAAAGTATTGGCCACTTTTATCAACGGTAAAAAAGTGTTTGAAAAGGAGAAAATTGTTGAGTAACGAGTTACCTCTTTACCATTGTAAACAGATCGCTGAGTGATTTTTATTTTTCAGCAAAATGATGTCGAAATATTATTTCCCTCCCTTTACGCTAAGATCCTCTAAACAGAGTGCAGTATCAAATTGAGGGATTGCCGCCGTTTTATTTGCTTTCATATAGCGGTTGATTTCCGCCTTATTCGTATTTCTTGTTTCAAAATACATGAGACAGTTTTCTACAATGCAATGTTTAGTTTGCGAATTATCCTCGTGGTTTGTATGAATATCATCGTCTTGAATATTAACTAAACCAAACAGGTGTCCAAATTCATGATGGAGCGTGGTCGATTCTAATAGAGAAGTGTCAATGTTTTGTTGGCTTGCAATTTCACGAACCGTTTTTTCGTATATAACGATAGAAGTATTTTGGTATGCAGTCCCTAAGGTTACAGACGTGTCGGTATCATTGTCTGAGTTTCCGTTAGAGAAAAATATAAACACGGCTATATTATCACCTTCCGTATAACGTGTGCGACGTTCATCTTCAATATCCCTAATTTCACCTGTAGTGAATGGAAATCCTTGGGGTGCAGGGATCATTGTTTCTACAAAATTGATTCCATTGGGTTTATTAATTCGTTGGCTTAAAAAAGTGGTGAAGTTATCAATGGTTTCCTGTGCTGGCCTAAAAGCTTCAGAATATACAAGCTCTACGGTGAGACCGCTATAAATATCATTAGACAATAAATCTGCTGCAGAGGTACCCAATGCTTTTCTATTTTCCGCTTTAAAATCAGCTACACTATCCTCTTCACTATCACCCTTACAACCTATAAAAAGGAGGAATAATAAGGGGATTATCGATACTTTTCTAATGGCTATCTTCATAATTTTAATTTCGTACTTTTAGCAAACTTACTTTAATCTCATTATTATGAAAGTCCGCGGTCTCTTTTTAACGCTTTTTTTAACGATATGTTTCTCGGTCACTGCACAAATAGACAAGTTTGATGCCAAAACCTTACACTATTTGGATATAAATGGTACAGAAAAGCAATATAATGAAGCGTACGACTCTATGTTTGTGATGCTTCGGAAAAAATATACAGGCGTGGATGTCCCAGAATCTTTTTGGACAAAAATACAATCGGATAAAAGCGAAAAGATTGCTGAAGTAAAAAAAATGCTCAGTTTCGCCTACCGAAACAACTTTACTGAAACTGATATCGAAAAAATGACTAAGTTCTATGAATCTGAAACAGGTAAAAAATTGGTATCCAATCCGCGGTCACTCTCCGAATCTGAAAACAATGAAGTGGCAGCTTTTAATGCTAGCGAAATAGGGCAGAAAATCGCAACAAAGCGTACTAGCCTTACCAAGGATATCACGCAAGTTTCACAAGACTGGAGCCGCGAACTTTTTATAGATAAAATGACTGCTTTGACCAAGTTTGGCTACAAACCACTAAAACCTGAGCCTAAAAAGAAGGCACCAAAGAAAAAACCTGAGAATAAACCGTTGAGTGATGCGGCAATGGCCGAAAAGGCGAAGAGCGCAAAATTGGCAAATCCAGATAATTAAACACTTTTTTACTCTATTCTAATTAACCCTTCCTAAGGAGTCAATTATAAAGCAAACACTTTCTTATTTCCCGAGTGATAATATATTAGCAAACAATCGATAGGCACCTGGCACACCGGCGGGTAATTCTCTAAAGAAGCTGAGCCCGGTGTAGACATAATGTCCTTTCCCGTAATTTGCGACCAATAAAGAACCTTTTGTTTCTGCTTCGTCCTTGTCGTTCATTCCTAAAATAGGTGTGAAGGCAGGATCCCACTCATCTGGAAAATAAAGCCCACGTTCCTGTACCCAATTTTCAAAATCTGCTTTTGTGATCTTATTTGGTTTGTTTAAAACAGGATGTTCTGGAGCTAAGATTTTTACTTCAGAAAACTCATCGGTTACACGGTCCCGTGATAATTTTAAGGGTAGTGGCGATAAGTTTTCCGTTACTAATCCTCGACTTGTATTGTATTGTAACACTAACGTTCCGCCATTTTCTACATAGGTATTTAGTGCTGTCTGTTTAAAGGCTAATTCGGGTACTGTGTTATAGGCGCGAATTCCAACTACCACCGCATCGTATTTTTTTAAGTTGGCCGCATTTATTTCTGAAGGGGCGATGGTGGTTACGGTATAACCAATCTGTTTTAAGCTTTCCAGGATAGCATCACCAGCACCTTCGATATACCCGATGTTCTGTCCCTTTTTCTCGATCGATATACGCGCCACTTTAGCTTCAGAAGGTAATAGGACATTGGTAAACGGCAGATGGTCATAATCCAATTGTACCAGCTCTTTTGTAAAATATTTGTCACCCACTTGCACGAGAGGTCTTAGGTAGCCTTCACTTTGATTTTTAGATGGTGTTACTGTAAATACCATGGTTTTTTGTTCCCCAGCCTGTGAAAGCTCAAAAGTCTGCGTGGGTGGCATAACAGTCCAACCTTCAGGATGGTTTAATTGCACGGTGCCATTTACGTTTTCACGTCCCGCTCGTATGATGACCGGAATTTCTTTGGATTTTTCAGAAGCAAAAATGAGTACTTTTTCTGGAATACTCGCCGTCATTTCTGGGAGTACAGCCAATGGGCGATACACTTCGCCATCTACGGGATCATTAAATTTATAGACAATTTCTTTAGTAACTGAGACAGGAATTCCATTAATGCTCAAATTAAAAACTACTTTTTCTGGCGCAGGTGTTTCTGGTAATCCAATAAGGTCCTTTGGCGCCGCATACATTCCTAATGTACCTTTATCATTTAACCAATAGGGTGTAGATACCATTGTGCTTTCTGAAATTACTTGCCCTTCTACTTTAAAATCCTCGTTGGGTACTAAAGATTGCTTTGTTGAAACTAAACTTTTTCCTGAAGCTGTTTTGATCGATTGTAGTACGACTTCATTTGTTCCGCGGTTAATGGCTTCAAAGTCAACTTTAAAAGAACCGCTGGGATTGATGCTATTTGTTTCTGAAACCGCTTCGATAAAAATACCCCCGCAGTCTAAAATCAATTTTTCAAGCTGCGGTAGTTTTAGGCTTTTCCAATGTTTATCTTGTATGTTATTAAGTAAACGATACGCTTCCATTAATTTAGGAACCATTAATGAGGGTTCTTTAAAATTAAAATTTGCTTCTACATCGGTCAATATTTTCCCAATGGCGGCGCCTCCTTCAATACGTGACCAACTGGTGTCAATTCCAGAAAACAGGTTGGTTTTGTCCTTTGGAAAATCCCCTTTTAGAAATTCAAGGTATTCCGTTTCATTTCCTCTCGCTCCAGAACTTCCAAAACCTTGTGATTTGTGCATACTTCGGCTAAGCGCTGCAATCTCACCATTGGATAAGCCTAAAGACGGGTAATAGTTGCCTGTTTCTACTTCAACAAGGTTAGTTTTATCGGCTTCTTCAAATTTTTCTCTACTTCCGTAGAACCACCAAGAGGTATTAAAAAATAGGCGCTGCGGTTTCCACGTACCAAAGGTTGCTGCGGTTTCTGGGTATTTTGTAGCATCAGCTACGATGTCAAAGGCTTCTACGCTCAGCATAGCAGATGAGGTGTGGTGCCCGTGTGTGGAGCCAGGACTGCGATGATCAAACCTGTTAATAATGATGTCTGGTTTAAATTTACGGATTGCGCGCACAACGTCGCTCAATACTTCCTCTTTATTCCAAATTGCTAAGGTTTCATTAGGATGTTTTGAATAACCAAAATCGTTGGCGCGGGTAAAGAGTTGTTGCCCGCCATCGGTCCGTCTTGCAGCGAGTAGTTCTTGCGTTCTAATAACACCTAATAATTCACGTATTTCGGGCCCTACAAGATTTTGACCTCCGTCGCCACGTGTTAATGACAGATACGCGGTGCGCGCCTTTATATCGTTCGCTAAAAAAGATATCAATCGCGTATTCTCATCATCTGGATGTGCGGCTATATACATTGCCGAGCCAAGAAAATTAAGCTGTTGTAATTGATGGTATAATTCTGAAGTCGTCGGTTTTTGTGGTTGTTGTGCCGAAAGAATACCGGCAAATAAAAGGAATAGAAATCCAGTTAAAAAAGAAGTTCGCATGCGTTGATTTTTAACAGTTTTGATGAAATTCAAATATACCCAAAATAGGGGCGAGGCTTAATCGATTGGCTGTTCTTTAACATTGTCGTCCAATTCTTTTTCCTCTGCTAGATATTCAGGTAATTCTTCTGGTTTTATAACAGTTACACCTTTTTGAAGTAACATACTATTGGGGTATGCTATGATATTGTTGTGCTTGTTTCGTAATATAATCTGAAACGCCTTGATATCTTCAATAATACCTTCATAATCAAATTCTTTATCATGGATTACTACATAGTCGCCTATTTTATACGGAAATGTAAAAAACATAATAATACCACTGGTGATATTGCTAAGAATAGACCACTGTGCAAAAAGGGCAACACCAATAACAGCAAAAACCGAAGACATGACTAGGCCTAAATTTTTAAAGTCAACCCCCCAAATAAATATAAACATAAGGATGCTCAAAAATATAATTGAAAAATCGATGTGCTTAATAATAAGCCCTGTACGGTGTTCTACCTTTTCAGATTTTTTAGCAAAACGGCGAACGATGCCAACTAAAATCCATCGAAGCACGGTAAAGAATACAATGACGATTAGGCATAAAATGATTTCACGGAGATTATTTTGTAACATATATTTATTTTAATTGTAAGCTATCTCTTAAAAATAGGTCTGCGTTGCTGTTTTTTTGCCAATAAGCAGATTTAATGCGCTTCAACTTAACTGCAGTGGTTGTGTTGTTTAATGTATCTCGATCTTTTGCCGCATTGGTTTCTTCCCATTTTTCAATTTCAAAAGGAAAAGTGCTGGTAAAGTAAATCGTTAGTTTTCTTTTAAGTTCTGGATATTCCACGGCATAGCTGGTAAGCGAATCGCGTTGTGTTAACGTTGCATACGCTTTGTAAGGGGATGGCTCCTTATGTCGTAAACGTAAAAACTCAAAAGCTGGAATAACCATTACATCGCCCGTAGGCAGCTCTTCTGGATTGATGCGGATGAGATTCCAAAGTTCATCTTCTAACCATGTTTTATCAAGGGTCATTTCTATATCACCTTCAGATTGAAAATAGGAGTGCCCTATGAGTTCAAACTGCTTCCGGTTGTTTAATTGCAGATACGTCTGCCCACACCATTCCTGAACCGAATTGCTCACTTTTAGAGCATGATCTTTTGTGGCCAACGGATTAAAAGCACTTGTCATGATCGAATAAGGGTAAATACCGGTAATGAATTTTTTTGTTTTGTTCAATTTTAAAATAGGTAGATTTTCTTCAGAATAAGTATCTGCCTTTACCTGTTCTTTCGGAAGAAAGTCCTCTGTTACAAAAATGGTTACAGCAGTGCCATCCCTCAATTCACCATACCGCTCTTGCGTTAATTTGTAACTAGTGATTTCGGCGTTACCTGCATACCAATAGTCCTTAAATTCTGAAGAAAGATTTCTGGGAACTCCATTTTCAGCAACGGGTTCGATATTCGGTTTTATACTGTTGTTCTTTTCAGTGCTGTTACAATTTGAAAATAATAAAAGGGCAGCTATGGATATGGAATAAACTAAGAGGCGTTTCATGCGTTGTAGCGTTTCAGTAAAAATACTATTTATACTAATTGATTTGTACATTAAGGGCGCTGAAATTTTCGGTTTTAATAGTTGCGGTTTTAGTTTTCGGCCAATTCTAATAAGGTTTTATAGACCAATCTGGTAGGCAGTCCCATCACATTAAAAAAACAACCTTCAATTTTCTCTACTCCAATATAACCAATCCAGTCCTGTATACCATAGCTTCCTGCGCGATCATAGGGTTTATAAGTTTTTATATAATAATCAACCTCTTCGTTAGTTAATTCTTTAAACCAGACCTTGGTACAATCGTTTACCGTTCGTTGGTCGTTTTTTTGCGTAAACGTCACCGAAGTATATACCGCATGGGTAGTGCCACTTAAAGTACGAAGCATTTGAGCGGCTTCGTCTTTGTCCTTAGGTTTGCCAATGGCTTGGTCATCTTTCCAAACAATTGTATCGCTGGTGATAAGAATGTCTTTTTCACCCAGTGTTGTAAAGACAGATGCTTTTAACTTTGATAAGTGGTCTGTAATTTCGTTTCTTTTTAAATGTGGCGGAAATACTTCTTCCACTGGTTTTACTTCAATCTTAAATTCTAGATCTAGATCTTTAAAAAAATCTTGTCTTCTCGGGGATCCCGAAGCAAGTATAAGGTTGTGGTTTTTTAATTTTTGCTTGAGCATATTTTTAAAATACGAATTGATACATTAAAATAGAAAGAATTCCTAAAAATAGTATGATTTTTAAAAGGATTGAAAGTAACGCATAGTGCTTATTATTTTCAGCATTCCAGGTCTTGATTTCGAAAAATAATAATGGAGCTATCAATGCCAGTAAAAAATAGAGGTTAACATATGGGTATTGGTAGAGATATGTGTACATGTAAATAAGGAGTATTACAAGAGCGATTCCTCCTAAAATAAAAACGGTAATAACGGTTCTTTTTCTTCCTATAGCGATTGGTAGGGTGGTTCTACCTCCATTTTTATCGCCATTTATATCTTGAAGATCTTTGACAATTTCCCGAATGAAATTGATATAGAATGCAAAAATTGCATAATGAAGCACCAATTTTGCTGCCATGAGCTGTGGTTGACTTAAACCATTCTGTATAGCTGGAAAAATATCAAAAATGATAATGATTAAAAGTACCATCGCGACCAATACCGAAATCAATAAATTGCTTATTAATAAGATTGACTTAATGTGAGACGCATACGCATATAGCAATCCAGCAATAATAATAAAGATAGCTGCCATACTGGGTTTACCAATACTGTTTGCCACAATAAAACCTAAAGAAACACCAATAAAAGTGAGCGCTATGTACAAGTTATTAGCTGCTTTTTCTGAAATTTTAGTGCCTATGAGTACTTTTTTGGGTTTGTTAATACGGTCGATACTAACATCATAGATGTCATTTATTACATTTCCGCCCGCTGCGATAAAAACCGTGGCAAGCATGAGCGCTACAAACATCGCAGGAGAAAGTGCTGTAGTTACATTTAAATAATCAAAAAGCCCAAATTTGACAACTAACTGTATAAGCACGATCATCAATAGATTAACAGGACGAAGAAGTTTAAGATACACCATAGAAGAGCACTAATTTAATCGTATTTGGCACTGGTGTTTGAACTACTTAACCATTTACCTTGTACTTTTAATACTTGTTCGATCACATCGCGAACACAGCCTTTGCCCCCTTTTTTGTGAGATACATAAGTGCTCACGGCTTTAATCTCTTGTACTGCATCCTGTGGTGCGCATGGAAGTCCTACAAGTTGCATTACAGCCAGATCAGGAATATCGTCCCCCATGTACAATACGTTCTCAAGCTTTACGCTTTTTGAAGCACAGTATTTTTGAAGTGTTTCTGTTTTATGATGCGCTCCCAGATGAATATCTTTTATCCCTAAACCCGTTAATCTCTTGCGCACCCCTTCGTTGGTTCCGCCAGAAATCACACATACGTTGAACCCTTCATCTATGGCAGTTTTTAAAGCAAAGCCATCTTTGGTATGCATGGTTCGGTACATTTCGCCTTCGGTGGTGATATTTATGGTGCCATCGGTAAGTACACCGTCAACATCAAATACAAAAGTGGTAATGTGCTGCAGATATTCTTTATAACTCTTTGTCATGTGGTTTTATTAAAATTTTGAAAGGGAACACCTATTATTAGTGTTCTTTTTTAATTCCCTCGGTCAACAGCCTGTATACTTCTTGATATGGCGTATTGGCTAACAAATGTAAGTGTTTTTCTATTGTTTTTGCATCCTT
>Ga0115567_10003083_pt1 | contig 16500 bp, 12 predicted proteins | sample COGITO_mtgs_1204_2_FD_88679 | JGI IMG/M metagenome (GOLD analysis project Ga0115567, IMG submission 88679) | Pelagic marine microbial communities from North Sea - COGITO_mtgs_120412 | ecosystem: Environmental > Aquatic > Marine > Epipelagic | place: Germany:Helgoland, sampling site Kabeltonne... | reverse complement strand
TCTTTGAGAGGTTTAACTCCAGTATTTGGTCCAATTGATGAGGGCGAGTACTTTAAGTATTTAAATAAAGAGCTAACTGCTCTAGGCTATAATACTTTAGTGTGTCCAAAAGACTCTGATAATGATGAAAGAGGAATAGGGACTAGAGCTTTTGATTGCAAGGTTTTTATCTATAGATTTCAACGCAAGAATCCAGGGGCAAAGTTTCATATTATCGGCCATAGTATGGGCGGAATTGTGGCCAGGAAAATTATAGGTTCAAGAACAATGTCTAAGTATATTAAGACGGTAACGACTATCTCAACTCCCCATAAGGGATCTGAGCTTGCTAGCTTTGCAATTAAAAACTATAGAGAAAAAAATTATATTGGTAAGTTCTTGAGGCTTATTGACTTTGTTCCTGAGAATAGAAGGTACTTGCGTGATATTGCTTTAGAAAACAATTATATTAAGAGACTAAAAAATCCTAGAAAAATACCAATTTATTCAATTTCTAATTATAAAACGAATAAGTACAATATTCCTTTTACGATCTCGGGAAAATATATTTCTTCTCAAAACGATGGCTTGATTGAAACTTCATCAATGATATTTGGCGAGCATCTTGGAACGATTGAGGCTGATCACTTTGAAAGCGCGTGCATCTTATATACTAAAAGATCAAGCGGTTGTGAGCAAGCATTCCAGCTACTTCAGGATCATTTGCGCAATATTTTGTAACCTTTTAAACACAATAATTTCTTTTTTGCTAAAAGATAAAAGCATCTAGTATTACTAGCATTGTTCATATGCAAAAGAATCTAGATAAATACGTGTCAATTAAAGGTGCCAGACAAAATAATTTAAAGAATATCGATTTAGAAGTACCCAGAAATAAAATCGTTGTATTTACAGGTGTCTCTGGTTCTGGGAAGTCATCCTTGGCCTTTGGTACTATCTATGCAGAGGCTCAACGTCGTTATCTGGAGTCTGTCTCCCCATATGCTAGAAGGCTTTTTAATCAAATGTCCATTCCCGATGTGGACTCAGTGGAGGGATTACCTCCTGCAGTTGCACTTCAACAGCAAAAAGGTAACTCTTCTAGCCGATCAACAATCGGTAGCTTAACTACTATCTCTAACTCATTAAGAATGCTCTACTCGCGTGCTGGGGACTATCCAAAAAATATGGATATTCTTTACGCTGACTCCTTTTCACCCAATACTCCTGAAGGGGCGTGTCCAGATTGTCATGGACTTGGGCATAAGCTAGATACCACTGAGAAACTCATGGTCCCAGATACTAGTCTATCAATTGGTGAAAAAGCCCTGAAATGGCCCGGAGGATGGCATGCTAAAAACCTAAGGGATATGTTAACGACAATGGGAGTTGATGTAAGCACTCCTTGGAAAAAACTTCCAAAGAAAACGAGAGATTGGATACTCTATACTGATGAGACTCCCACTGTTCCTGTATACGCTAACTTTAGCTTAAAAGAAGTTAAAGCGGCCATTAAAAATGAAGAGGAACCTAGTTACATGGGAAACTTTACTGGAGTTAGAGACTCTATCCTCTCCACTCACTCCAACACACAAAGTGCTGTGATGAGAAAAAGGGTACAGAAGTTTTTAATTCAAAAAGAGTGCCCAAGCTGTAAAGGGCAAGGCCTAAAGGAATCAGCATTAAAAGTTAAATTTGCAGGCTATGATATTGTACAAATCTCGAACTTAAAAATAGTCAAGCTATATGAAATATTAAGCAAAGCTCGGAATGAAAAAAAGAAGAAAGCTCCTGAAGTCTTAAAGGTTATTGAGACTATTTGCGCTGATGTCACTCTAAGGCTTAAAACAATTATTGGACTAGGCCTTGAACATTTAACTCTAGATCGAAAAACACCTTCGCTTTCATCAGGTGAACTTCAACGTTTGCGTTTGTCCACTCAGTTAAGGTCTGAACTCTTTGGTGTTGTTTATGTTTTAGACGAACCCTCTGCTGGACTTCATGGAAAAGATATTGAAGCTCTAATAGATATTTTTAAAGAGCTAAAGGAAAAAGGGAATACAGTCTTTATTGTTGAGCACAATAAAGAGATTATAAAAATGGCCGATTGGATTGTTGATATTGGACCCATGGCCGGAACTTTAGGTGGTGAGATTATTTATAATGGGCCTATTAAAGGACTTAAGAGTAAGAAAAACTCTCAGACAGCTAAGCACTTATACAGCAAGCTAAACACGAAGCTTTTAAAAAATAGAAAGGCGAAGCAGTTTTTAGAATTTAAAGATATTAATGTTAATAATATTGAAGGATTAGAGTTTAAACTTCCTCTTGAAGTTATGGTCAATGTTGTCGGCGTCTCTGGAGCGGGTAAAAGCTCGCTTATATCTAAGGCCGTAAATAATATTATCTCTAATAAGCTTAAAGAAAAAGAGAACTCAATGCAGATGGGAGAGTTAGTTGGCGGTATAAAAGGTGTTAAAAGAGTTGTCGAAGTCAATCAAGATCCTATCGGACGAACTCCAAGATCAAATATCGCAACTTATACTGGAGTCTTTGATTATATTAGAAGACTTTTTTCTAAAACAGCTTTGGCCAAAAAGAAGTCCTATAGTGCATCTCGGTTTTCTTTTAATGTAGCAGGTGGACGGTGTGAAAACTGCTCAGGGGAAGGATATGTTATGGTGGAGTTATTATTTCTTCCAAGTGTCTATTCACCTTGTCCAGTTTGTGAAGGAAAAAGATATAATCCGCAAACTTTAGCCGTCAAATATAAAAACAAAAGTATTGCTGATATTTTAGAACTTACTGTTGATGAAGCAATAGAATTTTTTTCAAAAGAAAAAGATATCTTAAAAGGTTTAAGCACACTTAAAAGTGTTGGGCTTAACTATATTAAGCTTGGCCAATCAGCTACCGAAATCTCTGGTGGCGAGGCCCAAAGAGTAAAGCTTGCCTCTGAGTTGCAGGCCAAGCGCGTAGATCACACTTTATATCTCTTGGATGAACCATCTGCAGGACTCCATCCTATGGATGTGGAAAAGCTTTTTATACAACTTCAAGAACTTATTGATAGAGGTAACTCTGTCGTTGTCATAGATCACAATGAAATGATCACTAGAAATAGTGATTGGAAGATAGAATTGGGTCCAGGAGCAGGGGATAAGGGTGGAGAAGTCATCTCCTCCAGCGCTTTATAATTTATTTTTTATACTAGGAGTATATATGTTTAAAATTTATTTACCACTATCGTTAGTTTTTCTTTTTAGCTGTTCATCTTCGATGCTCACCGACTCTCAAAGAGTAGAGCTAAAAAAAAATCTTAGCAAACAGATGACTAAAGACACAAAGAATATGAAGCTTCCCAAAGCAAATCTTGATCACGAGGGTGTTGTTAATAGAAGCTCCATCGTTTCATGGGGAGATAAAAAACCAACTGCACCTAAAGGCTTTGAAGTTATTTTGTTTGCAAACGAACTAAAACACCCTAGGCGTATTTTAGAACTTCCAAATGGAGACATCTTAGTTGCCGAATCAGATGATGCTTCAAAAAGTAAAAATCAAATTCGTCTGCTAAGAGATAAGGATGGTGACGGAGTTGCTGAGGAAAAGCATGTGTTACTTAAAGAGTTTAAGCAGCCTTATGGTATGGCCTATCTTAAAGGTAAGCTGTATGTCAGTGGTGTAGATGCAGTTAAGGTTTATAATTATAGTTTAGGTCGTAATAAAATTAACTCCAAAGGAGTGCAAATAATTTATTTGCCAGCCGGTGGTTATAATCATCACTGGACTCGAAACCTTATGGTTTCCCAAGATAAAAAACATCTCTATATAAGCGTTGGCTCCTCTAGTAATGTTGGAGAGCACGGTATGGATAAAGAAGTAAGACGCGCAAATATTTTAAAAGTAAATCTCGATGGTTCACAAGAGCAAGTCTTTGCTGCTGGTCTGAGAAATCCAGTCGGTATGGATTTCTCCTCAAAAGGTGAGCTATGGACTGTTGTAAATGAGAGGGACAATATAGGTGATGATTTGGTTCCAGACTACCTTGCAAAGGTTAAGCAGGGAGACTTTTACGGTTGGCCCTACTCATATTATGGTCAAAATGCAGATCCAAGACGTGCTGGGGAAAGAGATGATCTAGTCAAGAAAGCTAAGGTCCCAAGTGTAGCCCTTGGTGCTCATACAGCTTCTTTAGGACTTAGTTTTTATAATAAAAAATCCTTTCCGAAGGCCTATCATAACGGTGCTTTTATAGGACAGCACGGATCTTGGAATAGAAAAGTTCTATCTGGCTATCAGGTTGTTTTCGTTGCTTTTAAAAATGGACAACCATCAGCCGACCCTAAACCTTTTTTAACTGGATTTGTTGCAGACGAGGATAGCTCAAAGGTATATGGCCGGCCAGTTGGTGTAGAGGTCTTAAGTACAGGAGATTTACTTGTAGCAGATGATGCTTCTAATAGTATTTGGCTCGTAAGAAAAAAATAGAGATCACTAAGTTAGATTAAGTATTTCTCTTATAGATCTCTAAAGGTAGAACGAGTAACAGACCTGCGATTAAACCAAGAGAAAAGTTCTGAAGTAGCTCTGGTATAAAATATGGAATGTGAAAAGTATGAGCAATGATTCCACCGCCAACTAAAAACATTGCAATCGTTCCAATTATTCCTAGAGCTTTCATTGTGTAGGGCATAGAGTTTACTAGAATCATGCCCGATTTCTTATGATCTCGTTTTACTAGGTATAATCCTAGATCATCAATTTTAACTAAAAGTGCAACTAGGCCATAGATAATTACTGAAGCAGCAAGGCCAACAATAGTAAGCGTTATAACTTGATTCATATATGAACCCGTAATTGCTTCTTTTGCCAACACTATAATTTCAATTGATAAAACTAAGTCAGTTCTGATGGCACCTTTTATTTTTACTTTCTCTGGGACGGTATTATTTATTTTTTCTTTTAATTTCTCTTTGTGAAAGAGTTTTTCAATTAATTTATGAGCACCTTCAAAAGATAGATATAAGCCTCCAATTAGTAATATTACCTTTAAGATAGGGGGATAGATTGCCATTAAAGCAAGCACTCCACCAATGCAATATACTTTGTTTAAAAGTGAGCCATAAAAAATGGCCTTTACAATAGGAAGTTCTCTGTCGGCCGGTGTTCCCGTTATGACTCCTGCATTTACGGCTAGATCATCCGACATGAGTACACTCGTTTTTTTTATAGCAATTTTTGACATTACAGCAACATCATCAAGAGTAGAGGCAATATCATCGAGTAAAGTTAAGAGGCTAAACAAAATATATCCTTTAGTTTTTTCTTCTAGGATTTGTTACAAAAAAAGATGCAACAAAAACAGACAGTGGAATTATTAATGAAATATAAAGTATTGTACTATAGTCGCCAGTTAGTGACTTTCCTTGACTGAAAAAATAGGGACCAACAGAGCTCCCTGCTACCATCCAAGCTGATACGAGACCCATAATTGCACCAAGATGCATTCTTCCAAAGAGTTTTGGCCAAGCGGCTGAAGTAAGTAGAGAGAAGATTCCACCAGATATTCCAAGACCTACGGCAACTAGAGTGTAACCAAAGTCACTACCAAAGCTTTGAAGCCCAATTAAGGCCAAGGCCAAAGCAGCTTGCATAACACTTAAAATATACTTTAGTGGTAGTCGATCACTAAGATAACCAGCGATTAATTCTGTCACTACGGCAATAATACTCACTGGTATAAAAATTCCAAAAGCCGTCGTACTGTCTAGATTTGCAAGAGCTCCAATATCAGCGATGTGAAAAGTTATAGCAGTTATAAGCATTGCTTGAGTGGCAGTACCGAAATTAAATACCCAAAAAATAAAAGTTCTCTTGGCCTCATTGGCCGTAAAGGATAATTGAGTCGCAAGGTTTGAGCTATCTTCATCTTCATCCGCAGTTAAGCCTCCATCAATGGCCAGGCCATAATGCTCAGGTGAGCGGCGATAAAAAATATAAGCAAAGATGGCAAAACAAAGTAAGCTTGCGGCTAAGACATAAAGACTCTCTCTCCATGAAAAATAAGAGATAAGCTTATTTAAAACATAGGGGCTTATTCCAAAACCAAATGCGACAAAAGTTCCACTTAGGCCCAGCATAAGGCCACGCTTTTTTTCAAACCATCGGCCCATCATTGTTCTTGAGGCCATTGTTAATTGTCCTTGGCCAAAGTGGCGAATTCCAAAAAAGCACAAGTAAATAATAGGAAGGGCAATATAAACTTTATCAATATTTGTAAGTGAAACTATAAGCTTTGTTAAGCGGTCCGAGTTAGATAAAAAAACTAATGAAATTGCTAATCCACTTGCAGCAATAACAGCTAAAAATCTTGATCCAAGTTTATCTAAAATTCTACCTGCGTAGGGAAGTATGAAAGAGCTTGTCAGGGTTCCAAATAAGTACATAAGACTCAAAGATAAGCGATCAATCCCCAATGCCTCAATCAAATGCTCTGTGTATACACTGACGCCCATTGTCTGCCCTGGAACACTAGCTATGACACCAATTGTCCCAGCAAAAAGCACAACATAACCATAATAAAAGCCACGTTTGTGAAATACCAATGGCAAGTTGCAAAACATCTTTTTCCCTTAAATAAATTAGATAGCTAGGCAAGTATATCTAAATTGGACCTAAAAGTCATGGGTAGTTGCTATTGCATTGCAGAGATATCTTCAGCTCAAGAAGCTAAGCCACAAGTAATTACATTTGTTCTTTATTTGATTAACTAAAATCATTTGGTAAACTTACTTAATTAATTAAAATAAGTAAGGATACTAAAAATGGATAAGTCACAGAATCATAGTGGCCAATGGAGTTCATCCGTTGGCTTTATCATCGCATGTGTTGGGTCGGCCGTAGGCCTTGGGAATTTATGGAAGTTTCCTTATATTGCATATGAAAATGGTGGTGGAGCTTTTGTTCTCGTCTATCTAATCGCAATCTTATTTGTAGGTTTTCCCATATTATTAGCTGAGATGATTATTGGCCGTCACGGTCAGTTAAATATCTATGGCTCTTTTAAACAGCTTTCAAATAACAACCCATTTTGGAAAAAACTTGGTGCCCTGTGTTTAGTTACAGCTTTTATGATCTTGTCATTTTACTCTGTCGTCGCAGGATGGACTCTAGATTATTTCTTTAATTCCATAAGTGGAAATTTACTTCATCTTACAAGCGAGAATGCTCCTGCGCACTTTGGAAGTTTTGTAGGTAATGCTCCTAAACAAATTATTTATCATACAATTTTTATGATCTTAACGGCGGGTATTGTCGTAAAAGGAACAAAAGGAATAGAGAAGGCCGTAAAAATATTAATGCCGATTCTTTTCTTTTTAATCATTGTGATCATGTCAGTGTCTTTATATAGATATGGTGGGGGAGAGTCTTTTAGGTTCTTATTTACTTTTGATTTTTCTAAACTAACTGCTGCTGGTGTTCTTGAAGCGGTTGGACATGCCTTTTTTACATTGTCATTAGGTATGGGAGTTATGATTGTTTACGGCTCTTATCTTCCTAAATCTGTAAGTATTGTAAAAGCTGGTATATGGATTATGATTTTCGATACTTTAATCGCTTTAATGGCATGTTTTATGATGTATCCTATTATTTTTGGAACGAATCTAGACTTAAGTGAGTCGGCATCAATGCTTTTCACGACACTTACTGTGCAATTTAATGCTCTTCCAGCTGGTCAATATATCTCAGCGACCTTCTATTTACTTGTAGCATTTGCAGCTCTCTCATCAACTATCTCACTACTTGAACCAGTTGTTTCATACATAAGTGAGGAGTTTAAAATTCAAAGAAAAAAAGCAACTATAGTTGGAGCTTTTCTAATTTGGATATTAGGTTGTGGTTGTGCTTTATCAAATGGTGGAAACGAGTTTTTTACTGAAATAGCTCTTTTTAACAAAATGGATTATCTGGCCAGTAACTGGGGCCTAACATTGGGTGGAATGTTTATATCTCTATTTGCTGGTTTTGTACTGACTAAAAAAGTCAGACTTGGCGAGCTAGAAGTTAATGAGAAGTCTCTTCTTTATAAGGGGTGGCTTTTCTCTGTAAGGTTCTTAGCACCAATTATGATTTTTATAATTATATTAACAAAGCTTGGAGCAATTTAGGCCATACTTTTGCTTTTTTGGCCCACTTTGATATTATGCTAGATATGTTAAAAGTTAATACTCTACTGATAGCGATGCTATCGCTCACTGTTGTTTATGGACAGACTACAAGTCTTGGTAGTCTAAAAAGCTTAAATGATTTTAAAGAGTCGTATATTCCACTTCTTTCTAGATATGAAATCAAAACTGCTGAGGTTAAATCTGGACAAGGTCTTTATCAAGCTCTTAAGGATGTTGGTTTAGAGAACGCAATGTCCCTAGAAATCATTAATACTCTTAGGGATGAAGTTGAGTTCTCTAAGCTTAAACTTGGCGATAAACTGCAAGCTAAATATAATGAACACAATGAACTAGTTGAATGCATGTACTCCCAAGTGCCTTCTGATAAACATATTGTTAGGTGGAATGCTAAAAAGGCTAGTTGGGACTATGTGTTTAAAGAAGAGCGAACTCATTGGTATTCAAGAATTATCTCTGGTGAGCTTAAAAAAGGATCAACTCTGCAGGCCGACCTTTTGGCCAAAGGGCTTGAGCCACAAGTTGTAAATGAAATCGTTCAAGTACTTTTGTGTAAAGTTAATTTCAGAATGTATGCTCGTATGGGAGATAAGTACGATGTACTCTTGAGCGAGCGTCTTTTTAATAAAAAAATAATTGGCACAAAAGTTCTTTATACTTCTTATAGTGGAAGAAAAGCTGGAAATTATAAAGCGTACTATTACGAGGACGCCGAAAAAGGCTCAACATATAGCGCTCATTATACCGCAAGTGGACAGGCATTAATTAATGCTGGACTCAGATATCCTCTTAAAAGATTACATGTTAGATCCACTTTTGGTTGGAGACGTCACCCTGTCACAGGGAGAAAGGCCATGCACAGAGGTGTTGATTTAAGAGGTAGAACTGGAGCGCCGGTTTATGCAGTTGCTAGCGGTAAAGTCATTATTTCTACTTATAATAAATATGCAGGCAATAAAATTGGTATCAGACATAAAGATGGATCATCTTCTTATTATTATCATTTAAAAAGACGTGGTGTTAGAAAAGGTCAATGGGTTAGGACTCATGAGCTTATAGGAAATGTCGGATCAACTGGTAGAGTTACTGGACCACATCTTCATTTCGGTTTTAAAACAAGAAGAGGGAAGTGGATGAATCCTCTTAATAAAAGAATGATTGCAACACCTAAGCTTAAGGGGAAAAGGTTTGAGGCCCTAACAGCACAAGTTGCAGGCCTTAACGGACTACTAGTTGACCTTGAAGTCAGTAAGGTCGCTAAATACTTAGTCGAGCGTATTCCTAATCTAAGAGATGAAAGCTCATTTGACTGGTTAAATGTCTTTAGCTTTACTGCCCACGCTTCAAGCTTAAAAGACGACTAGGGATGCGGCGGGGGATCACTTGCCGGAAAGCTCTCCTCGATTGTTTCATCCGTTTTTTCCTCTTCTGAAAGAAGCTGCTCATCATTTTCTTCTTGATTATTGTTTTCAGAGTTTTTATCTTCACTCATACGATCCTCCTAGTTAAGTTAGAATTATCCCACGCAATATTTCTTAAGTAATTTAGAGGATTTGTACTAATTTATAAGTTTTCTTTATAATTGCTATTTGTTTATTCACGAGTTCTTGAGTAAGGTTTTTAGATGTATAAAATATTATTAATCATTGTACTTATTTCATGTTCAAAAAATAACTATCAGCAGCTTAGAGTTCTAGAGAGCTACTCTCTTCCAATTCGAGAAATCTCTGGTATGAGCTGGAGGGTAGATCCAAAGAATTCTAAAAAGCAGATTGCTATAATTGGTGACCACGATAACTATGTGTATCTTCTTGATTGGGAGAGTAGAAAAGATGGCCTTGATTTAAAGAAAATCGATCTGCAAAAGCTCAGTAGTGAGAAGTTAGAAGGTGGTTGGGAGTCAATTGCAAGTGATGCTACTGGAAGGCTTTTTCTCTTACAAGAGGAGCCATCGCGAATAATTGTTTTAAATAAAGAACTCAATAAGATTATTCATAATATTGAACTTGTTATCACTGATCATCTCAAGGATTCGCTTCAGTGGGGAGTGAAAAAAAACTCAGCTGCTGAAGGTATAACATTACTTAAGAATGGACACATACTTATAACAAAAGAAAAGAAGCCTTTTCGTTTAGTTGAGTTTACTAATAGAAATGATCAAGCTCTTGGTTATAATAAAAAGCTCTCTTTAGAGAATGAGGGAGTCTTTCCTTTAAGCTCTAAGAATAAGAAGCTTAAACTTTATTCAAATTACTTTTGGAAGTTGAAACTAGATGATGAAGAGAAGCTTAAAGATGTTAGCGGTATTAATATTGATAATAATAATGAGGTCTATCTTTTAAGTGATAAGAGCCATGTTATTTCACACCTTGGTGATACTCTATCAGTTGATAAGGATACTCTTGAGCTCAAAAAGGTCTATGCTCTTCCAGATGAATTTGATAAAGCCGAAGGAATGGTCATTGATTTAAAGAAAAGAGCAATAATTGGAGTAGATAAAAAAGCAACAGATAAAAAAAATATTTTCTTACTAAGTCCTTTTATTTAAAATAGCAATAGAGAGAAGTTATGTCACAGTACTCAGTATTTGAAGAAAAAATTAATATATACTCCCATGTGTTTGGTATGTTTCTAGGTCTTATCGGACTAGTTCTATTAGTTGCCAAGTCATTCGGGGACTATAACTTAGTAAGTGGTGTCAGTTTTGTTATATTTGGACTTAGCATTGTAAGCTTGTATTTCGCATCAGCTCGTTACCATAGTGCTGTAGATGAAAGGCTAAGATTTAGACGCAAAATATTAGATCATAGTGCAATATACATTCTTATCGCTGGAACATATACGCCATATGCTTTAGCTTCTATAGGTGGTAGTGTAGGCTGGGTTATTTTCGGTGTTAGTTGGCTTTTAGCTCTAATTGGCTTTATTCTTAAAATTTTTTTCACAGGACAATTTAAAGTTTTATCGACTTCTATGTATGTTTTAATGGGCTGGATGGTTGTCTTCTTTATAAATCCTTTAATGAAGGCATTGCCTCATGAAGGCTTTGTATGGCTCTTACTTGGTGGAATTTCTTACACTATTGGTGCAGTTTTATATTCAATAAAAAAAATTAAACTAAACCATGCAATCTTTCATATATTTGTACTGGCAGGAACAATTTGTCACTTCCTATCGATCTATTTATATATTTAGTGACGACCTTCTTCAGTAATGGCCTCTTCGATAATTTTTGTTTCGGCTTTTTCAAATGCACTTGCTACATTTTTTATCCAATTATTTCTTCTAATAATTATTAAAGCTATAGCTGCACCTAGAATATTTCCTCCCACAAAAGACCAGTATATTCCCTCTTGTCCAAGGGGAGTATGATGAGAAAGAATGTAGGCCAGTGGAAAGCGAATAACCCATAAAGAAACAATGGCCACAAGCATTGGGATTAGTGGACTACCACCACCTCTGAGTGCGCCACTGGCAACTTGTTGAACTCCGACCAATCCAAAAGTTAAGGAGATAATACGTATAAATTTTGCACCCTCTATGATAACTTCTGGGGAGTTTGGAACAAATATATAAAGAGTTTGCTCGGCAAATATAAAAAACAATATACCTGAAGCACTTAATGACCAAAAAATAATCCACAAGGCTTTTGAAGTTATCTCTTTGGTTCTTTCGTATTGAAAGGCTCCAACATTTTGTCCAACTAGAGTTGATGTGGCCATCGAGAAGCCTAAGCTTGGGATAATAATAAAAGTTAAAACTCTAATTCCAATTCCATAGGCCGCAAGTGGAATCTTTCCAAATGATGCGACTAAAAAAGTCATTACCATCATGGCCAATGCTCTTGTTGATTGCTCTGTTGAGGCCGGAAGACCAAGAGTTATAATTTGTTTAATTAATTTAAAATCAAGCCTCAAGACTTTAAAGTCTAGTTTTATTCCTCCGCTACCTTTTGCTAGTAAGATAATCCCTAGAATTGCAGCAATTGCTTGAGTTATAATTGTTGCATATGCAGCTCCGGCCACGCCGTATGACTTTATAGGCCCATAGCCCATAATAAAAATAGGGTCTAAAACAAAATTTAAAATAACAGTGACAAGAACAATATAGAAAGGAGTTTTTACATCTCCAACTCCTCGATACAGTGATTGAAACATCATATATAGATAGCTAAAGATGAGGCCAATAAATGTAATTCTTAAATAGCTTATTGTCAGTTCTTGGATATTTGTATTATCTGTCATGGCACCAATAACATAAGGGACAAAAAAATAGCCTAAAGTACTAAGAATAACTGAAGAAGCAATTGTGATGAGGAGAGTTTGAAAGCAAACATTGGAAACCATTTCAGTATTTTTTTGTCCCGTGAATTGAGAAACAAGAATAGTTCCACTCACAGTAAATCCACCACCTAGAGATATCAATAGAAATATAATTGGAAAAGATAAGGATAGAGAAGCGACAGCATCCGTTCCAAGTCTTCCAACCCAAAATGTATCTGTTAGTTGGTAAGCCGTTTGAAGAAAATTGGCCATAACAATAGGAACAGATAGTTTTATAAGAGAGCGAAAAACACTTCCCTTAGTTAAGTCTTCTTTAGTCATAGTTGATCCAACTTACTGATTTCTTTAGGCTAAACTTAAGCAAAATTAAGTATATCGATTTGTTATGAGCATAACACTTTAGTAGCGAATAGCCGATAAGAAGATTATGAAAAAAACAATCTATTTAGCATTTCCAGTCATCCTTTTTGGATTATTTAGTATTTACAATAGTAATAAGCTCTCGGATGCTAAGCCTATTTCTGATTTTTATACAAATGGCCAAAAGCCTCCTGCAAATTGCGGAAGATTCCCTGCAAGTACGAGAACTGATATTGATAATAATATTACGATTCCTTATGGGCAAGTAGCGTATATTACAGAAAATATTGATGCCGATACAATAACAATTAATGGAGAGCTTCACTGTAATGAAGCTGGTGCTAATCCAGAAGTTTTAATTAGTGCAAAAACTATTATTGTAAATGGTCTACTAAAGTGTGGAAGTCAAAGCAATCCTTATAATAAGAAATTAATTATTTCCTTAAAGCATAGCTCTATTAATCCAGTTACAAATCCAGCTTATAGAGGTCTACTCGTTCACGGAGGTGGGAGACTAGAGTTATTTGGAGAAAGAGGAAAGTCTGGCTGGGTAAAACTAGATGAAACAGCGAATGTTGGTGACGAATCAATCCTAGTTACGGCAAAGCCTAAGTTTACTAAGAGAGTTGGATTCTCTGAGCAAAGACGCAATAGAGCTTGGGAAGTTGGAGATGAAATCGTTATTGGTCCAACTGGCTTTAATTATGAAGAGGCGGAGAGCTTTATTGTAACTGGTATTGATTCAAATAATCCAAATAGACTCTATCTTAATCACCCCGTAGAATTTCAACATTGGGGAGAGAAGAAAGCTTATAGTAGTCCTGTCCTAGGTAATATTAATTTTGATGAAAGAGCAGAGGTTGCAAACCTAACTCGATCAATAGTTATTCAAGCCGATGAGTTTGATTTTGAGATCGATGAATCTGATGCTCCTGAGGCGCAAAGAGGTGGCCATGTTATGGTTCACCATTCATCTGAGGCTTACATTGATAATGTTGAATTTTATAAAATGGGACAGGCCGGGGTTATGGCGAGATACCCATTTCATTGGCATTATGTTGGCGATGCAACTGATCAATATATTAAAAATTCAAGTGTCCACCACTCTTATCAAAGATGTATTACTGTACATAGAACTCAAAATACTAGAGTGCAAAATAATGTTTGTTATGACTTTAAAGGACATGGTTATTTCTTAGAAGATGGAAATGAGACTGGGAATAAAATTACTCATAACTTAGCAGTTATGGCCAAAGCACCAGATGCTTCAAAGGTTTTACTGGCCTCTGACAATATAATTGATGATGAGTACCAGGGCCGCTTTCCTTCTGTATCTGGATTTTGGATTTCAAATCCAGATAATTATGTTGTAGGCAATGTTGTGTCTGGTTCAATTGGAAGTGGTTTATGGATGGCTTTTGAAAGAGAGGTCCACGACAATGCAGGTAATGTTGTCGCCAGACCATTAACAACTGCGACTGATACCTTTAATTACAACTCGGCCCACGCAACTCAGGTTGGAATTACTTGGGATGGTGCTCCTGATGGGGGACTAGTTGGAAATCCAAATAATCCAAATGATAGAAAACTTATTAATGCTCATTATAACCCACCAGTGACTCCTACTTTTAGAGGTTTAATAGCTTATAAAAATTATCTGACAGGGATTTATTTTAGAGGACAAACTGCTATTTACGATAAGAGTATTGTTGCCGATAATGGAAGGTCGTACTGGGTTGCTTATAATCAAATTGTAAAAAACTCGATATTCATTGGTGAAACTGAAAATAAATCAGCTCTTATTGATGAAGACTTCTATAATAAAACAAATTCAAATCGCTATCGAAAAGGTGGAATGACACTTTATGATGGGCCTTTTGAAATTCATAATTCTGACTTTCTTGATTTTTCGACATCGGCCTCAACGTATACTTTAGATAACGGTAATGTTGTAAATAGTACGGTTATTCCGTTCACTCCAACAGGAGGAACAAGTAAGTATACAAATTTTGTTAGTGGATTAAGATTTAGTCCTGAACCAATTTATAGAGCACACCTTGAAGATCCTGATGTTAAAGGTGAGAGATCATATCTAAACTTCTCTAGGATTAGAGATCTTGACGGAAGTCTTAGTGGTACAGGTCGAAATTCAATCATAGTTGGTAAAAGATCACTTGGGTATTCAGCTTCAAGTAACTGTATGGATCCAGGAGAGAGTCTTCATAATTATATGGTTTGTCCTAGTAGTTATACAGAATCCAGTCTCGATTTTATGAGATGGGGCGGAGATTCCAATCCTTGGAAAACACCTTTTGTCGTCATGAGAGAAGATGGTAAAACAATATATCCTATTTCAGAATGGAACTACATCAAGAATCATCCAAATAGCACATTTTCGTTAGCAAACTCAGAAACACTTATGTATAAATTGCTTCCTAAGTATGAGTACGCTGAAGATGTAGCTGCTGGAACTAGCGCTAGACTTGAGGCCAATGCTGAAGTTGAAAATGCACAAATTCCAATCGTTGAAATCGTTGCCTATGGTAGAAATTGTCAATTAGGTGATGGTGCAGTAGAAGTTTCATCGCTAATTGCACTTCGAAACCAAGAAGTTTCATCTTATTATAGCCGTGGTGAAAAGTTTTATGTAAAAGTCGTTCCGGAGGAGAGATGGAGAATGCTAGGTGATGATCCTCAGATAAGGGCAACAGCTTACTCCACTGCAACGAGACTCCCTATTACTTGTGACCAGAATATGCTTGGAGATAAAGCCTTCGGTGTTCCGGTTAGAAAGCGAGTTATCGGGCATGTTGATAATATTAAAAGGGAGACCACAACAACCACTGTCAGTGGCTGGGCGTGTAACTACTCACATGATCAGTCTATCCATGTAAAAGTTTTTGCTCATAAAAAATATTTCAAGGCAAAGTCTCCTAAGAAAAAAGTTCTTGCAACTGCACCGATCCTTTTGGGAGAGGGCTATAGCTTCAGAGACAAAAATGAGGCGCTAGGGATGAAGTGCGGTGCTCTTTTTGGAGCTGGGAGAAAGTTTGAAATCGTCCTACAAAACACAGACCTTTCATCTTTGAAGGATTATAAGTTTTATGTTCAAGGGATTTCTAATTCTGGTGGAAGTAACCGCTATTTGAAAGGTTCTGGTGTCCATGACGTTATTCAAACGAGGCTGACAACTAGAAAGTAATAATGTTATAATTACGAAATGAAAAAACTAACATTATATTTTTTAAGGTTTGCTTTAGCAGCAAGCTTCTTATCTGCAGTTGCTGATCGTTTTGGTTTCTGGGGGGAAGTTGGAAGTCCTGGAGTTGTTTGGGGTAACTTTGAGATATTCAAAAACTATACAGGATCATTATTATTTTTTCTACCCAAGGCTTTCGTCAGCTTTTTTGCTTGGGGCGCAACGATTATTGAAATTCTCTTGGCTGTATTCTTAGTGATTGGTCTAAAGCTTAAAGAGACTGCCCTTTTGAGTGGTCTTTTACTTGGAAGCTTTGCTTTATCTATGACATTAACTTATGGCATAAAATCACCTCTTGATTATAGTGTATTTACAGCTTGCGCTGCATCTTTTGCACTCGCTCTTTTTGCTGGAGGAAACTATCAAAAATAAATTTGATACAATTATTATCGGTGCTGGTTTTGGTGGTCTAAGTGCTGCTATAAAATTAGGT
>Ga0115567_10003074_pt1 | contig 16533 bp, 17 predicted proteins | sample COGITO_mtgs_1204_2_FD_88679 | JGI IMG/M metagenome (GOLD analysis project Ga0115567, IMG submission 88679) | Pelagic marine microbial communities from North Sea - COGITO_mtgs_120412 | ecosystem: Environmental > Aquatic > Marine > Epipelagic | place: Germany:Helgoland, sampling site Kabeltonne... | reverse complement strand
GGTCGCAACCATTTTATGACGCGGCGCTATGATCGCGAAGGGGGAGAAAAACAGTTCGTCCAAAGCTTCGCAGCTCTCAATCATTTCGATTATTATGAGAGCGGCGCCTATTCTTACGAGCAGCTATTCATGACAATGCGCGAGCTCGGTCTGCCGCAGCCCGCCTTCGAGGAGCAGTTCCGCCGGATCGTTTTCAACCTTGTCGGCTGCAATCAGGACGACCACGTCAAAAACTTCGGATTCATGATGGATAAGGCCGGGCAGTGGAGCCTGACCCCAGCCTATGATCTGTGCCACGCTGAGGGAAGCAATTTCACGAGAGCTCACCAACTAAGCCTGAACGGCAAACGGCAAGGGTTCACCATGGGTGATCTGAAATATTTGGCGAACTATGCTGGGCTACCACAAGGACGAGAGCGGATTGTTCTAGACCGCACGCTCGCCGCCTTTCAGAGCTGGGAAGCGGAAGCGCAGAAACTTGATGTCCCGAAGCCACTGACTGCTCACGTGCAAAATACATTGCGCTTGGAATGGCGATGATCGGCTCACGGATCAATCAAGCTTGCGGCACTTCTATTTTCGCGTGCCAGGGAGAAGGCTAGCCTCTGCCCCCTCATAGCGCCCAAGCGCGGGCGCAGGGGAGAGATGGAAAGCTGACTAAATAGTCATGAGACCTAGCTTTGATTAGAATTCAAAGCCACGATAGGCAGAACGCACCAGCAGTCAGACTATAGGACCCGTTTGATTTCACTGTAAGTCCCGGCGACATGTAGGGTCATCTCCACGGCTAGGCTGCTTCGATTGCGCCAAAACCAACCGTGAGCACCTTCAAATTCGGCTTTCAGTACACCTGCATCATCGGTCTCTGCCCGACCCTTAAGCGCCGAGCGCACCATATAGATTGTCCAGACGGGCCTGATAGTGCCGCGCCTCGGCTTCCGCCTGCAATCGCTCTGACACAGCTTTCGCGCCTGCGAGCAGCGGATCGCGCGCAGCGTCCACGCGCTTTTGCACAAACGCTTCCAAGTCACGGGCCATGACAACCCTGTCGCAAGCAATTGCGACGCGCCCTTCGGTAAGAGCGGTCTCAGAATAGAGAATCTCGATTTCACGCCGAATTTCGAACTGGGCCGATTTGAACATGACCTCGGCAACGCTAACGCCGCTGTCTACGACGGCGAGACGCGCGTCCCGTTTGCCACCGCGTTCCCAAACCCGTGAAAATCGCCCTGTGATTTGAAGATTGTCAATATTGCTCGCGAGGCCCGTTCCGGGAAAATCCTCAACATCAAGCGACACAGTGTCAGCCGGACGTAAGGCCGCGATGGCTCGCTCTGATCGCGCAACTTTAATCTCAGCCTTGGCCAGCGCGGGCCGCAGATCAGCGGCTGTGGCCAGCTCTATCGCACGCGTTAATGAAATGACGTCGCCGTGCTGAGCCACGCCGTCGCACGGCGTGATTTGAGCCTGCGCTTGTGCTGCAGACAGGGTCATCGCCAAAGCGAGACCTATAGATTTTAATGACATGGATCCTAAACCTCCTGACTAAGAACAATTGGCTGGCTAACTTTCGAGTCAGCCAGCGACGCTCAAAATCAGGCTCGGTCGGGGTAGGGGTCAGATGGCAGGATGGGTGCCGGGTCGTTTCGATCATTGTAGACGGCACGCAAATTCAAGAGCTGAGCAGCAGGCATAGCGGGCATTGCAGCCACATCTAAGGCCGAAACATGGAGTTCATGCCCGTGATCGCCAGTATCGTCGGAATGGTTGTGTTCGTTCGTTGCTTCGTTGCCATCGTGATGTGCATCATTTTCGTGGTGATCATGATCTTGAGCAGGAATTGTGTCGCCAGTCACAGGCTGAATATGCGCAAGAGTATGGGCCGCTGTGACCAACGTTCCAGACATCATAAAGATGATGCACAACAGTGATGTCCAAAATTGGCGCATTGTTTTGACAAAAAAACGCGGCTCGCTTTGAAGTAAACAGGAAACCGAACTGTTTTGTTAGATGAGCTATCGGACGCTTATAAAAGCTGAGCGGCTGACCTTGATTAGATAAATAATAATGGAATTTGGCAGGCCTAAAGAGATTTTAAGATTGTCGCTTGTTGGCCGGCCTATTCTTTTCGAATTTTGTCGGCAATCATTGGTTCTGCCAACGGGGTCACAGAGTGGTGGATGGAAGCAACGCCCCCCAATTTAGGATTGGGCGAAGGTGATGAGGTCGTCATAGTCGTCCCGGTCCGCCTTGCGTAGCGCTGCCACATAGGTGCGACGCAGATCGCTGATGTCTGAGAGCGACGCTCCGCCCCATGTTAGTGATGTCCCGCCCAGCCGTTCGAGCAGTAGATCCGCCATGAACCGCGCGTGTCGGCCGTTCCCGTTGGGAAAGGGGTGAATATAAACCAGCCGATGATGGAGGCGCACGGCTATTTCGATTGGGGAATAGGTGCTGTGTTCGGTCCAGTAGGATACATCCCCCAGAAGATTGGGCATCTCCGCGCCGATCCGGTGTGGTGCGATGCCAATATTGCGTTCCGTGCGCCGGTAGGTCCCCGCCCAATCCCAAACATCGCTGAACATACGGCGGTGAAGTTCTAGCGCGAAGCGGACGGAGGGAAAATCAGGACGGCGTAACCGGATGACCCAGGCCACGCCCTTGTCGATATTGTCCTGTTCGGCCAGATTTAGATCGGCGCGTGTCGTAACCCAGCTCTGGCGGAGACCGCCGCGTTCTTCTGGCTCTAACGGTGTCGCGCCCTCTGATGTATCAAAGAGGTCGGTCACGCCTCCTCCCAAAGGTCGCGGTCGCGGAGTGTCTCGCTCACGAACCGATCGATTCGGGCTTCCAGATCATCATTGAGTACAGCCTGATCCTCTATCGCCATCGTGTGCGATACTCGGCTCAGGGCTCGGAGCGCTTTGTGTCGCGCGCGTGTGCGAACCATGTCCTCTAATGAGGTTTCTGGCACGAGCGCGTAGACGAGGCGGCACTGCAGCGCAGAGGCTGCCCGCCGCAAGGTTTGCAGTTGGATGGTTTCGGCGGCTTCCGACTGTTCCAATGAAACGACGGCCTGTGGTGTCACATCCATACGAGATGCGAGCTGCGCTCCGGTCATTCCGAGCGCGTCCCGGATCGCGCGCACCCATCCTTTTGGCGGTACGGCGAGGCTATCCGGCGACGGAAGCTTTGATAGCCGCTGATCTAGGGCTGAACGGGCACGATTCAGGGAAAGTTTCATGATCTTGTCCTCACAGGAGTAACTATAACAAGCTACAGATTGCTATGAAAAACATATTTAGCAATTTGAAGCTTGTCAATATTACCATGCAATACAGGCTATGGGTTGTTATTTTTAATGAAACATAAAACCGGTGACGAAAACTCTAATGGCAATGATCCCGTTCAGCCAGAGCACAATCCAGAGCGTCCTGCGCTTCTCAAGCGTATCGGCATCTATCGCTTCAACACTCATAATTTAACCCTTATGTTCAATCGCCTTGTTCGCAGGAGTTCCTGAAAAACGCTCGGAAACACACAAAGAAAATTTGGGCCTTAGGCTCACCGTTCGACTCAAAAGATGTATTGTAGGCGAGGGGGTATCGTTGGAATGATGGGAGTGATAGCCGGAATAAAGCTTGGTATTTTGATGTAGGTTTTGAGGCTTTTGATGCGGAATGCCATTTTCTGGAAACAGAAATTTACCAAAGTGAGATCAACTTGCCGATCTCGACAATAACAGCCTTAGAACGGTTTTCGAGGCGAGCTTGAGAGATACCATACCACTTAAGGCTAAAGCCACGGGTGAAAATGAAACTGATAGTCTCAGCTTTTCAACCGACCCTTTACAATCGAATGCGCCATTACGGCATCTGACCCAGTTTTGACCGGAAAAATCGCTCGCTCCAGAGATCAAGCGATTTCAGATCCGTAGGTCTCATGAAACGGCGGACATCATCCGCTGCGACAGACCAGTCGATGGAGTCGATCTTTTCCTCAATCACTGTCCGTAACCAAGCATCGTTGACACTTAGCGAATTCGTGTCTGCCCAAGGGCCGTATTGCTGCAATGCGGCCTCAAGGTGAGGCAGGTTGGGAGACACGCGTTTCCCGACATACCAGGCAAAATCATACCAATCCCGGCCTTTCAGAAAGGGACGGCAGAGTAAGGCATGGATCTTCAAGGCAAAGTTCGAGGGTAGGTCCTGGTGGTGAACCTCGTGATCGAGTGGAAAGTCGAGAAAGGATGTGGTGGCTCCTGAATAGGCCGGGGGGTTGACGTCGATCTCTAACTTGATCTGGATCTTCTTGCGCGGATCGTGACTAGCAAATCTGAGATCAATTTGATTGGCGATAGAGCTGTCCTTGATAATCGCCCGCCGGATCGTATCGTTCATATTCGATTTCGAAATAGCTTCGGCCTCAAGACCGAATAGGGCGAATGTCTCCCTCAGTTCAATTAGGTAGGGATTCCAGTTAAAGTCTAGGTTTGGATGGCGCAGCATAAAATATAGGTCTTCGGAAAAACGTGGAAGGCCATGCAAAATTCTTAGACTGGTCCCGCCCTGAAACAGGCCCACCTCGAAGAAGTTTGCCTTCCAGAGAGCATAGAGCGCGACTTCTTGGAGGATTTCTTTGAGCGCGTTCTCTTCCTCCGGAGCGGTAGGGGCCTTATAGCGTTGTAGGCGGTCTTGAAGTAATTCAATCATGGTGTCTGCTCTGAGGAATGAGAGCGTTTAACATGGGATGGTTGGATGGTTACCAACGCCGCTTCCAGCTCGACTAGAAAACGACGAGGCCGCTTTTGCTTGTAGACCGAGCGCAAACGACAGACTTCCCGGGGGTCCAGTCGGCGAAGGTGATCCGGATCGATCCGAAGCCCTTGCGTAAGCCAGTCTAAGCCAGCCCATTCCTGCTTGCGCAAGGCGACGAGATCCATCAACGCTCGCATCGGTGTGGCGATCAGAGCGATGCCGCCCTGCAGTTCGCGCCGCTCAACGCCGATCAGAAACCCGTAAGGCTGAATAGCCAGCGGACGATATTCGAACGCTCCAAACACGTCAGAGCTAAATTCAAGCGATTTGGTTTCTGGCACGACACTGGATGTCATAAAGGTGCCTTCGGGAATCCATCCCGCGTCCGACAGTGCGGTTTCGAACGAGATATAGCTACTCGTCCGAACGGCCTGTGCAACGACAAACCGGTGGGGCAAGGTTTGGTGACGGGCCTTCGAAGTGACGTAGAGGCCGCGCCTGACGCGAATTAGGCTGCCGTCCTTGAGCGCGCGGTTTACCAAACCGTAGCGACGCGCATCACTGCCATCGGTAAGTCGCGCAATTTGGCGGTCATTCAGCACTTTTCTCTCGAGTCCGGCCTCTTCAATGATATCATACAAAGCGGGCATGTATTTCCCAATACTTCCACTTGATGAAAGTATCAAGAAGTTTTTGTCATATTTCTTAATGCATTGAACTGATGGGATCTGACCACCACGAACACCAAAATGAATCCGAGAGCTTGGATGGTGACTAGTTTACTCAATCCGACACGGCAAACCCTGGGCGGTTCACAGGCTCGCCTACAAATCTGATCAATCTGCACTCCTAGGTGCAGCAAGCAAACATACAGTGATGACTTACTGGGTGTGCTTGGGCGGATGAACAATATGGAGCCTCATTTCTGGCCAAGCCCGTGCGACAAGTTCCCGCGCTGCACTCGATGTCCGAAATTTCTTTTGAGGCGCCGTTGGCCAGGCATTGCGGATGGCATCAGCCTTTCGTCGTAAGTTTTCACCTCCGGCCGTCTCATAGAGACAGTCTTCTAAGCCAAAATGACGCAGCACCCGCACGAGCGTCGCGAAAATTTCATAGGAATTCTCAGCGAATACGTCAGCAGGCTGCTGAAGGCGCTCCATACGGTAGCCATGAACGCGACCAGATAGGCCCATCATGACGGCAGCCGCAAGAGAAACGCACCAGGCATCCGGATATCCGTCCCACCCTTCTTTAACAAACTCCCGACGAAGGTCAGGATGGTAGCTAAGAAGCTCCCGCCACATAGACGAACGTTCTATTGCCATCGCGTCCAGGGACTTGGTATTGACTAAATCTTCCAGCAAACGCCGGGTTTCGAGCGTTCTGTCAGGCGGGGGTTCTGGGGCAGGAATGGGGGGTTGAGGAAGTATGATCGTGGCGTCATCTGGACTCAATACAAGATTATCCATTCCAACAATGATCTGTCGCCATGCCCGATCATGGGTCACAAATTGGAAGGCAGATAGGCGCAACGCTTTCGCTTCCAGACTTGCCGCGATAGCTGGATCATCCAAACAAAGAGCCAGCCCTCCCAATAGGGCGACTGTATCGGCTTGAGGGAGATTGACCTCATGAGGATCGAAGTCGGCCATAAGCCAGATCATTGGAACCGATCGTTCACGGTAGATGATCCGGCGTTCCACTAACTCCTCTAAATAGGTCGAGGAGAGTTGGAGTTCGAAGGCAACCCTTTGGTTTTGCCATTCAGCATTGACGTCCGGCTGCCGCCACCCTGATCGCGACCCACTAAATAGTCGGCCCGTGTCGATATCAGAAAAGTCTGGATCGCGCGTCAGGCATTCAATCAGTTTGCGTTTGAGCTGCTTATGCTCGGGGCTTTCCGCAGCGCCCGCATAGTCAACGTCTTTTCGATAGACAGCTCTTCGTCGATCATCTTGCAGAGGACATTTTGTAAACTTCTCAGCATGACGGAAGTGAAACCTATTGGGAAGCTGAAGGACGAGGGAGAGAGGCCGTTTACAGGCCGGACACCCGAACTTCGGCTCTCCGTCAGCGATTGCTTGAAGGATTAGACGGCGCCAACGTTGCGCCCGGTCCACCGTGAGGCATCGGAGGACCTTGCGAAGGGCGAATTCTCTTCGCGTCCGCAGACAAACAAAAGTCTCCAGAAGGATTTCAGTAGCGGGCTCGGCTTGGGCTAGCGGGTCTAAAACTGGCATGAAAAGGGAAATTCAATCATATTTTAACTCCCATCTTTAAGAGCTAATCCGTCAAGCTGTGAGAGATGACACAGTAAAGACGTTTAGCTAGATATGATGCTGGCAAAAGCCATGTGGAACAACGTCATCCATCATTCATATAATTACTATCTTATGCGCCCCATGCAGTTCGTGGAATCTCGAGCCTGCAAGAATAAGGCGACAGTGTTATTCGTAACATCGCGTGTATGGTTCGACTTGATCCGTAAAGAAGTGTTCTAAATCCGCGCGCCAATGCTGAAATTCTAGTTCGGCTTGCGGCACAAGCCTAATGAGGCTCTGCTGATAATCATCCATAGCAATATCGGTTTTTAAAGTGGGATCAACGCGTACAATGTTCTGGCGACCAATGAGTAGGCCCGCCTGACCAATCGCGTTGTGAGACTGTAGTCGAGACGAGATATCAAGCGCGGCACCAGCCCACCACATTGATCCAGCTTTTGCATTCTTTCTGAGAATTTCTTTATCGAGGTGCCCCGTCCCTATGGAGAGGACCTGAATTTGGCCGCGTTCGATATCGTAGGAAGTCAACGCTTCTGTTACCGCGGCCATAATCGGATTATTTATGAAGAGCCCGCCATCAAGATAAGTGCGTTCACCGTCCTCAAACCCTCCCAAATATAAAGGAGCTGCTGAGGTTTCCAGCGCAACTTTATACGCTTTTCGAGACCAGTCGCGTTTATAATCGGAATGGTGAGCCGTCTTACGCATTACTGGCTCAGGAAAGTCGTCGACGCCTGGAATGACCATCCGCGTTAAGCTGTCGCCAAACTTCCTATGCCCCAATGCCTTTTCGACAAGATCCTCCAACGGACGTCGATCATGCATGGTGGACCGCCAATTGAGCGGGCTTTTTGGGTTTTTCGGCTTTTGAAAAATCTCGCTGCCACGGTTCACGTAAAGTTCGAACAGATGACGAGCCTGAATGTCGGCGGCAAGGCCTAAGCCGAGAATTCCGCCCGTGGAGGTGCCCGCAATCATGTCAAAATAGGACCAGAGTGGCTGTCCATTGCAAAGCTCCGCTTCAATTTCGGACAGGAACTTCGCCGTGAAGAGTCCTCTAATTCCACCGCCATCTAGCGATAGTATTTTGAACGGCCTATCTGAAGGCCAGGGCAGGGGCTGAACACGATGCCATCTGGTCTCTTTTGAACGTTGCGCAGTCATAGCGCCTCCTTTTTAAATCTTGTTGTGAAGGGATGTGATCGATTCCGCCGTAGCTCCAAGCGCCCGTGACTTTCCAGTCTAGGTAGGCTCTCAGCCACTCGCATGCATGTTCTACAGCTACGGCAGGCCCGTCTGCGAGCGACCACTCAGAATTGGAGAAGGACGAATTCTGGCCGCCAGGGTAATGCCAGCAGATCCGCACCCACGTTTCAGGATCGAGAAAGTTCGTAAAACGGATATAGGGCGAGAAAGAGGCTTTTCGCTCATCCATGTCCCAAGGAAAAGTATGCGGAATGCGGTTGCGGTACATCCAAGATGATCCGCTTAGGGATGGCTCCCAGAAGAGTATGGCAGGGGCAGGGAGTGGCCGAGGTGTAGGCCATTCAGTCGGGGGATAGGCGACTACGCAGAGCGCGACTGCGACATCATCGACAAATGCGCTGCCTCGCCAAACAATTCGGTTTGGTCGGTCTAGATGAGGACTAGACGCATCGAAATCGATGTAAAAATTCTCGAAGCGATTTGTAAGTTCAAGATGCCACCTGAGCCCAATATGATTAGCCTTGGCCAAAGAAACGGCTCTTCTTCTGATAGGCGTGCGATCGTGGTAATGTTCCGATGGCACCAGTCCGACCGACGACTGTCCGTCCTGTAAAACGATTATTAGCGCGGCGCTCTGACAAAGTCTTTAGCGATGAGACCGAGACGTCTTCGCCGAAGGCGCGCCTAAGAATGGATTTACGGGCTTCGGAAGACAATGTGGTCTTGAGGTCTTTCATATCGACCACAAGCTCTTGTAGAAGCGTGAGGTACTCGCGCATGTCTGTCAGAGAACCCCATCGATCGGAAAACTTATCGATACCGTCCCAAGAGGGATTGTAGATTTCCAAGTGTTTACCGGTCCCAATTTGAGTTTTGAGACGCGTGGCAATTGAAGTGGCGACATTAATAAGCTCGTCGACCAAAAGCGATTCCATAAATCGACCTGATTGCATAGCCATGGTCGCAATAATCACAGAAGGCGGGCATTTTTGAATTTTCCCCCGACGGCGACCAATGTGTCGATTTCGTTTAAGTAGCTGAATGACGAGTGTCCTTAAGCTTTTTTCTTCCATTAATTTAGCTTCGGGAAACGGTTCCGCTTCAGCCTTTGTCGTCAGCACCTGTTGGTCATGGACGCTCCTTCGGAAAGCGTCTTCGAAGAGAAAGCCCTTTGGACTTGCGACCAACTTGGTGTCCTCGTCTTGATACCATCGTTTGAATCCCTTTGGTCGAACTCGCTTATGGTAAGACTGAACGAGCTTACCGCTTTCAGCCTTATGGTGAAAAAGGTAGTGACACTCGTCGCTGTCAGGCTGACCCAGTATAAACTCGCAGACTGGCATAATGTCGATGCTACGCCCATCATCATAGGTAACAGTAATGCACCGGGAGTTTAGCATTGTCTTTCCTTGATAGCGCGTTCGGCCTTGGGAGTCAGGTCGTGTGATCGCTCTGAACACATCGTTTAAGACAGTCTCTGGATCTTCGAGATAAGCGCCCCCCAACACCAGAACCGCATCGACGTCATGTTGGGTTGATTTGGTCTTACCGAGGATTGCTGCACCGATAGCAAACGATCCTGAAGCGAATACGCCTAAGACTCGCCCCTGCAAAGGAGAGCCCTCTGCGTCGATGTAGTCTGCTAACGCGTTATAGTTTTGCTCTGCCTGAGCATGGAGCGTTGCAGAAATCTGCAAAGCAGCAGCAGAAACTGTTACAAGAAGCTCTGCTTCATCGAGGAGCGCATTGCCAGTCGTAGGAATTGGGGAGTGAATATTCATGAAATTAATCTCTCGAAGTATGCATTAAGCACTGTGGGGCTTGACCCAAAGTCATATGTTCTGCTACAAAACGTCATGTTCATAGCTAAATAAAAAAGGCCGACGATTATGACGACTTCGCACACATATACCTACGAATACGTCTAGAGTCAATGACAACAGATCCCGTCTTCGGTCCGCGTCTTCGGCAAGCGCGGGAGAAAGCCGTATTAAGCCAGTCCGACCTTGCCAAGCGCGCTGGTCTCGATCCATCTGCTATTGGTCACTTTGAAGCAGGTCGGCGCAAGCCGTCTTTCGATAATATCAGGTTGCTTGCGACAGCTCTTAACATTTCCACTGACGCACTGATTGGAAATACGGCCGTTACAGGGTTTCGTAATGCGGATCGCCTGACAGACGGTGACCGTGACTTCATCCAGGACATCATAAACGCACGTGTCGATAAATCCTAGATCAGAAAGAAAGCCGTTAGGCCGCGCAGTGATCGAAGCGAAAGCAATCGATCTTCTCTCGAGACACAACATTGTCGGTTTTCCAGGCGATTTACGGGTTCTGGCACGGCTGTGTGCCTTTGATGTGATCCCAAAGCCCGGCGCGGAAGGCGTGAGTGGTGGAATCGTATTTATTACTCAACCGCCTGTTATTTTCTATAGAGAAGGGGCAGCTGGCACGGGGTTTATAAACTTCACAGTTGGGCACGAACTGGGACATGCCTATCTTCCTGGTCATTCTGAGGAAATCCAAGCGGAGGGAGGCGTTCATCAGTCACCTTCTAGTTCGTTTGCCAGAGGTCGACCGATCATAGAGCAGGAGGCCGATGAGTTCGCGGCGTCTCTTATCTTTCCAAAGAAGCCTAGTCGGGAACTACTTTCCAAACATGAACCGTCTCTCGATGCAGTGAGAGCACTAGCAGAAACAGGTAGAGGATCTCTGACGGCGGCTGCACATCGCGCCACGACTCTAGATGTGTGGCCATGCGCGTTTGTAGTCGTGAAAGAAAATCTTGTTACTTTCTCTTTTATCAGTTCAGAGTTTCGACAGGGTGTTGGCGGAAAGTGGCCACGTAAAGGCGACCTAGTACCGTCTGGCTCCCCGGCCGCAGCAATGTCAGGAATGCGACCCAATCCTGAAAGGTATAAAGAGCGCGTCACCGAACGAGGCGATTGGTTTGATCAATCTACCATCCAACTGCGGGAGGAAACTGTCTGTCTAGGGCGTTTTGGAGCACTCGTGTTTCTAACACCGACGATGCCCATCGTGGATGAAGGCGATTGGGACGATGAAGATGAAGCACTGATCGAGTCTTGGACACCGAGGTTTCGTCGTTAGGGCTCTTTGGTAGGGAAGTTGCAACTTTACGACTTAAAGCAGCGAAACAGGTTCTGGTTCATGGTTGAAACCTAACGCATCTCAGCCGACGAGAAAGTTTCCCCTGACAATACCATAAATCATTTTGTCCGCGTCAGAAGCGGCTCTTTGTGTAAGGTTAAGCTCCAAGCGTCTAAGGTTGGACACCAAGGCTAATAGAAAAAGAGGCTCCCATGCGCCGCACTATCATCATCATTGCATCGTTACTTACGGCAGCCTGCGCCACGCAGTCTGGGTCTCTCATGACAGCAGAGGAGGTTGTTGCGTCCGCGCAAGACGGCGTCACCTTCGTCCAAAATGAGTATGTGGAAAGCAGAATGGACCAAAACCCAGATCTTTTGCTACTGGACGTCAGAACCGAAGCCGAATTCAAGGCGGGGCACATTCCCGGCGCCCAGTGGGTTCCCCGCGGGAAAGTCGAATTTCATTTAGCCCAAAGCGTTCGCGACGCCGATGCTGAAATCATCGTCTATTGCCGGACCGGCAGCCGCGCCGCTCTGGTGAAGAAAGCATTGGACTCGCAAGGCTATAAGAATGTGTCCGCACACCGGGGATTTGAAACCTGGTCGGAGGCCGGTAAATCAGTCGTTGTCGAATAAGGGGTTAAGTGGGAGACTTTATCAGCGCAGACTCCCAAAGGTTAACGTCTGGGCCCCGCCTATGCTGAGAAACTTTGAATGAAGGAGTCGGCATATGCGTTCGATGAAAATCATAAGAGCCGCAGCTTTGATCAGTGTTGTTGCCGAGCTTTATTCGTAGAGCCGGCCATTTCGATCCAAAACGAATACATATTGTTCGAAAGCGATCGGATCAGGCCTAAAGTCTTAGTTCATCAACTGTGTGGCTCTGCTAAACCACGCATGCATTTTGCCAATGATTGAGTTGAGTACCGAATTAATTTAAGAGCTTTACCGTTTCAATTTGTCAAATAAATCAACAAGCTCGCCAACTTTCTTCCTCTGCTCGTCGACGTTCCCCGACGCTAACGCTTTTTCGATACAGGTTGCTGCGTGCTCTTTTAAAAGCTCGGATTCCGCCCGGGCTAAAGCGGCTTTCACGGCTTGCATCTGATTGAGAATATCAATGCAATAGCGCCCGTCTTCAAGCATCTTGATGATACCGCGGATCTGGCCTTCGGACCGCTTTAGCCGATTTATCGTTTTTTGTGACACAGTCTACTTCCCAAAAACCTCAGAGCGACCCTTAGGTGATCATCCTCACGTCGTTTTTCAAGATGTCATGCGCTCACGTTTGAAAAAGTATTGGGATGGACCATATCGACCCATCCCAAGGCTCTTCAAATCCGGTCAGGCGTGACTGAGCCCTCTTAGCGAAGATTCTGGTCAGAGTTTATCGGTGGTTCATGTGGGCCTTGAGACAATCGGCCCCTTGGGTAGCTGTGTTGCAGATAGCGGTGACCCGGTATCCGTTATCCCGACCGCGCTTGACCATAAAGCTGACTGGATCCCCTGCAGAAAGTCCGTTTAAGCTGACGTTCGACGTCAGACTAAAGCCCATTGTCATCGCCCCCATATTGACGCCTTCAATCGCTTTATGGTTGATGGTGATGTTCCGGCCGTCCGGACTAATGGACACAACGCTCCCTGTTGAATGGCCTGTATCACCGCCCGTTTTCATCTGATGGTTCATATCTCCATGATCCATCGTTCCGTGGTCGGTATGTGCATGGTTGGTCTGGTCTCCCGCTTGGCTTGCCTCACTGCCGCTCGCGATGAGAGCGAGGGTCGCTATGGAAATTAAAACGGCTTTAGATGTATAAGTCATGCTGGTTCTCCTTTGGGTTCAGCAATGGATGTTCGAACCGGTTCGCGCGGAAGCTGCCGCCCGACCCAAACGAAGTAGACGACGGGAATAACGATGAGTGTCAGCACGGTCGTCGATAACATGCCTCCTAACATTGGTAGAGCAATGCGCCGCATTACGTCAGAACCAAGGCCATCGGTTAAAAAGATTGGCGCCAAGCCAGCCAAGACGGTTGTCACAGTCATGAGCTTCGGGCGAACGCGGAGGATCGCCCCGTGCTTGACCGAAGCAAGCAGTTCACCTCGGTGTGACGGCTTATCCGTCCGAACCTGTTGATCAATATAAAGCAACATGACAACGGCCGTTTCTATGGCAATCCCGCCAAGAGCGATAAAGCCCACGGCCACGGCAACCGATAAATTATATCCGGCAAAATAAACCGCCCACAAACCGCCAATAAGACCAAAGGGCAGGGAAAGCATGATTATAAGCGTTCTATCCAGCCGTCCGAAATGCAGCATGAGCAATAAGAAAATCAATCCGACCGATGCCGGTATCGCAATTCTCAACCGCTCATTGGCTCGCGCCATTTGCTCATATTGGCCGGACCACTCCACGGCGTAGCCAGGAGGCAGCTCGACTTGATCGGCGACGATAGCTTTGGCCTCGGCCACATAGCCCCCCAGATCACGTCCGGCGATATCGACAAATACCCAGCCCGTGAGACGGGCATTCTCAGACCTGATCATCGGAGGACCTTCAACATAGGAGACAGTCGCTACATCGCGTAGAGGAATATGCCCGCCGGTCGGTGTGGGCACGAGAATATCTTCGAAATCATCGGTCGTTTCTCGAAAGGCTCGTTCATAGCGCATCATAATATTGTATCGCTCCCGGCCTTGGACAGTTTCTGCAAGGGCCATACCACCAAGCGCTGTCTGCACGACGGACTGAAAAGTGCCCATTGTAATATCGCGTCGCGCCAGCTCAGCTCTATCGGGCAAGATTTCAATATATTTACCGCCAAGCACACGGTCCGCGAAGGCAGACCGTGTTCCCGGGACGTTAGAGACCACGTCTTCAATATCTCTCGCAATTTTCTCTATCTCAGAGAGATCATCGCCCGTGACTTTGATGCCGATCGGCGTCCGAACGCCTGTCGAGACCATGTCCATACGAATTTTAATGGGATACCCCCAACTATTGACAAGACCCGGCATTTGAAGCTTGGAATTGAGCTCGGTGACAATGTCATCTGCCGTCATCCCCTGACGCCACTCAGATTTTGGTTTCAATCTGACCCATGTTTCAATCATTGTGAGAGGGGCAGGGTCCGTCGCTGTGTCCGCCCGACCGGCTTTACCAAACACATTATCAACTTCAGGCACCGCCTTTATCAAACGGTTTGTCTGACCTAAAATCTCTCGCATTTTCGTGGCTGAAACACCGGGCAATGTCGTCGGCATATAGAGCAGCTCACCTTCATAAAGCGCAGGCATAAACTCCGAGCCAAGCCGTTGCGCTGGGATGGCCACGCTTCCCATCACCAGAAGAGCAGCAAGCAAGGTGACCCATTTCAGGCGCAAGGCCAACGTAAGCAGCGGGCGGTAGAGCGTGATAAAAAAACGATTGACGGGGTTGGCTGTCTCAGAACGCATTTTGCCGCGTAGAAACCAGAGCATTAAGACTGGAATCAATGTCACCGACAGAAGTGCAGCAAAGGCCATGGCGTAAGATTTGGTGAAAGCGAGCGGCGAGAATAGCCGGTAACTCTCTCCGGTGAGCGCAAAGACGGGGAAGAAAGACACGACGATGATAAGCAGAGAGAAGAAAATCCCGGGGCCAACCTCTTGCATCGCGTCCAGAAGGATCTTCTGTCTTTGCTTTGGCGACGGCTTTCCATCAAATTCCGAGAGTTTTCGAACCCCGTTCTCAACCATCACAATTGATGCGTCCACCATTGCGCCCACCGCAATCGCGATGCCGCCCAGAGACATAATATTTGCCGTAACGCCTTGGCCGTTCATGATAACAAAGGCCCCGAGCACGCCGAGCGGCAAAGTGATAACAGCCACAAAGGCCGCTCGAAAATGCAAAAGGAAGATGAAGATCACCAACGCAACCACGATCCCTTCCTCAATTAACTTCTCTTGGAGATAAGACACAGCCCCTTCGATTAGCGGCGCGCGGTTATAAACCGTTACAATTTCGACGCCCTCAGGTAGCCCCGATCGCAACTGTTCTAGCTTGGCTTCGACGCGGTTAATGACGTCAAGCGCATTTTCGCCGTCACGCATAACGACGATACCAGCGACGGTCTCGCCTTCACCGTTTAATTCAACGATCCCGCGCCGTAATGCCGGACCCTCAATGATCCTGGCGAGATCGGAGAGTAAAACCGGCGTTCCGTTTTCCGCTTTCACGACAATGTTCTCAAGATCGGCGAGTTCGTCGACATATCCGGAAGAGCGGATAATAAACTCACTCTCCCCTTGTTCCAGAACACGCCCGCCGACTTCGCGGCTTGATGAACGGATGGATTGGGCGAGCTGAGGCAGGGAGATGTTAAAGGATTGCAGCAGGTTCGGATCAATCAAAATCTGGTATTCGCGGACGAACCCACCTACGGATGCAACCTCTGCCACGCCTTCGACGCCAGACAGTTCAAGCTTTAAAAACCAATCCTGCAGCGACCTCAATTCAGCAAGGTCGGTTTGGCCCGTTTTATCAACGAGCGCGTATTGATAAACCCAACCCACACCGGTGGCGTCGGGGCCAATTTGCGGGACAGCATTCTCAGGCAGAGTGGAGCCGAGCCGAGATAAAGCCTCCACAACCCGAGACCTTGCCCAATATAAGTCAACGTCATCTTCGAAAATGACATAGACAAAGCTCGTCCCAAACATCGATGATCCGCGAACGTCCTTGGTTTTTGGCAACCCGAGGAGGCTCGTGGAAAGTGGATAGGTCACAAGGTCCTCGACGATTTGCGGAGATTGACCCGGAAATTCTGTTCGAATGATGACTTGCGTATCGGTTAGGTCTGGGACGGCATCCAAAGGTGTCTGAACAAGGCTCATCCACCCGCCCACGGCAAGCGCCAGAGCCATAACGACGACGATCAGAGCATTTGAGACGGACCAGCCGATGAGTTTTGCAACAAGGGACTTGGCAGGGTCCTTGCCAGCTAATTCGTTCACGGTTGTGTCTCCAAAGACAGGCCTGGCCACTCAATGAGGGTTGCCGCGCCGTTAGTATAAGGATTAGCGGGGAGCCCCCCCTCTTGTAGCCAGAGCTGGCCAGTCTCAGTGTCGTTAAAGAACCGAAGGCCTTTTGCCTGATAGTGGGAGGGGTTGCCGTCGATCAGCCACGGTT
>Ga0115567_10003073_pt1 | contig 16536 bp, 12 predicted proteins | sample COGITO_mtgs_1204_2_FD_88679 | JGI IMG/M metagenome (GOLD analysis project Ga0115567, IMG submission 88679) | Pelagic marine microbial communities from North Sea - COGITO_mtgs_120412 | ecosystem: Environmental > Aquatic > Marine > Epipelagic | place: Germany:Helgoland, sampling site Kabeltonne... | reverse complement strand
GGCCAGCTTCACTTCATCCCGTACTTTTTCAAAATGGATGACTTGAGTGCGGACAGATTCTGATTCTTTTTCTGAATAGCCAGCATCATGCATTTCATTGGCGGTATTTGCGAAGGCTCGAAGTAATTTTGCCACACTTTTATAAAGGGTGAGACGTAGGGCTTCTTTTTCTGTCAATAGATCTTGGTTGTGACCTGATTCACCACAAAAGTAGTGAATATAGTTTTCAGTATTATGCGGCGCTCTTACAGGTTCGCATAAGGCACAAACCATTTCTAAGGCATTGTCTAAATCCAGCTTTGATTGTTCTAAACGATTTTTAAGTAACCCGGCCACATCATCTTCGTCATAGTCTTCAAAGGCCCCTATGGTGTAATCAGAAACAGCCTTGCCTAAAGACGTAAATACGTCTTTGTAATCGATGATATAACCATATTCTTTATCATCACCATCAAGACGGTTGACCCGGCAAATGGCTTGAAACAGGCTGTGATCAGTCATTTTTTTATCGATGTACAAATAGGTCGCGGAGGGTGCATCAAAGCCAGTTAAGAGTTTATCCACAACAATAAGCAAACGCATTTGCCCAGGCTCTTTGATAAAGCGTTTTTTCACATCCTTTTCAAACTCATCTACACGGTTTGATGCTTGGTCTTCAGGTTGTTCAAAATAATCTGCAAGCATTTTGCGATAGATATCGTATTTAAACAGCTTTTCAGTTAACCCCTCACCAGTCTCTTCCCCTTTAATACTTGAAGCAGCTGGTTTAAAGCTTGTCACGATCGCTAACTGACCAGCTAAATCGGAGTGGCTGAACATTTCATAGGCTTTACAGGCTTGGTAGACACTTGAGCACACGAGAATTGCATTGCCATGCCCATCCATTAAACGAGGTTTTATCTCCATATCCAGTAAGATATCGCTGACTATTTGCTGTAAACGAGATTTGCTGGAGAGTACCTTTTGCATGGTGCCCCATTTTTGCTTGATTTGTGTTTTTGCGAGGCGGGAGAGGCCACGAGTTTTGGCTTCAAACCATTCGTCAACTTTTTTCTGTGACGTTACATTTTGGTCAATGTCTCTTGCTTCGTAACGTAAATCTAATACAACACCATCTGCTACAGCTTCATCAAATTTATACGTGTGAATGTAGGAACCAAAGACCTCAATAGACTTTTTCTTATCCTTTTTCATCAAAGGAGTGCCAGTAAAACCAATAAAAATAGCATTCGGTAATATGCTTGTCATTGCCTCATGAAGTTTGCCCGATTGAGTGCGGTGGCACTCATCAACAAATACAAATAAATCCCCTTTGGCTCGAAAATCAGTAGGCTTAGATTTTATTAAATCAGCAATAAATTCATCAGTGGATGCATCGTTTATGGAATTAGACTGCCGCCCAAATTTAAAGACTAATGAGCAAATTAACCATGGATTCGGTTGATTCAATGTAGCGATTAAATCAGCGCCACTTTGAGTGCGATAAATAGTCTCATCAACGCCGGTAAATACCTTTTCGATCTGTTCGTCTAATTCGATACGATCAGTGATAATTAACACACGGCTGTTTTGTACGTTGTCACGAATCCATTTTGCTAACCACACCATGGTTAAGCTTTTGCCTGAGCCTTGTGTGTGCCAAATGATGCCGCCTTCACGTTTTTCAATATGGCGTTTAGCGGCTTCAATACCAAAGAACTGATTGTGGCGACAGGTTTTCTTGGTGCCTGCATCAAACACTATAAAGTCATGGATGATCTGTAAAAAACGGTGTTTATTACAAACCCGGCTTAGGTGAAAATCCAGTGTGTGATCAAAGCTGGAAGCGCTCTCTGCCAGTACATCTTCTTTCCATTCAAGGTAATATTTTTCTGGTGTTTGAATAGTTCCAAAGCGTAAACCTTGGGTATCGTTACCAGCCATGACCAGCTGCATAGTGGTGAAGAAGTTACGAATAAAGTCTTTTTTCTGATTGTCAAGGTTTTGGCGGATACCTTCGGACACTGAGACAGATGAGCGTTTCAACTCAATGACGCCCAAAGCGATGCCATTCACATAGAGCACAATATCCGGCCGTTTGGTTTTAGGGGAGGTGTTTTCACCTCTAATTGAGACTTCTTCTGCAATGGCAAAATCATTGGCTTCGGGGTTTTTCCAATCGATAAGCCAGACGGTTTGGTGAAGCAGACCAGCACCTTCTTTTTCTTTGACGCCATAGCGAAGCAGCTGATACACATCTTTATTTGCATAATAGAGTTTTTTGCCTTCCCCAAGCGCTGCTGCCGTGTCTAATTGGCGTATAGCACGGTTCACCAGTGCTTCGCTTTCATGACGTTTAAGCAGCCAATGCTTAAGGGTATTTATTTCAATATTTTTATTATTGTCTCTGTCCTTCCAATCACCCAAGTAGCGATAGCCAAGTTCGTTTTGGAAAAACTGAATGATTCTACGTTGAGTTGCGCGTTCTCGCTGACCTACATTGGACACACTTAAATTCCTTTTTAAGAAAGCGCCATAGAGCTCAATCGATCAATGGCTATTTTTAGGCTTTTATCATTGAATAGTGACTGTTTACGTTCGGCCCAATATTGACCGGCTGGCCAGTTGGCTATACCTTTTTGAATGGATTCTAAGGTAGGTTCGCAACCTTCATTCACTAAGAGCCAGTCCACCGTTGAAAGCAGTTCCATACCGTAGGGTGATTCAAAGCCATCAATAATTTTACTGGCCTTTTCTAGTGCTGGTAAGAATGTTTTAGCTTCGCTGTTCATAAATAATTCAACTTGCTGTTTTTTGGTATCATCAAAAGCGATTACATCGATTGGGCTGCAGTCAGGAATACGTTTGTCTGATTTTAAATAGCTACCATCTAGCGCATTTAATAGGTGATCGAGGTTATTGGCATATGGGCCATAATTGTTGGCTTTAAATTTAAGATTCAGCACGTTATTGAGGCCTTGGGCTTCGACAACACGCTGTAAAAACCATGCCAACTTCTGAATTTCAAGCAAGCTGCACTCCATACCTAAAATCCAGTAACGCCTTACGAGCTCGGCGATCAAAGCACGGGCAGGGGTGAGCTTATTTACACCTGATTTTTTGGCCACATTTTGATACTTGGCTGTTGGTTCAAACACCCATATTTCTACATCTGCAAGGTCAGCCAAAGCCCGCTCTATTTTAGGTTTTACCTCTTGCCATTCTAAGCCGCCATTGCCAGCACCCAAGGGCGGAATGGCAATAGATTTAATCTGATTTTCTTTAATAAAGTGGCGTAAGTCGGTTAGGCCTTCTTCCACCCATTGCATCTTGGATTTCGCGCGCCAATGCTGCTTGGTTGGAAAGTTCACAATCCATTGCGGCCCTATCAATTCGCCCGTTTGGGTTACAAACATTTTACCGGTAACTACTTCACTAGCTTTACAAGCTTTTGCATAGGCCTGCATATTGGAAGGAAACCGCTCTTTAAACATCAGCGCAATACCTTTGCCCATGACGCCAACGGTATTGACAGTATTCACCAGTGCATCGACATCTGCTTCCAGTAAATTACCTTGGGTGTAGTGAATCATCAGAAATACCAACCTGTTCGTGCGTAGACTGGTATGGTGAGATTTCTCTCACTCAACCAGTTTTCTATTTTTATCTTTACCTTTTCAGAGTAACAAACCATACCTTTGAGTGCCTTTATCGAGCAATATTGGTGTATCAATGCCTCGGCCTGATAACGTTCAAATTTTCCTGGGTCATCAGGGTTTCGTTGAAAATCGCGGGTCTGCAATAATGGCCAGTCAATCCTGCTAAGATCTGCTAAGTCTGTATAGAAGTTAGACCATTGATAGTAGGCATGGCCATCAGTATAGACGAAGGGTAGGCCCAATTTTTGTACCTGATACAAACTGGATACGAGTATTACGATTTCGTCATTAGAGCGCTGCTTGATTCCACCATAGCCGCTATGGATATTTTTCATCATGGGAGAAAAGGGCGTGAAATAAAAGGGCACGAAGTTATTCAAAAAGCCGCCCATACCAACTGGTACAGGGTGATTGGCGCGCTTGTTAATCAATTCTGTATTGCCAATGTCTACCCAGTTCGCTGATTTAATATGGCTATTGCCACAGTGCAAGCCATTGTCTAGAATCCACGGGATATTGTCACGATGAACAATTCGCCAAATGAGGGCTTTTTCAAGATTTAACGTTTTACTGTAGTCATACACGCGGGTCACCTGCGAACATTGGAACAGCTAAATTTATATAGCATGACACGTTAGTTTTATGAGCCAGCTGTTTTGCATGCTCAAGGATCTCATCAGTTTTCACATAAATACAGTGCATCGTTCCGGTTAGTACGCAACTCGGTGATAGGCATTCAGCCATACAAGCGACTTTACAAGCGCGATCGTCATAATTTTTATGGTTAATTAGTGCCCAGTCAATCGCATCTATACCCTCGTCGTAATCTAGTATTTCATAACCTTCCTCTGCCAAAGGATGTCTGGGTATGATTTTCCAGTTATTAGTCTTTGCGACAGACCTTTTCACTGTTATCAGCACAAAATCTTTATTAGGGTAAGTTCTTTGCACACCATAATCAAAAGGGTTTTTTGCGAAAAAATGGAATGGCACATATTGCTCCAAACTGTGTTGCTGGCGTGAATCGATTATTTCGCAGTCAGCAATATCTATAAAGCCGTTTTCCGCTAATGTGGCACGGGATTGCAATCCGTTTTGAAATATGGATTTCAAGTTTTCTAACGCAGTTAGGTGATACAGCAATTTACCATTCTTAGCCATATATTTCCTCTAGTAATCGCGTTTTACCCGTTAGGAGTCCATGCTTCATTATAAATCCTTGATTAACGGTACAAAATAGTTTTCAAATAATCATCTGTTAATTCAAATTCTGCTTCTTTACTAGACAGGGCTTTCGTTAATGGCACAATCTTAGTTCTTACACCCATACCACGATAATCGACGTAGCCGTAATCACGCAGCACTTCCATAATAATAGTGTTTCTAGGCGAGCGTTGCCCAGCCTTCATTTTCTCTACGGTCATGGAGTTTGGTAATGATCCAGGGCTAATGACTTCAAGGCGATTTGAGTAGCCAGAAACCTCGATTTCGACAAACCGCGTCCAGTCTCGGTGGGCGAGGGCGTTGATCAAAGCTTCACGAACAGCTTCAAGGGGATAAAACCAATGTGTTTCTCGCCTGAGTTCAAGGTTCACATCTTTGGATTGTTGAGACATAAAAGGTGTCATTGCTCTCATGAAGCGCTCAATAATACCGCTATCAATTAATCGTTTATCACCGTTACCTGGATCCCATCGACCAACCATAGGGCCATCCAAGATATCATCAAGTGCAGCATCATATTGTTTGTTTTCGCTATTAAAAACCATGACTCTCAAGCCTGCTTGTTTGAGATATCGTCGAGGACTTTTACCGAATAGAACAAGACCTGCAATTGTGCAGTAAATATTATCTGCTGATTCAGTAAGTAAACCTAAACCGAGTAATCTTGTTTGCCATTGTTGTGAGGACTGTGGGACATCAGGATCTTGTAAAATATCTTGTAGATAATTTTTGAGTCGGGCATCATCTAAGCAACTCATATCCGTACGCGGTACCGGCAAAAGTTCAGTGTGTAGCATGCCTCCTAGTTCAAACAGACGCATTTGTTGCTCTCGCGTTGCCAGTCTTGATGTTGTCCCCATACGAATATAAACATCTTCTTTTCCGCTATGGCGTACAACGTAAGGTTTAGAAATACCCATTGGGAAGCTTATAATGGCGACGAGCTTACCATCATCGAGTTTAACTTCTTCGTAATAGGGCAGAATCATTGGGTGTATTTTGTTTTGAAAAGTATTCATCACCCATTCTTCAATATCTTTTCTTTGGATGCCACTAATAGTTCCATCATCTTCCACACCCAGAAGAACCTGCCCACCTTGAACGTTTGCCATAGCGACAACTTCTTTGGCGAGCTTTTCTGGACGAATATCATCTCGTTTAAACTCAATGCCTGAGCTTTCGCCATTGGCAATAATTTCCAACAATTCTGTTTTTAGCATTGTTCACTCCAAATGAGATAAACGGATTAGTCAAAGCCGTATTTTTCATGGCGTTGATTGAAAGCACTTCGATCGCTTCCCAAATATCAGCTACTTTTATTCTGCAAGCCGTTTGATAATCGCTTTAAAGCAATTACCATCACGATCGTCAACAAATTCAATGTCAGGGTAGGCTTTGAGAGCGCGCTTAATACCACTTCCCAGGCCTTTATAAGGCAGTAATTTTGGAGCAAAAGAGGCCAATATTGGATTACGGATATTGGAATTGCCCATTTTTATATTTTCAATGGTGAGATTATTCGGCAAATGACCTGGGCTTACGATTTCGATGCGATCTGTAAAAACCAATACTTTAATAGGCGCAGATACAAAGTAATCACGGTGGATAAGGGCATTTGCGATCAGCTCTTCGAACACAATTCTTGGGATTTCCGGCTCGCCAACTGAATTAAAGCCTTGTTGGTTTTGCACATGCCGAATATTGGACAATACAAAGCTGAGCGCTTTTTGGAATACGTCCGAGAGTTTGCCACTAATATCTTGACTATCAATGTAGTGTTCATCTTCAATATTTACACCAGGAAAGGCTACAGCTTTTACGATAAAGACTGGTAAGCGCACCTGGGGTCGAGCAGCAAATAAGAGCGTACCAGACATATTGAGAGTACCATTCATTGCTAAATTCATATTTTCAAGTAGTTGCGCCCGAGGTATATTCTGTTGTTCAACCCGCTCACTAAATTCCTTCTCAAAAAAAGCATCAAAAAATTCTTGGTCGATATCAGCAACAGAGCTATTACCAACTGGTATCTCGTCTGCGTGAATAAGTGCTGCTTCTTGAAACATTCTCTGTAGTTCTTCACGGGCAGTAACTCTTCGTTTATCAGAGCCGTTTTTAACCCATATGTAACCATTGGTGTCGATGTAAGGCTTGCTCACACCCAATGGGACAGACACAATCATAACCATCCCATCGGGCAGGGTTAGGTTCTGCGTCATAGGGCTCATAGGAGGATGCACATACTCAGTTGCTGCATTTGATATAATCTGGTTCAGCCGGCCAATATCTTCAGCTGTTAGGCCAGCAATACGACCATCTTCAGTTACCCCAATTAGGATAATGCCACCATGTGAGTTACTGAATGCAACTATCTCTTGTGCCAGGCTTTCAGAGTTAGTTACATTTGTTTTAAATTGATGCTTTGAGTTTTCACCGTTTGCAATAATTGCTAAGAGTTCTGCGGTTTCCATGCTTCATATACCTGTTTTTGTTTCTCAAAGGCTACTACCTCACCTTCTATTAATACTGACAACATAAGGCTTTGGTTACACTCAGACCAATTGCTGACGCCGTACTTAGTGCTTTTTTATATTGTGAGTCATCTCTATATAACAAGTATTTTTAATTCATATAGCTAAATGTGGACCTAAATATGCCACATAAATCCGTTTTTTTTCGGCATCGGGATAAAAATGCATACGAAAACCATCAGATAATTTAATATGATTTTCACAGTAAACTTGATATCCGTCTTCTAGCCAAAACATACGCGCCTTCCTCTTTTTTGGGTCTTGACTAACACTGTTAGATTCACCACTGACTTCAGCGGCCAAACCCAAATCCTTTAAATATTCATGGCGGTACTCAATATACTCACCCGCAAGCCATTTACAACAAAATATTTCCAACACGTTTAGCGCATCTCGAGCTTTGATTAAAATATCTTTACGAGCAGACCATTTTTGCAGAATCATGCCGATTTGATTTTGAAGTAATGTGATATGGGGAAATAAATTTGATCTTTGAAGCCAAATATTTTTAGCTGTAATCAATAAATCGTTACGACGTTGCTTAAGACCCTCTTCATGCACTTCCATACTCGCAGAATCGCTGAGATTAAGAACGGTTGCATTTCTTTGTTCTGGTGTCGCATTAAGATCGAGAATCCAAACTTTGATATGGCTATCTACCCAAGTGTCTAAGGCCGTGAAACTGGCAAGATAGGTCTTAAAATGAAATGCTGCTAACAGCACTGGCTTACCAGAAGATTCCCCAGTGAGCCCAACCTCGATCGTTTCACCAATGTTTTCTATATCAATATTTTCAAAGAGTGGCTGTTTGGTTTCTAGGGATTTAAGAAAGCGACACCAATCAGTAAGCTTTGCAGCATGATTTGCCCAGGCATACCAATTGCGCACAAAATATTCGTTGGCCAGTTCCAGTCCCATAAGGGACTTATCTTGATCCTCATCGACCAGCAAGATTTTCAAACCAGCCATACCAGCGACTTGGAGTACTCTAAAGAAATCCAATATTCCTTTATCTGCATCTTCTTTGCAGTCAAAGGGTAAAGAGTGGTGGTTCAGTACAATACCATTGCTCATAACAGCTGTTCCAGCTCCTTATCCCACTGGTCGAAAAAGCCCTCTGGCCAGCAGTCAATACGACCCTCATCATCAATATTGGGGTACATCACCTCTGACGCATGGACTGAGTTGTGAACATCCCGTTGTAAGAAAAAGATCTTTACATCACTTGCAGTAACCACCTTCTGCTTAACGGCAACCCGTATACCGTTGAGGACGTGATCCGAATGAGACTCAATTATCAATTGCACACCATTATTTGCTGCGATGGCGCATAACTTCCCCATTAAAGATTGCCCAGCGGGGTGCAGGTGTGATTCAGGGTTTTCGATAATCAGTAAATCACCTTTTGCAGCGCACAAAATACTGGTCACCACAGGTAAAACGTAACTTAGACCAAAGCCCACATTCTGGGGTTTAAATTCTTCAGTTGTTTCTTTGCCTTGATTGAAGGAATAACTGAGACTTGCTGAATTGAACTGGGGTTGTGCCACGGCTTTGATTTTCAAACCAGGAGTAATATCAGACATCCAGGCCTCGATATTAGCAAGCAAGGTTCCAGAAACTGCCTTTGGGTGGCGTAAAGCGTTTATTTCAAGATCTTTAGCACCATTCACTGCGATAAAGTGAACCGCAAATTCACCATGGTGACCAAGAGACTTCAAATCACGAATATGAAATTCAGATAACTGATGGTGGCTTTGTGGGCCTAATCTATCAGCACTTAGGTATTGAAAGTTGGAATTGAATAAGCTTAAAGCTTCAGGTTCGCCATCAAGGCCTGATTTTCGCAAGGGCAATAAATCCGAATCATGCTGATAGTCAAACTCAAACAATGCGGGTTGTTCATTTTCATCCCATTTGACTGTTAAAATAATCTCTTCTTGCTCGCTAAAGCTGGAAAGTGCATCTTTTCCAGTTCCAATGTTTACATAATCACCGTTCAATAAAAGACCTTTGTTTTTAAGCGTATTGCGCTCGTAGGACTGCCTTAATAGCAACAAACCTTGTACAAGGGTCGACTTGCCCATGCCGTTAAGGCCTGAGAATAAATTCAAACTTCCTAGTGGAAAACTGGCATTCAATAGAGTTTTAAAGTTCTTTATATTGATAAATTCAATCATTCAGCACCTCTAAAATGAGCGCATTTACTTTTTCATAGCGCTTTTCAACATGGTCTTTTTTCTGCGTTGAATAAGTTATTGCCTTCAAAAATTCACTGTCTTTTAGCAGCGCATGTGCTTTGTCGACGAATAATTTTTGCTTGCTTAGCAGGCGATCGAATTCAGTATCCGTCTGCTTGGCTAGGGCAACCATCCAGACTTCAAATAGCGTTGAATTCTTGGAACGTTTGCTTGAATTAGACGAAGGATCTTTTTCAAAGCCTGATTTTCCAAGTAACTTGTAGCAACGGCGAATTGCAGTTGAATATTTATCCTTAACATTTGCTCGGTAAGTATCATCACTTTTTTTAATATCTTCTAGGGCTTTATCTAAAAACGAAGCTATTTCTTTTTTGTTTTTTTTGTCAAGATAGTCAAAATGATAAAAGGCCCAAAATCGCAACACTAGCTCTTGATCTTTCATTCGCTTGGACAAATCACCCAGCATGGTTTTTGAATCTTTTAAATTCGCTAACTCCTCAAGTAACTCCCGATCTTTCGGTTTGGCAAGTGCGTTACGGATTTCTTGATTATTAAGACTTAAACCACCAGTATTGATGCGTCTGAATATTGAATATTTAACATCTTCAGGCGTGCCCGGTTTTATCATATAAACAGTTACAGGACACTCTTCGATACGACGTTGATATTTGCGATGCAGCTTATCAAAGGTTTTGCCGTTTAATTCAGTTAGAAACTCAAGGCCATTGAGTCTCAGTTTCTGATCCAAAACAAACTTTCGGATAGTAGAAAGGCGCTGTAGGCCATCTACTATCAGCCAGTTGTTTTCGTCAGAAGCATCAAAGTAGAAAGCAGGTAAGGGAAACCTTATTAAGATTGATTCGATTAATCGGCTCATCTTGCAGTTATCCCAAAGCTCTGCATGACGCTGAAAATCAGTATTCATGTCAATTTCTTTGTGCTGGATACGTTTAATCAAAGCATCCAAAGATTTAGGCTCCACAACGATATCAATATCGGTTGGGTTGAATGGATGCATCACCTCATCAAGTAACTCTGGTTCCTCAGTGTCAGATTCAGGTGCGATCAACTCTTCATCAAGTTCGGTTTCTTGATAATCAGTCATATTTTTTCCCTTTAATTAACCTCGTCTTACCCGTCAGCAATTCCTGCATCATCCCTTGTTTAATTTGACGGGTTTTAGCAAGGCGTTGTTCAAGGTTTTGGATTTCGGTGTCCATGTCTGAGAGGATGGAGGCGATGGCGGTTTGTTCTTTTTGCGAAGGTAATAACATTTTCATATCGGCTATCATCTCCCGACGAACTGAGTCAACTGATGATTTTGCTGTCATAGACATGATGCGATCATAAAAGTTATTACTAAAATAAATATAGAAGAAATAACCATCTATTCGCTCGCCAAAGTTGTACATTAAATAAACACGTTGATGGAAATCAAATTTACCATTTATATAATGGAATATTTTTCCTGTACCTACTCCATCTCCAGCAGTCAATATTGCCTCACCATTAAATGAGTATGAGTTTATGCGTTCAATAGTTTGGGAGCGGACAAAGAATGGATAGGTACCATCTTCCATTCTATCTTGAGTGTTTTTACTTCCAGTTGTAATTGAAAGTAAGTTCCCTAGTGAGTCGATATACCAATCCTCCGGCACTTCCCCCAACTCACTCTCCTTATACCCTTTTCTCGTCCCATCATCTCGAAAAGCAAATTCAGGCAGGCGAGTGCGGCCGGTGAGTAGCTGTTGCATGGTGGCGGTTTTAATGGCCTGTTTTTTGGCGATCAGTTTTTCTAGCGAGTGTAGGAGGGCGTCGACATCGGAGAGGGCGTTGGCGATGAGGGTTTGTTCGTGGTGTTTTTTTGGTACACCAATAAGCATTTTATTTACAATTGTAATGTAAATATGCTTTATTGTTGAACCTCCAGCATCTTCGATCATTTTATTTTGATATTGTTCGCTTTCTAGCAGGAGCTTAAAGAAAATTGGTACGATACGACTATTTGGTCGTAAAATGGCGACTGATTGATTAATGCAAATTCCGGAGCTCTTAACTAAAGCTAACCTTCCTAGAGTTCCATCTTTAGTAAGTAGCAAGTCATTTTTTTGTGGTTTGCTTTTACCTGTGAGAATGGTATTGAATGCCCTGAAATCTGTTTTTCTAGCTTTTTCGTATTGGATTTTTCCATTGGAAATATCTCTAGCAGTAATCATATAAGGGCCACTACCGGAAGTTGGCATTGGATTAGTAAAACCATATGATATAAAGGAAGTAAATTTTTCAAGAGGTTCAATTGCCCAATCTTCTGGAATAACCCCAACTTCCGTCTGCTTATACCCAACCGGTATAGCTTTCTCATTTGAGTCTACTAAATATTCCGCGCTCATTTCTGCTACTTGACTTCCCATTACGCCCACTCCAAGCCCATAGCTTTCAAATGATTTGCTACTTTGTCACTTAATACCTCAACTGATTCAGTCAGCGCAGGCAACGGTTCCGCATAGCGCTCTTCAAGTTCTTTCACTCGATTTGCCATTTGCTGGGTCACTCGCTCAATGTCGGCAATAATATTGGCTTTAAGCGTTTCCAACCATTTTCCATTGACTAGAAGGCTTTTAATTTCACTTTCACTTAATGCTGAATACTTCTTAAAAACCGCTAGATCAAGCAAGTCTTGTGCAGCTTTTAGTTCTTTTTTAGCTTGGGCTTCTTGTTCAAACAGTTGTTTGACTGTTTTAAGCAGGTTTTTTTCTTCAGCATCTTTTGCAAGTTTTAACCGCGCTGCAATCGAAGCCTTAGTCACCTTATCCTTATCATTCAAAGCCTCGCTTAACAGTCCTTCATCTCCTGTGTGTTCTTCAATACAGCTTTCAAGCTCTTGCGTTATTGTATCAATCCTAGCTTGTAAGCTTTCAAGTTGTTGCTGTTCATCTGAAAAGTAAGTCGCTTGAATTAAAACCGGTGGAATTAACTCAGCTTTGTATTTCTTTTTATTAATGATTAAATCTGGTGTTTCTTTGAGTTTCTCACCTTTTTTCGCCACAATTTCTCGCAAGCCGCTGCCAGCTTGCCAACCATCTTGCACCAGTACATAGACATCGTCTTGCATTGTATCTGCCCAATAGTCCATCAGAATCTGATAGACATCGTATTTGCTCATGAGGGCATTGTGAGAGTAGCTTATCAGTAGATCTTCACTGATTCGATGGATTATGTTCTTTGGTTTTTCGCTGAGTTGAATCTCGTCCAGTGCTGCTCGTTTACACCATTGGGTAAAAGGCACAAGGCTCTCGCTGGCAAAAGTTTTGAATTCACTGTGATTGAGAATAGTGCTTTTCACATTTGAGGCTTTAACAAGTGCAGTGCTGTAGCCATTTCGAGCAGATGCAAAGAGTGTGGCGCGCAGGCTGGGAAAAGCTTGCCAGTAGTGTTCTAGCGCATCGATATCACGATTTGGAATACCACCTTGCAAATGTGCACTTAAATCTTGCAGGTCTTCTGGTTCACTGGAATCAATATAGCGCGGAATATTCAGGTTGTAATCGTTGGCGGCTAATTCGCTCAGCGGCACCATACGGCTAAACCGAGCCAGCTCAAGCTGCTTGGTAAACACATCGACAATTTTATGTATATCCTGGCTACGTAAGCGGTTTTTATTCCCATCTTTGATAAAGCCCTTACTGGCATCAATCATAAAAATCTGCTGGCAATCCTGGGCCTGCTCTTTATCAATCACAATAATACAAGCGGGAATGCCTGTGCCGTAGAAGAGGTTTGCCGGTAAGCCGATAATGCCTTTGATGTAGCCTTGTTTGATGAGATTTTCACGAATACGAGCTTCAGCATTGCCTCGAAATAATACGCCATGGGGCAGAATAACAGCCCCTTTGCCTGTGCTTTTTAAGCTGGTGATGATGTGCAACAGAAAGGTGTAATCGCCGTTTTTTTCTGGCGGTGTGCCCCAAGTAAAGCGATCGAATTCATCCTCGCTGGGATTAATCCCATTGGTCCAGTTTTTATTGGAAAATGGTGGGTTGGCCACTGCAAAATCGAAGGTTTTGAGTTTGCCATTGCTTTCTTTCCATTGTGGGTCGGCAATGGTGTTGCCTTTCCAGATTTTAGCAGTGCTGTTGTTGTGCAGAATCATATTCATACGGGCTAATGCACTGGTGGCGTTGTCCATTTCCTGGCCAAAGATAGAAAGCCCTCGGGGCGCTTCATCGCTGGCTTTTAACAAGAGTGAGCCAGAGCCGCAGGTTGGATCATAGACGGTGGCATCTTGGGAGGTGTTTGAATCAATGCCGATGACCTTTGCCAGAATACGAGAGACCTCCGATGGCGTATAGAATTGGCCTTTTGATTTGCCGGACTCAGTTGCAAAGTGACGCATCAGGTATTCGTAGGCATCGCCAAGTAGATCATCACCATCGGCGCGATTATCAGCGAGGTTTAATCCCTCGAACAGGCCGATAAGCTTTGTGAGGCGGTCGATCATGTCTTTGCCTTTGCCAAGCTTATCTTCGTCATTAAAGTCGGCCACATCAATGACGCCTTTAAGATCATTCTCTTCAGCGAGGGCACTGATGATTTTGTTGATCTTGTCGCCAATTTCTTTATTGCCTTTGAGATTGACCATATCGTCAAAGCTGGCGCCTTGTGGAATAGCGATCATGCCGTAAGGGTCGCCTTTGTATTTATCGGACACGTACTTCATAAAGAGCATGGTCAATACATAGTCTTTGTATTGGCTGGCATCCATACCACCGCGCAGCTCGTCGCAGCTGGCCCAAAGGGAGGAGTAGAGTTCGTTCTTTTTAATCGCCATGGAAGATTCCGTTCGTTTTAATAATAAGTTGCTGCACAATGATTGTGCTCAAAAACACCCTGTATCTGCTTGCCTACTGAGCCAAGTCTAATCTTTTTGGAGAATACCTCAAAGTATTTTGAGGTGTATGTTCATACTTGTCCAGTGACTGGGATTTTAGAATCAAATGGTTTAAGAATTTGAACTGTTTCTGTGTATGATGGCAGGATTGAGGTATTTGGCGTTGCTGTGTCTACAATCGAAGCTTGTATCCCTTTCTGCCTCAGATGAAATGCAATTTGCTGCCATCTTCGCATCCATTGCGCTTCTTTTTTCTTGTATGCTTCAAGCTCTGCTTTCAATCGCGCTATTTCAATAAGCAGTTCTTGATTTTCCTGCGTTGCTTGCTCTTTCGTCTTAACCAAGCCACCTGAAAGTGCCAGCTTGGCGGTATCGTACGCAGCTTTAATCTCAGGCTTGGCTTGTAATGACTGCCTGCTGAAACTAAATCTTTCTTCCAACAAGCCCCAAGTGAGTTTAGACCCGAGATTACCCATTGCCCAGCGATTAAGGTCTTTAACTATAAGGTTTATATCGCTTGCTGTCATTCGTCTAAGTCGTTTCGCCATGTTCTGCCTCGTTTAAATATTGTTTGGGGTCAAAATTGTGTACGCCATTGTCTTCGAGTTGGCTGGCAAGTGTTTTCAGTTTTTTATCGTTATGGGCAAGCCAGTTAGTGCTTTTCTTTGGTTTATTTGAATTCTTTTGTTTCTCTGCGCTATCACGGGCAAGAGTTGTCATTGCAAATTGACGTTTTTGTTCATCAAGCCTGCCTTTATCATCTTTTGCCCACACATAGTCTTTACAATCAGCTGAACATTTCAGATGCCGTTCACAGGGTGTTTGTGAAAAGTTATGCACGCAGATGCCGGTACCAACATCGTGCACGGCCTGAATCCTGGCTTTGAGAATTGCATCCTGCACTTCAACTGGAATACATTTGATTTGCTCGGCCAGCTGGCCACCAACAAGGCCTTTTTTGATATCTTCACGAAGCATCAAAGCCCGTTTTTCACGGGAGGTATGTTGGTATGCTTTCGTATCTTGGGGGTTGGTTCTGCCAAACCATTCGGTTTGGAGTAGGTCACTTAAGCCGCCCTCATCCATTAAGGTGTTCAATGTATGGCGGAACTGATGGCTTGTGAAGTCCACTTCAATACTGCTTGATGCATATTCTTTTGCCAATTTTGGGAAGTAGCGCAGAAAGGTTGTAAACATCGAATGCGTACAGTTTGTTGCAAGCCAGTTTGCATAGGTGCCGCTTGAAAGCCCTTGATGTCTGATCAGGAGCAGATCTTTCAGGAAATACTCTTTACCTTGCTGATCAATATGTATTGCGGATAGAACTGCGTTTAAGAAATTATGAAGGCAATATTTTTTTAGACCTTCTTTGTTTGTGAAATAGATTGGATTACGCGGTGTGTAGCCTTGTTTGTTGACGGCTTCTAGATCAGGCCATGCAGAGTTTTTTTTTCTTAGAAAACCTGTTGCGTTTAGAATTGTAGGGCTGATGCGAAGTTGAATCAGGTCATGTTTGTAGAGCTTTTGATCCGCTGAAATACAACATAAAAAACGTAAGTCTGGCCCTTGAACCTTTTGAATTTCCCATGCTGTAGTTCTTGCTTGAGCGGTCAGTTTTACAAGCTCGGCTAACACTTCTTGAACAATACGAATGCTTGCTGTTGGTAGGTAAAGCTTGCGTTTTGGGGTAAAAGTATCGCCTTTGCTTGTCTTTCTTGGGAAATATCTGAGAAAGGCTTTGCCTTCATCATCGAATGTAAGTTCCTGGTTAGGCAGAAGGGCAATTTCACTGAATCGTCGACCGGTACAGCTTAGCAAGGTTAATATTAATACATAGAATCTATATTTATGGGTTTTCGGGACTTGTTGATAAAGGTCGCCAATGACTTTAAAAACACCAGGCTCAATAAGCTTGTCTGATTTTGTTTCTAAAACGTAAGCGCCGTCTAACGTACCCCCCTAATCTGATCTATAAAAGAATAGGCAGCTTTTGATAGCGCTCGCTCACTTGTTTTGGCGTGATGTTCCAAGGCAAGCAAGCTTCAATCTGCTCT
>Ga0115567_10003072_pt1 | contig 16537 bp, 17 predicted proteins | sample COGITO_mtgs_1204_2_FD_88679 | JGI IMG/M metagenome (GOLD analysis project Ga0115567, IMG submission 88679) | Pelagic marine microbial communities from North Sea - COGITO_mtgs_120412 | ecosystem: Environmental > Aquatic > Marine > Epipelagic | place: Germany:Helgoland, sampling site Kabeltonne... | reverse complement strand
TAAAGTCCGCTGATGGCCGATACTTGCATTATTCACTATCAGCATCCATCCAAAAAAGGAATATTAATCGACCACGTCGATATCAGCTCTGGTGGCCCCGCCACTGCTGTTCCGCATTTTTTGCGATTAAAAACTTTAGCAGCGGTGGCTTCTTTTTGGTTACTTTATTCTTAGCTGTAGTAGAAAAGTGACTGGCTTAAAGGGATTCAAGACAAAAACCATCACGGAGGATGGCGCGTAGCGTGCTCTTGCCTTTTATAAAAATTTAAAACATGCGCTGACGCTTACCGTCATCCATGACGTTTTTCAAGCCTCATCCATGAGTTCCGACTTACTTTTTACCTACAGCCGCAAAAAGTAAGCAAAAAGGACCGCTCGCCAAACTATGTTCTTCATCCAATTATTTTTGGTATTTAGCCGGTCGTCACAATGTGTTCCCGACACTCTGCGACTCAATTTGCATCCCTGCAAATTGACCTACTAAATATCAAAAATAATTGGCGAACATAAATGCGAGGGAAAAAGTCAAAAGCATCGGCCGCTTGGCCGACTGAGAATTTTAGATTACTTTGTTGTTAATTAACTGACTAACTAAAGATCAATACTTTGTTAAGCCTGTTCCTTTTTCTAAGGTTGTTGTGTTCCCTCTATTACTAACGCTGCTTTATCAAAGGTGTAAACAGTGGAAATTTCATTTTTTGTTAGCCAAGCATAACGTTTCGCTTTATTGACTATCAACGCATCAGCAAAGTCAGCTTGCTTAGTTTTACCGCCTGATTTAACTGCCTTGGCATGAGTAAAATCTTTTAATGCCCCCCACACTGCCTGACCATCTTCAAAGGTTAGATTAGGCTCAGCAAACAGTGAATGAATAACATCGATAAGCTGCTCTTTACTCAAGTTATAACGCTTGCCTTTGAGCGTCCAAATGGCTTCAGCTAATACCACATCAGTGACAAGAACAGGTACAGTACCCAGTATCAGTTTGCTTGCCTTGGCTGCTTGCTGTCCATCATCTTGCAACAAATAGCGAAGCAACACATTGGTATCTATCGCTATCATTGCCCAATGGCGCTTTCTAAAGATTCCGGTTCGCTAACATTAGCGTTAGCGACAATACCTTTGAGCAAGCCTTTAGCCGCCCCTGATTGTTTTTTGACAATCGAAATAACACCTTGTCTATCAACAAAACTTTCAATCTCATCACCTGCATTAATATGCGCTATTACGCATTGATCTATTGGCAAGGTGATTTGTCTTTTTGCGCTAACTTTAGCCATTACTGTCGCTCTTTACTATTTGTGGTTTTGTAAAGAATAGCAGTTTTTTGTTTTTCGTCAAAAAGAGAAAGTTGTGAGTTCTTATATAAGTTTTTAAATGCTTTGAAACTGTTCATTCACGCCTAGTGACGTTTAGTCTAAGTGTGCTTGTATTAATCAGATAGTCTTTGAGGTGATTGCAATATATAGGGTTACTATGATGACTGTTGTGTTGAGTCTGTGCGCAGCTCGAATTAAATATCGGTATTTTTTTTACCTAATAAGTTGTTACGATGGTTATCCACGTAAATACAAAAACTAATAGTAAATATCAATAGGCTTTAATATGCGGGTAAGAAGTAAATAATATTTTGATAATATATTAATTCACATAGGCTCAAAACATTGAACAAATTTTCATATAATGACTACGAAAGCAATGCTAAGGCGAAGTCTTCTATAGATTTTTCTATATTTGGATGGTGCATTGTATTGAGTTTTGCACCTCAAATACTTTTTAGTTTTATTGTGTCAGTTGTGTTGGCCATTAATGGACTGAATATTTACGAGACAGATGATCCACAGATTGAGGTCATGATAACTTTAGGAACGGTGGTTTTATCTCCACTGTTATTTGTTCCTTTACTAAAATATGTGGTTGGCTATAAAAGTTTTCTAGAATTAATAAAGTATTTTAACTTTAAAAGTGTCAATTTTGTTTTCTTGTCGTTAACTATTATTTGTACGATTTTATTGGAATTTACTTTCGATATATTATTGTTTCTTTCTGATACTCCAATTGACTCTTTTACGCTTGAAGTGAGAGAGTTCATGAGCTCATTTGAAAAAAAAGTTTTGGTCATACTAGCGATTTGTATCATTGTTCCAATAATGGAGGAATTAATATTTCGAGGCTGGTTATTTCAAAGGTTAGTTAATACAAGGCTTGGCAATATAGGAGCAGTTGGAGTTTCTAGCTTTTTATTTACACTATTTCACTTTCAATACCAGCAGATAATACCATTAGTTTTTCTTTTAATGTTCAGCTTGCTTTTAGGTGTTGTAAGGCTTAAAACCGCTAATATAAACTACACTGTTATTGCTCATAGTACTTCCAATTGTTATGTTCTTTTTGCTCCTTTATGGATATTTAACAATTAACAAGGACAGTCATCATAGTTGCTATTTTTAATAGTATCCGTTTTACTGGAATCCAACTCTGGTGGCACCGCCACTGCTCCTTCGCATTTAAAGTTTCAGCACAAAAAGGCTTATTTTAGGGGCAAATGGCATGGATGCCATTTGAGTGGAAGTTGGATGGATACATTTGGAACGACCCTAAAATGAGCCTTTTTGTGCGGTTAAAAACTTTAGTAGCGAGCGGCGTTTTCTGGATACTCTTTTTCGCTGTTGTAAAAGAGTATCTGGCTCGAAGGGATTCGAGACAAAACCATCAGGACGATGGCGCGTAGCGTGCTTTTGTTTTTCTAAAGAGCTAAGGCATGCGCTGACGCTTACCGTCATCCATGACGTTTTTCAAGCCTCATCCATGAGTTCCGACTTGCTTTTTACCTACAGCCGTAAAAAGTAAGCAAAAAGGACCGCTCGCCAAACTATGTTCTTCATCCAATTATTTTTGGTATTTAGCAGGTCGTCACAATGTGTTCCCGGCACTCTGCGACTCAATTTGCATCCTTGCAAATTGACCTACGAAATAACAGAAATAATTGGCGAACATAAATGCGAGGGAAAAATCAAAAGCATCGGCTGCGCGGCGACCGAATTGCCGACTACAACAACTTATTGACGCACATCTGCAATATCAACTCCATCACTCTCACCATCAACCAAATGATCGAGGATCACTAAGTCGTTACCTGTGTGATCTCTGAAGTGCATATAATTACAATGCACCAGCACCAGACTATCTTCCCCTTTGGGAGTGCTGAGACATTTTCCGCTTTGCTTATTTTTAACCTTGCCGCCACTCGTTATTAGCCATGTGTCAGTGCCATCCATGCGGCATGTGGTGTAAGCGAGGCTTTTTGAACCATGACGTTTCTGCCCATAGGTCGACAAACATTTTGTCTGGTCATCATTATAAATAACGACTTCTTTGCTAGAGCCATTAACCCCAATAATGCCCAGTTGCATCAACTTGTTAAAGTTTGCGGCCTGTGCACCAGCGCTTAACAACACACTGCTGAGTGCAAGAGTAAACAGTGATTTTTGTATGAACTTATTCATGATGTTTTCCTTCCAAATGTAATTGTGGTGAATCTGACTTACTTGTTTAATTCAGTTAAATTGTGATTTTCAGCCTTGTCCGTGTGTTCCTTTGTTTAAAAAAGTACTGGACTCATTGTGTCGACATGACTAGTCTAGTTGTATCTTTAATGAACCGGTTACTGCTGATATGAGACCTCTTGTCTCATATATGTGACAAGTTTGAGTGCTAGTTAGTGAGGAACGAAAGATGGATTGGAATGATGTGCAGATATTTCTGGCCCTGATCCGAGCGGGCTCCGTTAGAGGGGCTGGAAAAAAATTAGCTATTAGTCATGCAACCGTCGCTCGGCGGATCGAAGCGTTTGAAAAGCGATTAGGAGTGAGTCTTTTTAACCGTCTAAAAACAGGCTATGAGCTAACCAAAGCGGGTGAAGATCTCATCGGCGCTGCGGAGAATGTAGAATCAGAATTACATTCGATTCAACGAAAGTTAGTGGGGCAAGATAAAAAATTGGCAGGAACCATTAGGGTAACCGCTACTGAGTTGATATCCAGCCATTTTTTGATACCGGAATTGTCCAGCTTCATGGAAATGTATCCCCATACTAAAGTTGAAATGATTGAAACCTATTTGACATTAGACCTTTCTCGTCGTGAAGCCGATATTGCGCTGCGTATTGGCAAAAAACCACCTGACAATTTAATTGCCCGAAGTTTGGCGGCAATTAGTATCGCTGAATATGCCAGCAAGTCCTATGTTGAAAGTCATGATTTAGAAGACCCAATGTCTGCCTCTCTCATCAGTCAACTGGGCATGGAATCTGGCCCTTTAGATTATAATAATACTCATTTTAAAAAGCTGCCAATACGGGGCAGTTTCAGCACTTTTCGTCTGCAAATGGAAGCGGCCAAACACGATGTAGGTATTGCCACGCTTCCCTGTTTTGTCGCAGAAAAAGAAACCAATCTGGTAAGAGTATCCGATAAACGCTTAGTGGAAGGTCATCAAATTTGGTTACTGAGACACCCCGATACCCGAGCCACATCCAGACTCAGGGTATTCTCTGAGTTTATTGTTGAATCCATTAATAAGCACAAATATGAGTTAGAATGCATCGAATGACTATATCAGAGGTCATAGTGATCTAGGCCAGAACTCGCGAGCCGATTTTACCGCAGTGACGTCTTCTAATGATCAAAACGTAACTGGCCGGTTCAAAAATAAAGGGGGCAATGTAAAATTAAACAGTCCAATTAAATCAAAAACATAAAGGCTCAAAGATAAATTGAGGCTTATAAATTATCTTTATACTGTCACTACCGAGGTTACTATTTTGACTACCAAACTTATTTTTCTTATTACTCTATTGGCTTTATCAACTACCAGTTTTGCTGTTATTACTCGCCATGACAAACCAAAAGAGCAATTTTTACTTAGTAGTCAGCCAGATTATTTGGTCGATTTGCCTTATGAAGGTCATGGAGTTTTAATTGACGCTAGTTGGGTACTTACCGTTGCTCATACAATCTTTGAAGATTATCGGGGAGTAAAAATCAAGATTGGGGGGCAGGACTATGAGATTCAGCAAGTCGTGCTTCATTCAGGGTATCAGAATGTACCAAAAGAGCTTGTTCAAGGTCACAGTGAAAAGCTGATGGCGTTTCAATTGGCCAACAAAGATATTGCTTTGATAAAGCTAAGCTCACCAGTAACCGTCGTCAAGCCTATTCAGCTCTACGATAAAAAAGATGAGATAAATAAAGTATTCCAATTCTCTGGTAAAGGCGCAACCGGAACAGGGTTAACGGGAGATATTAAAACCACTAAACAAGATAAAATCTTAAGACGAGGTGAGAACAAGGTGACAAAATCCGGGAATCAGTGGTTGGTATATCAATTTGATAGACCTGATGCAGAGTTTAGTGCCGCATTACCCCTTGAGGCGATGCAAGGCTCTGGGGATAGTGGTGCACCAGCGATTGTAGAAATAGATGGTCAACAATATGTCATTGGCCTGATGAGTTGGCAATATTGGCTGGGAGAAATTAGCGAATTCAAATCTGGTCTTTACCAAAGACAGGCCTACGCTTCTCGCGTTTCATTCTATATACCCTGGATAAAAAACGTTATGGAAAATGCCCCTAGCAAATAGGATGGGCATACAACCGCGGTTAAAGGGTGCGCTGGGAGCTTTTGTTATTCTTAGATTACAGAGTTCGAACACTTGATTTGCAACTGGTTTTATTTGGCGATGTTAATGTTTTTTTGACTAAGAGGATAAGTATAAATGGAAGGAAAAATACAAACATTTTTAGAGGATGCAAAAATCATTTCAGCCGAAAGGTTTGAAATTATATGTGCTATTCGTGATGCATTTTTGCAAGCTAACTTGGGCTTTGCAGAAGGCTTTAAATATGGCGGAATTACTTTCAATGTCTCAGGTGAGTTAATTGCTGGTATTTTTTCGTACAAAAAACATGTCTCAATAGAGTTTAGTCATGGTGCTGACTTCTCTGATCCCCATGATGTTTTAGAAGGTAGCGGTATGCACCGCAGACATATCAAAATCAATTCGCTTTCTGATATTGAGACAAAATCTGTTATTTCTTATATCCAGCAGTCAGCTTAGTGCCACGAAATTAGAAAGTAAAAGGGTCAGTGTAAAATTTAATAAGTCCCGTTAAATCAGTACAAAAGGCGATCTAGACTTTTATTTCTTGTTTCTTGATCACCCTAGATCGATTTGACTTTAATAAACACTACATGCGCAATATCGATGATGAACCTGCGGAGTTATCAGAGCCGATGACATATATGGCAATATTGGTATCTAACATATATTGCAACATCAAAAGTACTCTCGTTCCTGTTGCTCTTGACTGGCGCGCTCAGGCATAAAGCCTTCACTGACGGTTTCATGATTCAGAAAAAATGAGTCCCAACTGTTTTCAACCGTCACTATGACTCGCTCATTTCCCCGCACAATAACATTGACCTTTTTAACGCTTTCTGGGAATCGTGTTTCGGCCGGTAACCTTATCTATTGTGTGCGATTGTTGATAAAAACTGATCCTGTTTGCATACTTATTCCCCGTAATATCCAACATCTTGAATTTAGTTTGTTAGTTGCTATATTGCTATTGTATATAGCAAGGCAATATGAGGGAGTCCTTTACGCTGATAGGTGTAAAAGGGTTCGTTTTATTCAGGGCAAATCAAAGTTCGCAGCAAACGAAGGTTTGACTGTAGGAACAATTTTAATAGGAATACAACCTATGGGCACCCATTGAGCGGTGCCCAGATTGGCTGGTTACTGGTTGGTGTTTTCTGACTCTGTTTCGCTACTTTCCTGCTTGGCAGGATCATATTTAGCGAACCAACCCATAATATTATCGGTTTTACTGATCAAGCGGCTAGGGCGAGATGCAATATAATGGGGCGCACTGGGTACTCGTATCAATGCGGTATCGACTTTTAACATTTTTAACGCAGTATAATATTGCTCTGCTTCCCAAGCGGGGGTGCGGTAATCTTCTTCTCCGACCATGAGTAAGGTGGGGGTTTTCACTTTGTCTACATAACGTATAGGTGAATGTTTTAGAAAGGCTTCAGGATCGGCCCAAGGATCGGCGCGTATCCAATGTCTACGTACGTATTGACCAATATCAGCAGCCAGCGCCATAGTCATCCAATTGATCACAGGTTTAATTGACGCGGCGGCTGCGAAGCGTTGGGTTTTAGTGGTGATCCAAGCGGTTAAAATGCCACCACCTGACCCCCCGGTAACAAATAAACGTTTTGGATCGGCGTATTTTTTGGCCACCACTTCGTCTACAACCGTCATTAAGTCATCGTAATCGTAGCCGGGATAAGCTAAATCAATGGCCAGTGCAAACTCCTCACCATAACCTGTAGAGCCACGGGGATTAACCCATACAGTGACATAACCTTCGGCTGCGTAACGTTGGATTTCGCTGGCAAAAAAGGGCCCGTACATGGCATAAGGTCCACCATGTATTTCTAAAATCATCGGGTAGCTACCATCTGCTTTAAAATCAGGGGGGAAGGCTACCCATGCTTCTATTTCTTGACCATCGTGAGACGATTTGACTTTGATTTCTTCAATAGTCGCCAGTTCTAGGTAGGGCAACACATCTTCATTTAAAGCGGTTAAGATTTGTCTGTTTTTTCCATCTAGGTTCACAACACCCACTTCGGCGGGACGATCACTAAATCCTGCGGTAAAGGCAATCCTTGGTTTTTTATCATTGCTCACTGAAAAACTACCCGCGGCATAAGGTCGACCAATAGATGTGCCGCCTATGTTGGTGACCACCTTTGATACTTTGCCTTCTAAGCTAATATTAAATAGGCTTAAAACGCCATAATCTTCAGATAATACCAACAGACTATTACCATCGGGCGCCCAGATTGTTTGGCCAACGCTGCCGGCAAATGATTCTGCCAAAGACCTTAGGTTCGAGCCGTCTGCATCAATTAAATACAGGTCATCTTGCTGATACGACAGGGTTTTATCATCATAGCCTAGAAAAGCGATAGTTTGGCCGTTGGGTGACACCACAGGGGAATGGTCTGGTCCATCTCGGGTAGTTAAAGGGGTGATGTTTAGGTTGCTTAAATCTAGGGTATAAATTTCACTTTCGATGGGATCAAAATCCCTATCTTCCGCTAAGTTACCAGTGAGTAATAGTTTGTTATTGTCGAGCCACTGTGGGTTGGATAGCCCCGCGTCTTCAAATGTGACTTGCCTTGGTGTGCCGCCGTTTACAGGCAGAGTAAATATTTGAGTGGCACCTTCTTGTAAATAACCGGCACCATCAAAACGAAATGTGAGGTCGTCAATCACGTTAAAAGGGTCGTTCCACTTAGCCCCTTTGGGTTGTTTAAGCGGCTTGGAAAAAGAAGGTTTATCGGCTTCGACAAACATACTAAAAGCTACCTTGCTGCCATCAGGTGACCATACAACACCCGATGGGCCTTTTTCTAATTGAGCCAATGAAAAACTCATACCTGAATCAATAAAGACGCGTCGTAATTCGGACTGACCGTCATGGGAACTGCTAAATACTAGGCTTTTTCCATCGGGAGACCAGTGGGGAGATGACGCATTTTTGTCGGCGATTAATGGTCGATTTGTACCTGATTTTATATTTAATATCCATAACTTACCCGCGTCTTGGTCGGTCATTTTATCCATGCTTTGGCGCACATAGACAATGGTTTTTCCATCAGGAGAAATTTGCGGATCATTGGCGTATTCCATATCGAATACACGCTGTGCAGTAAATCGTTTTGATGGAGTATTATTATTTTCTTCTTCTTTGGCTATGACTGGAGCCGTGACGAGCCCGATAGAAACCATCAACCAAGCGATTGCCTGAGCAAAAATCTTAGGGACTAAAGCGCGCTTGGGTAATTTACCTATTTGTTGAGTGGATAGGGTGTGCATGACATTCTCCTTATGAAGTTGTATTTTTAGGCTATTCGATACAAACAGTACACTTGGCTAATCAGTCGGGTATCTTTGTTTTAAGCCAGTGTACACTTTATCACTGTAATCACTCAGGCTAATATCTAAACTGTTAAGCACATCAACTAAATGCTCATTGTCCTCACGACCGCTCCAGATTTTATGATAAGTACCCGCTTTATAACCATTATCTTGACGGAAGAAATTCAACACATTTTTACCCACATATTGGCGGTATAATTCATCTGAATCCATTTCAGCCTGTTCGACTATCTTCAAAAACAAAGGCACATCAAAACGTTTGGCGGCGCATAAGCCAGCCATTAGTTCTAAGTTATCGAGAATATCTAATTCTGTGAAAACATAATTTTTGCCATCAAAAGTGACTTGGCTGCGGTTAGAGGCAAGTTGCTCGGCAATGGTGTTGGCAGACTTTTGAATATCGCCCGTAAAACCAATGATGATGTCAGATAAAGCAAAGTGCCAGATATCAACCAATTCCATTTGTAACTGGGGTAGGTCTTTATGCTGGGCTTTCCACCATTTCCAGCCGTGGTGCTCTATGCCTTCTACCGACTCAATCATGGCCGCACGTAAATAGGCGTAACCAGCGTTGAGCCAATCTGGGTTGACCTTTTTATTCATGCCGTCTTGGAGGGATAACATAGTGGCGAGTTGGGTTGAGCTGAGCATAGTGGTGGTTGTCCTTTATTTTTTTGTGTTATTTTTTATAAATACTTTTAAATTGTTTAATAACGCTTATACGTTGTTGTTCGGTTTGTTCTTTAATGGCTTTACCTTGAAAGCCTTTGGCGACTATGGCTTTGATATCGACTTTTGCTGCCGCTTCATAGGCTTGCCAAATATACTCGGCGTTTTTGTATTCGCTGTTTTCAAAAGTAGTTCGGCCTCTGGCATCGGCTTTACAGCTAAGCAAAAAATCGGCAAATCTTTGTGGTTTGCGCCATACATCACAGCGATTTAGCATGCCTAGTATGGTGCTGGCTTTGAGTTCGAAAGCCTGATGAATATGGGTATGATATTCGCTGACCATTAAACCAAGCTCGCGGCAGTCATTGGGTGCTTTTAATCGGTCGCAAAGGGTGTTGATTAGTTCAAGACCTTGCTTCTCATGGCCTCGGTGGGACGGCCAGTTTTCTGCCGGGGTCACGCCTTTGCCTAAATCATGCACTAGGGCTGCAAAACGCACGCTGAGTTTATCTGACAATTTTACGGCTTGTTGCAATACCATCATAGTATGAATGCCGGTGTCTATTTCAGGGTGCCACTTGGCTGGATTGGGTATGCCCCAAAGCACATCAATTTCGGGAAACCATACTGATAACGCACCGCAGGCTCGCAGGTTTTCAAAGTACACTTCTGGATGGGGTTCTAACAAACTGCGTGCGGTTTCTTGCCACACCCGTTCGGCGCTAAGAGCGGTAAGCTCGTCATTGGCGACTATGGTTCGCATCAAGGCCATGGTTTCTGGGGCAATACTAAAATTTAAGTTGTGATAACGAGCGGCAAACCTAGCGACTCTTAAAACACGTAGAGGATCTTCAATAAAGGCATCTGAGACGTGGCGTAAAAGTTTGTTTTTTAGATCTTGCTGACCGTTGTAGGGGTCGATGATATTGCCGTTATCATCCATCGCCATTGCATTGATGGTGAGGTCGCGGCGCATTAAATCGTCTTCTAAGCTCACTTCGCTAGAAGCATCACAACTAAAACCAGTATAACCTGCGCCAATTTTACGTTCGATGCGGGCAAGGGCATATTCTTCTTTGGTTTTAGGGTGCAAAAACACCGGAAAGTCAGCGCCAACGGCCTGATAACCTTGAGCTAACATTTGTTCTGGGGTGCTGCCAACCACTACCCAATCTTGGTCTTTTATTGGGCGGCCCAGCAACTTATCGCGCACAGCGCCACCAACTAAATAAGTGTGCATAAAATCTTAGAATGTTTCATTGCGGGTATTATGCCTTATAGTGGGACGTTGCAGAAGTCGCCTTGACTGAAAAAATCACGATTAAAAATAGCAACAGTCTCTTTGACAATATCTAGCTAACTGGGTAGTTTAGCGTTCAAATTAAACCTGTATTTTTTACGGACTTGTCTGCCTAACTTATGTATCTGAGCTATTTTGGATTATCCGATAATCCGTTTTCTATTGCGCCCAATCCCGACTATTTGTATATGAGTCCTCGTCACAAAGAGGCCTTAGCCCACTTGACTTTTGGATTGCGTGAAAGTGGTGGTTTTGTGATGTTAACCGGTGAAGTGGGCACGGGTAAAACCACTGTTTCCCGTAAGTTGATGCAGCAGTTACCCGAAAACACCCAAGTAGCTATGATACTCAATCCTACTTTATCGGCATTAGAGCTACTGGGCACTATTTGCAATGAGCTAGGCATTGAATACAAACGTAAACACGCCAGCCTTAAATATTTTACCGACCAAATTCTTGATAAGTTAGCGAACAATCATGAGCATGGGGTGAATACAGTATTGATTATTGATGAGGCGCAGCATTTATTGCCTGAAGTATTGGAACAACTTAGGCTACTGACTAATTTAGAGACCAATCGTGAAAAGCTGCTAAAAGTGGTGTTGATTGGCCAGCCAGAGTTACAGCAATTATTAAAGCGTAATGAGTTGCGTCAGTTAGCTCAGCGTATTACCGCCCGTTATCACCTTTTGCCGTTAAGCTCTTCTGAAGTGGGTGCCTATATCGGACACAGATTAGGTGTAGCCAATGGTGATATTAGGGTGTTTTCTAAAGCCACAATTCGTGCTGCGTTTGATATTACGGGTGGTATTCCAAGGGTCATCAATTTGTTGTGTGATAGGGCATTAACCCTAACATTCACTAAACAAACTCCCGTTGTAACACAACATATTTTTATTGCTGCAGCGCAGCAAATTTTAGGTGAGGATGTGGTGCAACAGCGGCAAGGAAAACGCTGGACCTATACATTGTTAGGCGTGTTTTTAACCACAACGGCCTTAGGTTTTGCAATAGGCCAACTCAATGCTTAAGCAAATCAATATTCAAGATTTACAGCCAGGCATGGTGATTGTCAGGATCGCAGAGCAAAATGGGCCAGTTAAAATTAAGAAAGCAGGACTGGTCACTAGCCAAGATATGGTGCAAGGCTTGATTGAAATGGGTATTCAACAAGTGGAAATTGATCCTGACCAAACCGTTGAAGTGGAAGCGCCAAAGTTTAAAAAATCGGCAACTCTTAGAATGCTCGAAAGCAATAAGGTCACCCATACACCTATGCAAGATGGTATGTCAGAGCAATTTCATCGCAGTTTGTTTTTACCTTCGGTGCAAGACATTCCATCGCCTTGGCAGTTTTATACTAAGCGTTATGTGTTAGCGGCGTTTATTGCACTAGGTGGTTTGTGTTTAGGGTGGACCTTGGCTCATTATCAAGAAATAATGAGCTTATTAAGCTCACAGGCTAATAAGGCTGTGGTGAGTGTGCCTGCCTCAGTGCCACCTTCTGTAGTTAAAGTCACTGATGAACCGGATACTGATGGCGGATCATCAATACAAGTTGATAAGCCTCAAGATGCAATTCCTAATGTCATCGCAAATGTAACTGAGCAACAAGTTGCTGTACCAGACGAGGCTAAACAACCTGCACAACCTAGTGAAGTACAACAAACAACTAGCCCACCACCAGAGCCACAAATTTCAGCTGATGTATTAGCACGATTTAGAAAAGCCATAACCGAGGTTGAAGATTCTCCCATTGCCTCGCCACCTGTCGAAAGTTTGTCCAGTGGCGCAGACGTACCAAGAATTGATCAACTTCCTCCATGGGCGATGACAAGATTACCCAGCATGGCGTTTTCTGCCCACATGTATGCCTCTGAGGGATCTGAGCGATGGGTAAGAGTCAATGGCACCCGTATGGTTGAAGGCGATAAAATTGATGGCATGATCGAAATTGTTCGCATCGAACCCCAGCACGTTATTTTAAATTTTTCAGGGCAGACATTTTCTATGGCAGCGTTAACTGATTGGTAGCTACTTTGAGTTTTGGTTACTGATTAAAAAATGACTGGCGCAAAAATCCTGACAAGCTGATACCAAAATCATCAGGGGAAACACTCTCAATAATTTCATCCTCATTCTTTGACAAGTCGAGTTGTGCGACTTCATCTAATTTTGTGATTAAGTTATAAAAAACCATGACCACAGGTGATAAGGGATGAAGATGATTAAGACGCATTACCATGGCGAGTTTTCCACTGGCTAGTTTTACCAAAGAGCCAACAGGATTGGCTCCAATGCAGCCAATAAATCTAGTCACCAAATCTTGGTCTAGTCCTAATTCCTCATTTTGCATTTTTTTCAAGGCATCAGCCGGTCTGAACGCATCACGGTAGGGGCGGGCAGTGGTTAATGAGTCGTAGGTATCGACTATGGCAGCCATTCTTCCATATTGGGATATTTGCTTTCCGCTTAAACCGCCAGGGTATCCGGTGCCATCAATCCTTTCTTGATGCTGCTTAATAACGATGAGACTAATCTCATCTGTTCCTTCAATGGTATCAAGTAACTTTAGTGCAATCTCTACATGGCGCTGCATGCGTTGTGTTTCTTGAAAAGATAAACTGTCGGCTTTTTGGGTTAATAAAAGTGGCAACTTCAGCATGCCGATATCCATCAATAATGCGCCTGCACCTAAATGCTGCAAAGTCGTTTTATCCATTTCAAGTGAACGGCCAAACATCACCATCAATATGGCGCAGTTTATACTGTGTTCAAGAAAATATTCGTCGTTTTGTTTGAGCATGGTTGAGATACCAAGGGCATCATCACACTCGAAGGCATTTTTGACAATTTCTTGGGTAATATTATCAATTTCTTCAAGATCGACTATTTTGCCTTTTGCCACATGTTTAATTAAGCGCCCTTGAATAGCTTTGGCTTGGTCATGGAGTAAAAGTGAATGTTCGAGTTGCTGTTTATAAGTTAAGCCCGAAGCGTTAACATAACCGCAATCTAAGTCATCTTGTTCATTTTCATTGCTCGTATCTAGATGGGTACTTTTGACTAGATCAACTTGGACTTGTAAAATTCCTTTAGCCATTAGGCCTGCAATATCTTGCTCATCGTTAACTTTTCCTGCTGAGGTGATAGTCATTTTGCCAGCTTGTTTGGTTACCTTAACAATGAACATGCCCGGTAAAAGTGCGTCAATATTGACCAGTTGCAGCATTATTTCATTTCCTAAGATGAACAGATGGGCAAGTCTTAGAGAATTTGACTTGGCAGTCAAGTCACATTCGGATAAATATGTTCGATAGTGGTTTTTTATGGTTAAAATAAGACTGCAAAGTTGGTTGTAAAATCACCCAGAGGAAATGAGTTTGTACAAGCTACATTATAAGCACAAACATATATGGACATGTTTAGTGATGGCTTCGTTGTTAATTTTTATTGTTCTTTTTTCCAATCTAGGGATTGCACAGCAACATGTAGGTAAAGGTAAGGTGTGGTTAGCGACCGGTGAGGGGTATTCGCCATTTATTGATAACAAACTTCCAGACGGTGGTTGGTCAACCAGTTTGATTAAGCAAGCATTTAATAAGCTTAACTTGGACACAGAGATTGACGTATTGCCTTGGAATAGAGCCCTTAAATGGACGCAAGATGGTAGATTTCTGGCTGCGTTTCCGTTTGTTTACTCAAAGCAGCGGGCAGAGCATTTTTGGTTTTCACCGCCGATTAACTTTGTGCCCGTGCATATGTTTGTCGCCAGTAACTCTACATTTACTTCCCCAGACCAATTGAAAAACAAACGATTGTGTTTTCCTTTTAGTTACAGTTTGGATTCACTTGAACAAGACATTGTAGACAAATATCAAATGCATATTAACCGCGTTAAAGACGGTATTGGCTGCGTTAAACATGTGCTTAAAGGTTGGAGTGATGCAGGCTTAACCAATGGTTATATCCATGCAAACAAGTTGCCGAAAAGTGAAGCTAAGGATATTTCTATTGTTATATTCCCTGAACAGTTGGCACTTATCCCTTTGTATCTTGTTATAGGTAAAGATTATCCGAATGCTGAAAAATGGATAGCAGAATTTGAGCATGCCTTCTCTCTATTGGTTAAAAGCGGCGAGAAGGCTGCTACTGACCAGCGATTTCTCGATTTAATTAACACTCAATAACGCCAGACGCATTAGGCTCAATGACAAACCATTTTGGTGTTGAGGTATGTGCGTTATTCGTTGTGCCGTTCATGTGTTCTCTCTGCTTATTTTATTAACTAATTTGAGTGCAGATTAACTCGCAGGTCAATGTTAACAAAGAGTTAAATGCTAGGCTGATTAGCATTTTTAGTGTTTGCTTAACAGTTTGAAGGTATTCTCTATTTTTTCTCACTATATAAACGTGGATAAATTTTATGAGTGTTTTAGGTTCGGCTGTCATTTTTTTAGCCGCGACTGTTATTGCGGTACCTATTTTTAAAAAGTTTAAATTAGGCGCAATTTTAGGTTACTTGGTTGCGGGTTTAGTGATTGGTCCGCAAGTAATGAATTGGGTGAATGATCCTCAGACCATATTACATTTTGCTGAGCTGGGTGTGGTGTTACTGCTGTTCGTGATTGGCTTGGAGTTACAACCGGAAAAACTCTGGGGAATGCGCAATCAAATTTTATTGACTGGCGGCGGACAATTACTCTTCAGCGCCACTGTCATAGCCCTAATATTGCATTTTGTGATGGATTTCTCGTGGATTATTTCCTTAGTAATAGGCTTGTCTCTGGCATTGTCGTCTACCGCCTTTGCTGTGCAGTTAATGACAGAGCATCGCATTCTCAAATCGCCTCCGGGTCAACAGGGCTTTTCTATTCTATTGATGCAAGATTTAGCGGTTATTCCTATCTTGTTACTAGTCGAACATCTTTCAACCACAAGCGATAATGCTGGGCCATCCTGGTGGGTAGGTGTGTTAGCAATAGTGACTGTCTTAGCCGTAGGGCGTTATTTAACCAATCCATTTTTACGTCTAGTGTCTAAATATGGTAGTGAAGAAGTGATGACTGCGGCCGCGTTATTGATTGTCATGGCGACAGCTATTGGCATGGAAGAGGCCGGATTGTCCATGGGCATGGGGGCATTTGTAGCCGGTATGTTGCTGGCTAATTCTAGTTTCAGACATCAGTTAGAAACTGAAATCGAACCTTTCAAAGGCTTATTGTTAGGCTTGTTTTTTATTGCTATCGGTATGAATTTAGACTTAAGTATTTTAAGTACCAAGCCAGTGTTTATTGTTTCGGCCAGTCTAGTATTAGTACTGATTAAAACTCTGATTATTTTCTTGGCGCTTAAGTTAGCTAAGCAGCGCAATACCGATGCTTGGCGTGTGGGGTTGATGTTATCTCAAGGAGGCGAGTTTGCTTTTGTGGTGATGGCACAAGCGGCGACTAATGGGATAATACCCGTGCAAATTAGTAGTGAAGTAACACTAATTGTGGGCATATCTATGGCATTAACAGCCCCTTTGGTTATTTTGCACAGTT
>Ga0115567_10003068_pt1 | contig 16544 bp, 11 predicted proteins | sample COGITO_mtgs_1204_2_FD_88679 | JGI IMG/M metagenome (GOLD analysis project Ga0115567, IMG submission 88679) | Pelagic marine microbial communities from North Sea - COGITO_mtgs_120412 | ecosystem: Environmental > Aquatic > Marine > Epipelagic | place: Germany:Helgoland, sampling site Kabeltonne... | reverse complement strand
TAATACCCTGTCCTATCGTTTTCATCACTCTGTGACCAAAAAGCGCGAGCCCCATTACAATCCCAAAGCCGCCCAAAGGTAATATCCACCACGCGAGGGGTGAATTTTCAACAATAAGACCTTCATTGGAAACCACGCTTACTACCGCAGCAAGCGGTCCAATCGCATTAGCAACATCATTCGAACCATGGGCAAAGGCCATACAACATGCGGTTAGCACCATTAGCACGGCAAAGACTTTTTCGACGCTTTTGTTTTGTTCTTCAACACTGATTCGTTTTTTGCGACTACTCGATTGAAGTATTTTACTGCTCATTTTCCGTACAAAATATATACCGACTGCAGCTGTAATTACGCCAATCAGAACAGAAAGCATAATACCTTCGAAGAAGGGAAGGCCTAAACCAACGTGCTTCAAACCTTTCTCAACGGTTATCAGCGCCATAATAAAGCCCGCTAAGCCCATATAAATTGGAATATATTTAACAGCAGACTCTAAGGGATTAACGCGGTCTAGAATAAGTTTTTTGGCGCTTAGGAAAATAGCAACGGCAATAATGCCTGAAATAGCTGGAGTGACTACCCAACTGCCAACAATACCGCCTATTTTGCTCCATACTACCGCTTCGGCGCTAACGCCTACAGCTGTAAAGCCAACAATAGCACCAACGATAGAATGAGTAGTGGAAACAGGCCAGCCTTTGTAAGAGGCAATAACAAGCCACAAACCAGCGGCAAACAAGGAAGAAATCATGCCAAGCACTAAATACTCGGGAATATCGGTGAAGTAGTCAGCGTCTATTATACCTTTGCGGATAGTCGCGGTGACTTCCCCTCCGGCTAAATAGGCACCAGCAAACTCAAAAACCATCGCAATAAGAATAGCTTGCTTAAGCGTAATCGCTTTAGCTCCTACTGAGGTTCCCATAGCGTTAGCAACATCATTTGCGCCTATGCCCCAAGCCATTACAAAGCCCACAACACCAGCAAGTACTACCAATATTAGGCCGTAACTCTGTATTATATCCATATGAAAAAAGTAAGATTGTCAGCAGAAGTTGGAAAGAATATAAAGACAAATTGAGGAGATCGCAACCCAAAACCGTTTTTTGTATAGATTTGTTCCGGAAGCGCCTCTATTTCAACAACTTTTTTACCGTTTTTTTCATACTCGAGCTGTTTAGATCTCGACCATATGTTAAATAAATAACGTATTCACACACACTTTTACACCTATCACCAATGCGCTCAAACGATCTTATTGCCCAAAGTACATCCATCCAAATAGCAATATCTTGCGGACTAGACTGGATTTCTGTTGCCGTTTGTTCAAGTACTTTTTTATAGACCCTGTCTATTTGGGTGTCTTGTTGATGTGCCAGCACTGCCGCCTTGTCGTCTTGTCTAGCGAAGGCGTCGAAGGTAGCCCGCATCATAGCCACATTGCGATTGCCTATGTCCATCATGCCAGAGAGGACTATTTCAGAGCTTGGTATTCGATTTTTGGTGACCAATTTGGCAACTCGGGCTATTTCGTCGCCAATTCGCTCTAAGTCAGTTGCCGTTTTAGACACCGTCATTACTAAGCGAAGGTCTCCAGCAGTAGGGTTTCGCTTCGCGATTATGCGCATACACTCTTGCTCTACCTGAGATTCCATAGAATCGACTCTAGCATCGTTAAGCGCCACTCGCTCAGCTAAGCTTGGGGAGTTTTCTTTTAAGGCCACTAAGGTATTCACTAACTGCTGCTCTAATACACCACTCATGGTAAGAACCGAGTGCTTCAAGTTTTCTAATTCTTGATTATACTTTGCAGAAATATGCGTGTTGAGCTGTATTTGGCGGCGCATTAACACATGCTCAAAAACAGCGTTTTAATTACTCTAATCGTCATTCTTAGCCTAGCCATATCGACCCGTTATATAATCTTCAGTTTGCTGTTTATTGGGCATAGTGAAAAGTGAATCGCTGTCAGAATACTCAATTAATTCGCCAGTATGAATAAACGCAGCGTAGTCTGACACCCTAGCGGCTTGCTGCATATTGTGCGTCACAATTATAATTGTACATTGCTTTTTAAGTTCAACAATCAGTTCCTCTATATACAAGGTTGTGAGCGGGTCAAGCGCAGAGGTTGGTTCATCTAGCAATAAAATTTTTGGTTCTAGCGCCAGTGCTCGGGCAATCATTAATCGTTGCTGCTGTCCACCTGAAAGCGTTAAAGCCGAGTCAAAGAGCCTATCTCTAACTTCATCCCAAAGCGCTGCATTTCGAAGTGCCTTTTCAACGCTGTCGTCTAAGGCGCGACGTCTACTTTCACCTTGAATGCGTAAACCAAAACTCACGTTATCGTAAATACTCATCGGAAATGGGTTCGGGCGTTGGAATACCATCCCTATTTGAGTACGCAATTGCGAAACACGTTCTTTTTTATCGTAGATATTACGATTATCAATCCATACTTCACCGCTTACCGTGTGTTTGTTAATAAATTCGTTCATCCGGTTAAAGCTATTTAGCAATGTGGTTTTACCGCACCCGCTTTGACCTATTAAAGCGGTAATTTTATTTTTAGGAATGCGAATACTAATATCATTAAGCACTTTTTTTGCATTTAGCGATACGCTTAAATGCTGCACATCAATACTCGTTTGCTCTTTCGAGAGTTCATCAACAGAAATGACGTCTCTTTCAAATAATTTAAACATGCTATTTAAAGTCGCTCATATTTATTTCTAAGTTTATTGCGCAGCAAAATTGCCGATATATTTAGCAAAAGTACAATGATAAGCAGCAGCATACAAGTCGCAAACATTAATGACGACACCTGTGATTCGGTTTGATTGTGAAAGGCACCGTCGTAAACAAACACGCCTAAGTGCATAAATTGTCGCTCTAAATGAACAAAGGGAAATTCTCCATCGATGGGCAGCGTAGGTGCAAATTTTACCGCACCCACCAATATTAGTGGTGCCACTTCGCCTGCGGCTCTTGCGATTGCCAAAATTACCCCAGTTAAAATACCGGGACTGGCGATGGGAAGAACAACTCTCATAATGGTTTCATATTTTGTTGCACCAAGCGCTAATGCCCCTGTGCGTAAATTTGACGGCACACGTCTCAGCCCTTCTTCAGTCGCGACGATTACTACTGGTAAAGTCAATATTCCCATAGTTAAAGCCGCCCAAAGTAAGCCTGGTGCGCCAAACGTTGGCGATGGTAATTTACTTGAATAAAGAAGCTCATCTATAGAGCCGCCCAATGTATAGACAAAAAAACCAAGACCAAAAACCCCGTAAACCACAGACGGAACGGCAGCCATATTGCTCACGCATATACGAATCACGGAGGTTAGTTTAGTGTCAGGTGCGTACTCGTGCAAATAGATGGCCGATATTGCACCGAAAGGAGTCACTAGCACCGCCATAAGAATAACCATCATAAGCGTACCAAAAATGGCGGGAAAAACGCCACCACTTGTTGCTGCTTGCTTTGGTGATTCGCTTAAAAATATAGTTATTTGGCGCAAGCTAAATAGGACCGATTGCCAAGTACTAAGCTGGTTGGGTTGATACAAGTCTTGAAGATTATTGATTGAAACACTCACAATCTCGTTATTATCCAACCTCAGGTTTACTGTGTGGCCTTCAATTTGCTCTATGATATCTCTCGCATAACGTTGCCAGCGCGTAAACTCAAACAATTTCTGTTTATACAACGGCGTGTTTTGATTTACGTTCTTAAGTAATAAATCGTTAATTTCTTTGTGCAGCGGCTGTAGTTTTTGCAACTGTATTTCGCTTAAGTTTTGCTGTAAGCGCGCTACCGTGTTGCGCACGGCATCAAGTTCTCCAAGATCAGTAAGCGTCGCACTGCCCTTTACTAAGTTTACAAATTCACCGACAAATTTCTGACCCGATTGAGTACTGAGCAAATATAGGTTATTAGCCGGTGTTACGACTACCCTAGGTTTAGCTTGGTCTCGCGCTATGTATTGATTAGTTATTTTTTGATCTAAACTCTTACGCAAATTTTCTGCCGACTGATGACTCAGTATATATTCAAGGGTAGTTTCCCTTGCCGGTAAAGCTACTGCGCCAGAATTATCTGATATGGTCGTTTTATCTTGCACGTTCACACTGGGCGTAGTTAGCGAATAATCGCTAAGTAAATTAGTGTTGTTAGCTTCAAAATAAGTAGTAACTTGGTATGCCGACATTGGCAAAAAATACCGACCACCCTGCACGCCAATAAACACAAAAATAGCTGCTAACACAATCAACAGCAGCGCACATGCCAGCATGACAAGCACCTCAAGTAGTGACTGTTTGAACTGAGCAAAGTAATCGGTTTGCATTGCTTTGTTTATAGTGTTTATCATTCTAGCGGCCATCGGAGTGCACTCTGCGTTTAAGTAGAGCGGCCAATGTATTGATAACGAAAGTAAATGCGAACAAGATTGCCGCGGTAAAAAAGAGTATATGGAAGGGTGTGCTGTCCACCGGAGCTTCTTGAAGCTCTATTGCTAAATTAGACGTCAAAGTGCGCAGTCCCGACAGCAAGTCCCAATTCGCAATTGGCGTATTTCCGGTAACCATTAGCACAATCATAGTTTCGCCAAATGCTCTGCCAAAACCGAGCATTATGGCTGAAATTATGCTCGGAAAAGCGACCACTAGTACTACTTTTACGAGTGTTTGCACTTGCGTAGCACCTAAGGCAAAAGAAGCTTGTTTTATGCCTTGTGGCACTTCAAATAAGGCGTCGTCGATCAGAGTATATATTGTTGGCGCAATAGCAACACCAAGAGCTAGTGAGACCACAATAGCGGTTTTCGATAAGGTTAAGTGAGAGACCGATTCAAGCACTGAACTGTGACCGTTTGACACAGGGAAGTCGGTAAACAGCAGACTTAGCAAAAAGACCGAAACAACCGCCGCCAACAATAGTATTGCATTTATCGCTAATTGCCAATTTTCAAGCTTAGCGCTGCTTATTTTATTGTGTAAAAAACCATGAATAGCAGCAATTGCCAACACCATGATGGGGAGCAATAAAATAACCGAAAAAATAGATATTAAATATTGCTCGGCAAAAGGCGCTAGCCATACAGCCGCAATAAAGCCAATGACCACTGAGGGAATTGCCTCTAACATTTCAATACTCGGCTTTATTGCATTACGAATATGGCTTGGGGCAAAATAAGCAGTGTAGATTGCTGCGCCTAAAGCCAATGGGATCGCCACAACTAAGGCTAAAATTGACGCTTTCAAACTACCCATTAGTAACGGGACAACGCTGTATTTGGGCGATTGCGCTTCATTTGACACCGACGTTTGCCAAACGTATTGAGCATCTTCGTAGCCCGAGTAATCATTTTTACCAAATAAAATTTCAATGCTGATCATGCCCTGCAGGTTTTCGACTTGATAGCGCTCAAATTGATTGTTGTTGGTAACGAGAACTTGCGCTTGCGCATAATATAGCTGCGTAAATTGTTTGCCTAGGGTGGTCTCGTGCTTGATGTCGCCGGTAATAATATTAAGGAGCACTAACTTGCCATTTTCACTTAACAAAAAGCCCGCATTATGTCGCAAATCAAAGGCAGCGTGTACCTGTTTACTTGCAAATTCATTAGATAGCGGGATTTCAAAAATCTCTCTTAGCAGAAATTCACCTTGTTGATTGAACAAGGTGTATTTTATAAGTTTTGCTTTGCCTGTGGTATCGTCGCCATCCGTGGAATCTTGCAGCTCGCCGGTTTGCCCTGAAGCTTTAATATTTGGCTGTGTCCTCGTCACCACTAAAATGTCTAAGTTAGACGACGATATGGCGATTTCGCTAAGCTCATTATTATAATGTTTCGTGTTGTTTCGGGTTTTTTCGGTTTTAGGCACACGTTCTGAGTCAATATCAATTGGCGCTGTTGACCTAAGAGGCAAACGCTGAATAACACTCATGTTCTTGTTAAACATTTGTATCTCATCAAGGGTAATGACAATGACTTGCGAAAACCGTAATACCGGCACTACGCGTTTGGCATCCTTATAAAAGGCCACTTTAGGTGCATCTAAACTCGACAGGTGGTGGCTAAAGGTTAGTATACCTGCTTGTTCAACTTGCTGAATAAATAAGATATTTTGGCGCAAAGTAAGGTGCCAATTACTCGTATTTGAGTGAGAAAACTCTTCAGGCAAGGCCACTGAGCTTTGCAGCAACATTGTGGTTTTGCTTTGCAGTAAGTAAATCTCCAACAAATTGTCACTAGTAAGCATGAGTAAATATTGGTTTTGCTCTCCCGCTAGTCCCACCACCGAGTTATCGCAATTAGGCGCATATTTTTTGATCACCGGTGCATTATTAGTGGCGGGTGTTGTAAGCGTTTTTGTTCGTGAAATTGACCTTATAATTACTGAGCACGCTTCTACACTCACGTTTACCCACTGCCCTTGTAGTTGCAGCACCCCTATACTATTTTGTACAAAGTTGCTGCTGGAAGTATCAATGAGCGTTACATTAGGTGATTTTATAAGAGGCGCAGCATTAATTAGCAAATGTAATAATAAAGTAGTAAATATAGCTAATACTAGCAGCCCAAAGAAAGTGACTAATCGGCTGAATACGTAGTCTCGGGATAAACGCGCTTTTTCAAATCGATTAGTTTTGCTTTTCATTACAAAGAATTGAGTTTACATTTCAAAAAGAAGCTATAATTTTGCGATTATAAAAACACTTTAATGCGCACAAATCAACTACAAGGAATCAAGAATATGCAAGCTATGGTGCTTTCCGTTATTGGTAAAGATAAATCTGGGCTGGTAGACGAGGTTGCAAAAGCAGTTGCTAAAGCAGAGGGCAACTGGTTACGCAGCAGTTTTTGCCATCTTGCAGGTCATTTCGCTGGTTTCGTTGAAATAATGTTGCCCAAAGAAAATCATTCTGCTTTGGTGAGTGATTGCCATACTTTATCTAATTTGCAAATTACCTTACTGCCAGCAAATGAGTTTACGCCTCAAGACACTAAACAAGTGTATATAAAAGTTACCGGAAACGATCGAAAAGGCATTGTAAAAGATGTGACTGGCGCCTTAAGAATTTTTGATTTGAATATTATTGAGCTAGACACCAAATGCGAGAGCGCGCCAAATTGGGGGAATTTATTATTTACCGCCAAGATGTTGGTTGAAACACCTTCAGATTTTGATGCAAGCATGCTGGCCCATGCCATTGAGGATATTGCCGACGATTTGATGGTAGACTTAAGCCGTAAATAATTTTCATTTTTATATAGAAAAGGAACTATCATCAGTATGAGTGCTTTGTATTTTCCTAAAGAAATCAGTTGGCTTGCGTTTAATGAACGCGTTTTACAAGAAGCTGAAGATACAAATACGCCGCTTGTAGAGCGCATCCGATTTTTGGGTATTTACAGTAACAATCTCGACGAGTTTTATAGAGTGAGAGTGGCCGACGTCAAACGACTGATCACCATCAATCAAAACGCAGAACAATTTGACGAAGCTGAACCATTGATTGAATTACTCGCTAAAATACAGCTGAAAGTAAAGGGTCTGTCGGAAAGATTCGATAAGGCGCATAGGCAAATTACCAAAGAACTGCAGCGCTACAATATTTTCATTTTGAAATATTCCCAATTGACACACACACAAACGCAATGGGTACGTGACTACTTTCGCAGCCACGTGCTTTTGCATGTAGCGCCAATACTCCTGGACAGCAAAGTACAGTTAATTCAGCGCTTAAACGACAGTTCAGTTTATTTAGATGTCGCGTTATACCGGCCCGGCAAAAGTACAAAGTACGCTGTGGTAGAAATACCCACAAATGCTATGAGCCGATTTATAGTATTACCGCCCGAACAAACCCGTAAAAAGAAGCAGATAATACTACTCGATGACGTTATTAAACTGTGTATCGAAGAGATATTTCGAGGTTTCGTACGGTTTGATACAGCCGAAGCCTATTCATTTAAAATAACCCGAGATGCTGAGTATTCTATCAATGATGAAATAGACGAAAGTTATGTTGAAAAGATGTCTGAGAGCATGAAGCAGCGCTTAATTGCTGAACCTGTGCGGATTATTCACGATTTTGGTATGCCAGATGAAATGATTCAAGATTTACGCAAACGCTTGCGTATATCGTCGGTCGACACTTTACAGTCTGCGGGTCATTACCGGAATTTCAAGGACTTCATCGGCTTCCCTAATGTAGGGCGAGCATATTTAGAGAATGCCAAACTGCCGCGCATTCGCAGCAAGCTTTTTACGCAGCATAATACGGTTTTTCAAGCTATCAACAAACAAGATATTTTGCTTCACTACCCCTACCATGATTTTTTACATTTAACCGAATTTGTTAGACAAGCCGCATTTGACCCCATGGTTAAGCATATTCGGCTGAACATTTATAGAGTTGCTAAAAGCTCGCGCATTATTACTTCGCTAGTTGATGCCGTAGACAATGGCAAAAAGGTCACCGTGGTGGTAGAACTTCGCGCGCGTTTTGACGAAGAAAACAACATTGCATGGTCAAAAAGAATGACTGACGCCGGTATAAAAGTAATTTTAGGTAACCCGTCAGTTAAAATTCACAGTAAGCTATGTATTGTGACCAGAGAAGAACGCGGAAAAATTAGACATTACTCGCATTTTGGGACCGGTAACTTCAATGAAAAAACCGCAAAAATCTATACTGATTTTTCGCTATTTACCTGTCACGAGGAGCTCGCGCTTGAAGGCATAGAAGTGTTTGAGATGATTCAAAATCCTTATCGAAAATACCGTTTTAATCATTTACAAGTATCACCTATTAACGCGCGAAGTAAAATCCAGTCATTAATTCGTCAAGAAATTCAACGCAACACTGAAGGTAATTTCGCGCGTATTACCGTTAAATTAAATAACTTAGTCGATGAAGAACTGATTGATGATCTGTATAGAGCATCGCAAGCGGGTGTAAAAATCCGGATGATATGCCGCGGTATGTGCTCACTTATACCGGGCGTAAAAGGCTTAAGCGAAAACATAGAGGTGATAAGTATCGTTGACCGCTTCTTAGAACATCCGCGCATAATGGTGTTTGAAAACGGTGGCGATCGAAAGGTGTTTATTTCGTCTGCAGATTGGATGACCCGAAATATGGATTACCGCATCGAAGTAGGCTGTCCTGTATATGATGAAAACGCAAAACAAATGTTGATTGATTTACTAGAGCTTCAGTTTCAAGATACCTTAAAAGCTCGCGTGATTGATGCCGAGCAGACTAATGCCTATGTAAAAAGAGGTAATCGTAAAAGCTTACGGTCGCAAATTCAAACCCATGAATATTTAACTAAGAAAGAGGCACTTTAATTGAGCGACCTGTATAAAGTTTTTGACGAAAGCTCGCAAGACAAGACCGAACTCTACGCCGCGCTCGATATGGGTTCAAATAGCTTTCACCTAGTGGTTGCTAGGGTTGTTTCCGGTGCTGTACAAATTGTTAGTAAAGTTAAGCAGAAAGTGCGTTTGGCTGAAGGCTTGAACGAGCAAAATCAACTCTCCCAAGAAGGGATTACCAGGGGCGTGAGTGTACTGGAAAGCATGAAAGATTCACTTCAAGGCGTCTCGCCAAGTGCAATTAGAATTGTGGCCACTCATACGCTAAGACGAGCTAAAAATTCCAGAGATTTTTTAAGCCAAGCCCAAAAGGTATTTCCTTTTCCTATTGAGATTATTTCAGGCAACGAAGAAGCGCGCCTTATATTTGTAGGTATTGGTAGCAATTCATCGTATGCGGGTGAACGCCTTATTTTCTATATTGGTGGAGGATCGACTGAGTTTGCCATTGGCAGCGGCATTGAGCCTAAAATAACCAAGAGCATCCAAATGGGTTGCGTTAGTTATCAGCAGCGATTTTTTGCAGACGGTGAAATCACTAAAAAAGCCACTAAAAAAGCAATCACCGCCGCCAAAGTAGAATTAGAGCTGGCGGCAGTAAACTTAAATCGCTTTGGTTGGGAACAGGCGGTTGCAAGTTCTGGTACTGCGAGGGCAGTTTTTGCGGTGATCAATACAAAAAATGCGCGCGCTTTGGATGCGCCGGTAACGCACAAAGAACTTGCCAGTTTGCTAGCTGAATGCACTAAATTGGGACGCTCTGAAGCACTCTCGTTTGAAGGTTTAAGCGCAGATAGACAAGCTGTTTTCACAGCAGGTCTGTGTATATTAATGGGTATTTTCCAATCTTTAGATATAAAAGAAGCATTGTTTAGCGAATCAGCCTTGCGAGAAGGTGTGTTATATGAACTACAACCTAGTCATAGCAGTCAGAATGTACGGGTAAGGACGGCTCAAAGCCTAGCTACCCGCTATTCAGTTGACACTAACTATGCGCACAAAGTGCTTACCACTTGTATGTTTATATTTGACCACGTTAAAGACGCATGGTCACTTCACACACCGCGTTTGCGCCATATTTTGGGTTGGGCGGCGTTGCTGCATGAAGTTGGTTTGCAAATCCATTCTCGCGGCATTCAAAAACACTCTAGCTATATTTTACAGCACTGTGAAATGCCAGGGTTTAACCAAGAGCTACAGCAAATAATTGCGTTTTTAGTAAGATTTCATCGCAAAAAAATACGCTCGGAAGATTTTTTGAGTGATACAAGTATTCCAGAAAAAGAGCTTTTACAGGTTCTCGTCATATTGCGCTTGGGCGTATTGCTCAACATCAACCGTCTTCAGTCGACCTTGCCTGAATTTAAAATTGCCGTTGAAGGCGCCGATATTAAACTTGGATTTGCACAAGAGTGGTTTGAGCTATCGCCATTATTACTTGCAGACATTAGCCGAGAAAACGCGTATTTAAAAGGCATTGATATGCATTTAACCTTGCTTTAACTGCGTTATGTTGTTACAAAAAAAGGCGCTTTTTAGCGCCTTTTTTATTGGTATTGTTAACTAAACCTTAATTGGGGTTAGCTACAAGAAGCATCGTAAATTTCTTGAATAGTTTTATCTAACTCAGCGTTAAATTCAGAGTCAGATTGCTGCGCACTTAAGCCTTGTGTTAAGGCTCTTGAAAAACTTGCAATCATGCCTGTATTTTCTAGCAGGCGTTTGTTAGCCTCATCTCGACTATAACCGCCCGACAATGCGACTACTTTCAGCACCTTTGGATGATTGATTAAATCGCTATAGAAATTCGCTTGTTCAGGTAGCGTAAGTTTAAGCATCACCATCTGTTCATCGCCGAGCTTATCGAGTTGGCTTAGAATAGACGCTTTTAACAATACTTCTGCTGCCGCTTTTTCTGGACTGGTGATGTCGATCTCAGGCTCAATAATTGGCATAAGTCCGGCGGCTAGAATTTGCTTACCAACGGTAAACTGTTGCTCAACTACTGCGTCAACACCGGCTTGATTCGCCATTTTAACAACAGAGCGCATTTTAGTACCGAATACGTCTTGGGCATTTGCTTTGGCTAATAAGTTGGCAAGGTCGGAGATAGGCTTCATGACTTGAGCGCCATTCTCTTCATCGGCTAGGCCTTTGTCTACTTTCAAGAATGGCACTACTTGCTTGTTGTCCCATAAGAAACGCGCAGACGACTTACCTTCAATTTCTCTGTCGAGAGTATTCTCAAATAAAATCGCACCCAGCACGCGCTTTCCATCAAATGATGGGCTAGTGACAATACGTGAGCGCATTGCATGCACACAGGCAAACATTTCCTCGTCGCTTGAGTAATCAGATTCGTCAACACCGTAAAGTTTTAGCGCCTTAGGGGTACTGCCGCCGCTCTGGTCTAAAGCTGCGATAAATCCTATTGTGTTTTTTACCTTTTCCAACATTGCTTGCTGAGCAGCCGTGGTCATATTTCGCTCCTTTTAGCTAATAAGTAGTTGCTGTTTCGTTAAAAGTTGATGCTAGTCTCTGTCTAAAATGGCTACTGCAGGGAGAGTTTTACCTTCTAAAAACTCTAAAAAGGCACCGCCGCCAGTAGATATATAAGATATCTTATCAGCAATTTCGTATTTGTCGACTGCTGCTAGCGTATCACCACCACCAGCAATTGAAAATGCATCACTTTGGGCAATGGCTAATGCAATAGCTTTAGTGCCCTCGCCAAATTGATCAAATTCAAACACCCCAACCGGCCCGTTCCACACAATAGTTCCTGCATTTTTAAGAATGTCAGCTAGAGCTTTGGCTGAATTGGGGCCTATATCAAAAATCATGTCGGCGGCGGTTACGTCGCGAACATCTTTGATTATAGCCGGCTCATCTTTTGAAAACTGTTGACCAACCACCACATCGCTAGGAATAGGAATATCGCCACCGTTTTTCTTCGCTGCCGCGATAAGCGCTTTGGCTTGGTCTAGTAAATTGGGCTCATATAAGGACTTACCTACCTCATGTCCTTGTGCAGCAATAAATGTATTGGCAATGCCGCCCCCCACAATGAGTTGGTCAACCTTGTTTGACAAACTATCTAGCACAGTTAATTTGGTGCTAACTTTTGAACCTCCAACAATGGCCACCATTGGTCTTGCCGGATTGTCTAACGCTTTGCCTAATGCTTTTAGTTCAGCATCTAATAATGGTCCTGCGCATACTTGTTTCGCATATTTCGCAACACCGTGAGTACTCGCTTGCGCCCTGTGCGCAGTGCCAAAGGCATCCATGACAAATATGTCGCAAAGCTGCGCATAGTGCTTAGCCAGTTGATCATCATTTGCTTTCTCGCCCACATTAAAGCGAACATTTTCAAGCAGTGCTACTTCACCCGGCTTAATGTCTACGCTTTTGCCCACGTAATCACTTATCAGCTTAACCTTTTGACCTAGTTTAACCGACAAATAATCGGCGACGACTTGTAAAGAGAATTCACCCTGCGGATCACCTTCTGTTGGTCGCCCTAGATGCGACATTAACATGACCGCAGCGTTTTCCTTTAGCGCGTCAGCGATAGTGGGTAACGAAGCACGCAGGCGCGCGTCTGAAGTGATTTTACCGTTTTCGATGGGGACATTAAGGTCTTGTCGTATAAGTACTTTTTTCTGACTGATATCGATATCTAGCATAGCGCGTATGGGCATGACTATTTCCTTCTACTAATTGAACAAATTTTATTAGGTGTATTTTACACTCGCGAGCAACAAGACCACTACCACAACAGGGATTTAAATATCGGTATAGCCAATAGTGTGCATAGCTAAAGCGGTGTCTAACATTCTGTTAGCGAAACCCCATTCATTATCGCACCACACCAAAGTTTTAACCAAGGTCTTATGGCTAACGCGGGTCTGCGTACCATCGACAATACAAGAATGGGGATTATGATTAAAATCGACTGACACTAAAGGCTCTTCCGTGTAATCGATAATATTTGCAGGAAAGTAACGCCCCGCTTGTTTTAAGGTTTGGTTAACCATGTTTGTATTAACGTGCTGTTTGAGGGTAACACTTAAATCCATTGCCGTGACATTAATAGTAGGCACGCGCACGGCTATGGCTTCGAACTTACCGGCAAATTCCGGCAAAATGCGTTCAATACCCGACGCAAGTTTGGTATCTACAGGAATAATAGAATGACTAGCCGCACGTGTTCGCCGTAAATCGTGATGGTAAGCGTCTATGACCGGCTGGTCGTTCATAGAGGCGTGAATTGTAGTAATAGTGCCACTTTGAACTTCATACGCTTTATGCAAAGCCTGAATAACTGGCACAATACAATTGGTTGTGCACGAACCATTCGACACAATCGTATCGCTTGGCTTGAGCGTATCGTGATTAACGCCGTATATGATGGTGGCATCTACATCTTGACTTGCGGGCTGTGAAAATAAGACTTTCTTAGCGCCCTGCTCAATATGACGCAGCGCTTCAATTCTCTCACTATAGGTACCGGTGCACTCAAGCACTATATCGATATTGTGCTGTCGCCAGTCAATTTCTTCTATATTGCTGCTGTGCAGCAAGGCTATTAAATGCTCGTCAACCTTCAATTGACCATGCTGCACAGAGACCTTGTGTGCAAAGCGACCGTGGGCAGTGTCGTATTTCAGCAAATGCGCAATAGCTTGAGGTTCAGCAATTTCATTTATAGCAACGACTTGAATATGTTCAGTGTAACCATTTTCGTATAGGGCGCGAACAATGTTGCGCCCTATTCTGCCAAAGCCGTTAATGGCTATTTTGAGCAATGTACTTTCCTATTTGATTAACGCCAGTGCATTATCAACAACAGCTTCAGCGGTAATGCCAAAGTGTTGGAATAACTCGTCTGCAGGTGCTGACTCTCCGAAGGTGTCCATGCCAATCACTATACCGTCTAGGCCTACGTATTTATACCACGTGTCTTTTGCTAGCGCTTCAATTGCAATACGTTTGGTATTACTAGGTGGTAATACCGAGTCGCGATACTCTTTTGATTGCCTGTCAAATAATTCCGTACATGGCATTGATACTACACTAACTGATATTCCCTTGAAGCTAAGCTGTTCAGCAGCTTGGGTAGCTAGTTGCACCTCAGAACCTGTTGCGATTAATATGACTTGAGGATCCTCACCGGTGTTCAATAGCTCATAGGCCCCGCGTTGAACATTTTGCAACTGCTCGTCGCTTCTCGCATGCTGAGGCAAACCTTGTCGAGTAAAAATAAGCGCGGTTGGCCCGTCAGTGCGTTCAATAGCCGCTTTCCAACTTATTGCAGACTCAACTTGATCACATGGACGCCACGTATCTAAATTTGGCGTGGAGCGCAAGGCTACTAATTGCTCAACCGGTTGATGCGTGGGTCCATCTTCACCCAAGCCAATTGAATCATGGGTGTACACAAAAATAGTAGGTAACTTCATAAGTGCCGACATTCTTACTGCATTTCTAGCATATTCCATAAACATCAGGAAAGTAGCGCCGTAAGGCTTGAAGCCACCGTAGAGCGTTAAGCCGTTCATCATAGCCGACATGGCGAATTCTCTTACACCGTAATAGATATAATTTCCGCTGGCGTCTTTGGCTGAAATGCCTTTACTAGAAGTGTGGAAGGTTAGGTTTGAAGCGGCCAAATCGGCAGATCCACCTAATAACTCTGGTAAAACAGGCGCATATGCACTAAGGGTATCTTGAGATGCTTTACGAGTAGCGACTGTTTTTGGATTCTGCTGAAGTTCTTTTATATAGTTTTTGCAGGTTTTATCCCAATCGTCTGGCAAGGTACCTTCTTTACGACGTAAAAATTCAGCCGCTAATGCAGGATGTGCTGATTGATATTTATCAAACTTTGCTTGCCAATTTTGTTCAGCTTGTTCACCTTTTTTCTTAGCGTTCCAGCCAGCATAAACATCGTCGGGCACTTCAAATGCTGGGTGAGACCAAGCTAATGCTTCTCTAACTAGTTTTATTTCGTCGTCACCTAACGGTGAGCCATGGCTGCTCTCTTTGCCTTGCTTATTAGGAGAACCGAAACCAATGGTTGTTTTACAGCAAATTAACGTTGGTTTATTACTCTGCGAATGCGCTTTGGCTATCGCAGCAGAAACTTCGCTAGGATCGTGGCCGTTTACATCAGCAATAACTTGCCAGCCGTAGGATTCAAAACGTTTTGGTGTATCGTCGGTAAACCAACCCTCTACTTCGCCATCGATAGATATGCCATTGTCATCCCAAAACGCGACAAGCTTACCTAAGCCAAGTGTTCCGGCCAAAGAACAAGCTTCGTGAGAAATACCTTCCATCAAGCAGCCATCGCCTAAAAAAGCATAAGTATGGTGATTAACAATATCAAAATCTTTTTGATTAAACTGTGCTGCAAGCGTTTTCTCGGCCAGTGCCATGCCCACTGCATTGGCTAATCCTTGGCCCAATGGACCAGTGGTAGTCTCTATGCCGGGCGCGTATCCGTATTCCGGATGCCCTGGCGTTTTTGAATGTAATTGTCTAAAATTCTTTAGCTCTTCAATTGGTAATTTATAGCCGGTTAAATGCAATAACGAATACAAAAGCATTGAGCCATGTCCGTTCGACATTATAAAGCGGTCGCGATTAGCCCAGTTTGGATTGCTTGGATTATGCGACATATAATCACACCATAACACCTGTGCAATATCTGCCATGCCCATTGGGGCACCTGGGTGTCCTGATTTTGCTTGTTGAACTGCATCCATACTTAATGCACGAATGGCATTGGCTAAGTGGCGACGAGAAGGCATAATTGCTCCTTGGTAACTGCATGAAATCTTATTCTTGAATATTATTGAATGCACAAATTGTTTTGAAGCAACAATGCGTCAAAAACATGCTCAGACCGTAAATCTACTGAATAAGTAACATTGGTTAAAAAATTATAGTTGGGTATTGTTACTCAGTAACTTCCCTTGTTCAATAATTAAATCTTGTATTGCTCATCTTTTATCTACTACTGCGTTTTGTTGTTGGCGTTTTGTTGTTGGCGTTTTGTTGTTGGCGTTTTGTTGTTGGCGTTTTGTTGTTGGCGTTTTGTTGTTGGCGTTTTGTTGTTGGCGTTTTGTTGTTGGC
>Ga0115567_10003065_pt1 | contig 16552 bp, 12 predicted proteins | sample COGITO_mtgs_1204_2_FD_88679 | JGI IMG/M metagenome (GOLD analysis project Ga0115567, IMG submission 88679) | Pelagic marine microbial communities from North Sea - COGITO_mtgs_120412 | ecosystem: Environmental > Aquatic > Marine > Epipelagic | place: Germany:Helgoland, sampling site Kabeltonne... | reverse complement strand
TGAAGTCGCCGAAATACTTCGTGATCGCCGCCGTCAACGTCGTCTTGCCGTGGTCAACGTGACCAATCGTGCCGATGTTAACGTGCGGCTTGTTACGTTCAAACTTTGCCTTTGCCATGGTGGTGGCTCCTTTGGTTTTCTCCCTGACGGGAGTGTTATTCGAAAATTCGTTCTTTAAGCTTGGTCACGGCATACGCCATGATCAGATCGAGTTCCTGCTCAGGCAAAACCACCCGGCTCCGCCAGTCTCCGAAACGCTGGATGACAATCAGCCAGCAATTCCGACATGTATGACCCATCAACCCTTTCGCCTGTTGCCAGATCGAAAAGTCGCGCGGTGGCACCGATTAAGTAATCGTTTGCCTTTGCCCTGACTTTGTCCGTGACGACAATCCCACTGCGCACCGTGATCATGGCGCTTGAGGGTCCTATGCCAGATGCATTTGCAGCATCCAAAACGGCAATCGCCTCGTGGTCCGACTGGCTGACAAAGTGTCCATCGGTCAGAACGGCATATGGCGTCCGAGTGCATCGCTTGCCAAATGAAGTCCCAGCATCAACAATCTGCGTCTCAGCGACAGTAACTTTCATCGCTGTTTTCACCGTCGATAACCCAACCTCAAATGTAGTTAAAGCCGTGGCCGCCGAAGACGCTGACGCGGTTGTTGATGCACAACCTGCCAACGCTCCGACAACCAGAACCAAACTACATATGCTACGCACAAACATCACAGTTCAAATCACGCAAACTTTGCCTGAATCTCATCGGAGATATTCTGTGGCACAGGTTCGTAATGGTCGAACTGCATCGTAAAGTTCGCACGCCCCGACGACATCGACCGCAACGTGTTGATGTAGCCGAACATGTTGGCCAATGGCACGAAAGCATCGATGGCAATCGCGTTACCACGGGTGTCCTGACCCTGAACCTGGCCACGACGCGATGTGAGGTCACCGATGATACCGCCGGTGTACTCTTCCGGTGTCACCACTTCGACTTTCATGATCGGTTCCAGCAGTTTCGCACCGGCTTTTTTCATGCCCTCGCGCATGCCCATCCGGCCGGCGATTTCAAACGCCAGAACGCTGGAGTCAACGTCGTGGTATTTGCCTTCGATCAGCGCCACCTTGAAGTCGATGACCGGGAAGCCCGCCAGCGGACCGGAGTCCATGACCGACTTGATCCCTTTTTCGACGCCCGGAATGTATTCCTTGGGCACCGAACCGCCAACGACGCGGGATTCAAACGAATAGCCTTCGCCCGGTTCGGTTGGCGTGATGATCAATTTGACCTCGGCAAACTGACCCGATCCACCCGACTGTTTCTTGTGGGTGTAAACGATTTCAGCTTCACGGCTGACAGTTTCACGATAGGCCACTTGCGGTGCACCAATGTTGGCTTCAACCTTGAATTCACGCTTGAGACGATCCACGAGGATGTCCAAGTGCAATTCGCCCATGCCCTTCATGATCGTCTGACCGGATTCCAGATCGGTTTCCACGCGGAAGGACGGATCCTCGGCAGCCAAGCGGGCCAGACCGGCGGACATCTTTTCCTGATCGGCCTTGGTCTTTGGTTCGACGGCGATCTCGATCACCGGATCGGGGAAGGTCATCGTTTCGAGCACGACCGGGTCCTGTGGATCGCACAGCGTGTCACCTGTCGTCGTGTCTTTCAGGCCCGCAAGCGCGATAATGTCGCCCGCCCATGCCTCGTCGATCTCTTCGCGGTTGATGGAGTGCATCATCATCATCCGGCCGACACGCTCTTTCTTGCCCTTGGTCGAGTTCAGGAGGTTGTCGCCCTTCTTGAGCTTTCCGGAATAGACGCGGGTAAAAGTCAGCGAGCCGACGAAGGGATCGTTCATGATCTTGAACGCCAGACCGGAAAACGCCATGTCGTCATCCGCGCGTCGCGGGATAATGCGGGCTTCTTCTTCGTCGCCGGGTTTGAAGCCCATGTAATCGACCACGTCCAGCGGGCTGGGCAGATAGTCGATCACGGCGTTGAGCAAGGGCTGAACACCTTTGTTCTTGAAAGCGGAACCGCAAAGGACGGGGATGAACTTGATCGCCAGCGTGCCCTTGCGGATCAGCGAGCGCAGCGTATCGACGTCCGGTTCGGCTCCGTCCATCAGATAATTTTCCATCGCATCGTCGTCCATCTCGACCGCGGTCTCGATGAGGTTGGCGCGCCATTCGAGCGCCAGATCCTTAAGACTGTCACGGATGTCTCGCTGTTCCCAGCCGGCACCGAGGTCTTCGCCCGCCCAGACCCATTCGCGCATGGTCACCAGATCGACGATACCTTCCAGTTCCGTCTCGGACCCGATCGGAATCTGGATCGGCGCAGGGGTCGCACCGGTACGGTCCTTGATCATCTTGACGCAATTGAAGAAATCCGCGCCGATCTTGTCCATCTTGTTGACGAAGACGATGCGCGGGACCTTGTAGCGGTCGGCCTGACGCCAGACGGTCTCAGTCTGCGGCTCGACGCCCGCATTGGCGTCCAGAACGGCAACCGCACCGTCAAGAACAGCCAGCGAGCGTTCGACTTCGATGGTGAAGTCGACGTGGCCGGGTGTATCGATGATGTTCATGCGGTACTTGGTGTCGGATGTAGCATCCGGCGTCGGCTCTTCCTGGCGCTGCCAGAAGGTGGTGGTCGCGGCTGAGGTGATGGTAATCCCGCGCTCCTGCTCCTGCTCCATCCAGTCCATCGTCGCGGCACCGTCGTGCACTTCGCCGAGGTTGTGGGACTTGCCGGTGTAGAACAGGATACGTTCTGAACACGTCGTCTTGCCGGCATCGATGTGCGCCATGATGCCAAAGTTGCGGTAGCGTTGGAGCGGATAGTCGCGGGCCATTGGGCTGCTTCCTTAGATATCTGAATTGGTGGTCAATGCGCCCCGAACAGGCGCATTGCTATTACCAGCGGTAGTGGCTGAACGCTTTGTTGGCGTCGGCCATCTTGTGCGTGTCTTCGCGTTTTTTCACGGCTGTACCGCGCGATTGGACGGCATCCATCAGTTCGCCCGCAAGGCGTTCTTCCATGGTGTTTTCGTTGCGCGAACGCGCCGCTTTGATCAACCAGCGGATTGCCAGCGCCTGACGACGCTCCGGGCGGACTTCGACGGGGACCTGATAGGTCGCACCACCGACGCGGCGCGAGCGGACTTCGACAGAGGGCTGGATGTTGTCGAGCGCTTCGTGGAATACTTCGATTGGCGCGCGCTTGATCTTGTCCTCTACGCGGGTCATCGCGTTATAGACGATGCGTTCGGCGACGGATTTCTTGCCGTCGATCATCAGGTTGTTCATGAATTTGGTCAAAACCAGATCGCCATACTTGGCATCTGGCAGAACTTCGCGTTTTTCAGCGGCGTGGCGGCGTGACATGTGTGTGTCTTCCTTGGAATAGAGTGCGGCGGGGTAAACCCCGCCCTACAGATGGGCGGTAGGGCGGGGTTCACCCCGCCAACGGAATTTATTTCGGTTTTTTCGCGCCATACTTGGAACGACGCTGCTTGCGGTCCTTGACGCCCTGCGTATCGAGAACACCACGCAGGATGTGATACCGTACACCGGGAAGGTCTTTTACGCGGCCGCCACGGATCAGGACAACGGAGTGTTCCTGAAGGTTATGGCTTTCGCCACCGATATAGCTGATGACCTCGAAGCCATTGGTCAGGCGCACCTTGGCAACTTTCCGCATGGCCGAGTTCGGCTTTTTCGGCGTGGTTGTATAAACGCGCGTACAAACGCCACGTTTTTGCGGGCACTCTTGCAGGTGCATGGATTTCGAACGTTTGATTTTAGGCTGGCGCGGTTTGCGGATCAGCTGCTGGATCGTTGGCATTCAGGTTATCCCCGTTTAGCTCACAAAAGGTACACGGGAAGGTGTCCCATGCGGTTTCAATTCGGTTGCAATGGGGGTTACCCAAAGCGAAATGACCGCAACGTCTCCGTACCGGGGAAGACGTGGCGGTGGGTTAACAGAGGATCGGGCCGATAGGGGGCCGGATCGTGACCACTTGGTTCATGATGTCAGAGCATGGGGTTGCCCATCCCTGAGATAATGCGGCGTATAAAAGGAGTCGCGCGGGGTGTCAACAGCGCCTGCTCCGACGCAGGCCGGATTGCTACCGGGCCATCGTTGGAGGATGTTTTAGATGCAATAAGAGGGGCTGTCATGCAAGTTATCGGGCTGTGCCGTTTTTCCTACCCGGCGCTTGCGGAGTTTCAGGTCGGGCATGAAACGCCCAAAGAGCGTATCGATTATCTTTATGCGGCTGAGCGGCTGGAAGAACGCTTCGCACTGTTCGAAACGGTTGCCCTGCCCGGCCTTCGTGCACAGACCGATCTTGATTTCGATTTGTTTATCGTCGTGGGCGATCAGATGCCCCCCGCCGCGCTGGCGCGTCTGGAGATGTTGATCGCTGATCTGCCCCAGGCGCTGATTGTTGCCCAGCCGCCCAGACCCCAGCGCGAGGTGATGAAAGAGATCCTGAACGGCGCGCGACGTAACCCGTCACAGCCGTGTTTGCAATTCAGATTTGACGATGATGACGTGGTTGCCGTGGATTTCATCGCGCGGCTGCTGAGGATAGCGCAGGATTGCTGGCAGAGCACAAAGCCGTCGCGTTCGACTGGAATAAAGGGTTGATAGCGGCAATTGGCGCAGATGGCGCATGGATTGTACCGGTGAACCGCCCCTTCTTCGTGGCCGCTCTGGGAATGTAGGTGCGCGCAGGGTCACCCCTGACGATGATGAATTTCAACCATGAGAAAATACCACGCTTCATGCCCAGCGTCAGCTATACCGACCCGGTGATGTATGTGCAGGGACTAAACGGGTTCAACGACAGCCGTCAGAAGGGCAGCAAACCCATCGCCCTGGTGGCCGCGACTGACGACGACATCGCCGTACTGCGCGATCGCTTCGCCATCGATATCACAGCGGTGCAAGCCGCGTTCGCAGCGCGCGCCGTTCCCGGTAAAACGTAAAGATGCCCGTCGCCATGACGATTGTAGCCCCCAGAAGAGTCAGAGCAGTCGGCACCTCGCCAAAGACAAAGAGTCCGATTAGCATCGCGGTAACAAGGCCAGTATAGCGAAAAGGTGCCACAAACGACACTTCGCCCACGCGCATCACCTGAATGGAGAAGTAGTAACCGCCAAGAATGAACACCGCCGATCCAACGATCAGCGCAGCGTTATGCGGCGACACTTGCCCCCATGGCTGGCTAAGCGATGCAAGTCCGGCCGCCGTCATGACAAGCGTCGAAGTTACCAGCGATACGGTCAATCCCGGGACCTCCCTGGACAGGCGACGAGTAGCCAGATCGCGTACCGTGACGCACAGCACCGCAATCAGGGCGTAGAAAGACCATATCGTGAAACCGTCCGGACCGGGCCGGATGATCAGCAGCACACCAACAAACCCGACCGCAATGGCCACCATCCGTCGCCAGCCAACCGCTTCGCGGAACACCAGCGCAGAGCCGAGCGTGACCGTAAGCGGCAGCACCTGCAAGATCGCTGACAGGTTCCCCAGCGGCATATTGAAAAGCGCGGACAGAAAAAAATACGATCCCGCGATCTCGGCCATGCCCCGTAAACTGACAAGGCCCCAGTCCTGGTGCCCCAGATTGAACCTAAGCGCGCCGACGCTGCGGGCGAGGATCAGGATCATCACACTGGTCAGCAAACCACGTAGAAAAATCAACTGGAACAAAGGGATCTGTCCGCCCGTCAGTTTGATGAACGAGTCGTTCACTGTGAACGCGATCATTGAGCCCATCATCAGCAAAGCGCCGGTCATATTCGGAGATAAGGCGCGCGTCATGACAGCAACTTTCCAAGCTGCGCAAGCATTGGCCGACGATTGCCACGGGGGCAACAACATTTCAGGGCGACAACGAAAAACCCCCGCGTCGTTGCCGGACGCGGGGGTTTGTGTTTTCAGCCAGGGTCAGGATTAATCCCGGCTTTCCTCGTCATGCACCGGCGTCTTGAATACGTCACCACCGACGATATCCTTCGAAGGCTCAGGTGCCGCAAGGGCCGCCGCCGCTTCGGCTTCTTCACGGCGCGCTTCGATAACCACGTTGTCGCGATCCGTTGCGATCTTGCGCATTTGCATGGTCGCACCACCTGTCCCGGCAGGGATCAGACGGCCCACGATCACGTTCTCCTTAAGACCTACCAGCTTGTCGCGCTTGCCCTGTACCGAGGCTTCGGTCAGAACACGCGTGGTTTCCTGGAAGGACGCCGCCGAGATAAAGCTCCGCGTTTGCAAGCTTGCCTTGGTGATGCCCAGCAGAATTGGCTCGCCTTTGGCGGGACGTCCGCCCTTGGACAGTGCCTTTTCATTGGCGGTATCGAATTCCAGCTTGTCGACATGTTCGCCCTTCAGCAGCGTGGTGTCTCCGCTTTCCTGGATCTCCCACTTTTGCAGCATCTGGCGCACGATAACTTCGATGTGCTTGTCATTGATCTTGACGCCTTGCAGGCGGTAGACGTCCTGCACTTCGTCGATCATGTAATCCGCCAACGCTTCGACACCCATAATCGCGAGGATGTCGTGCGGTGCCGGATTGCCGTCCATGATGTAGTCACCCTTTTGCACATAGTCGCCTTCGGCAACCGGGATGTGCTTGCCCTTGGGCACCATGTACTCGACCTTGTGATCGGGATCTTCCGCTGACTCGATCGCAATACGGCGCTTGTTCTTGTAGTCCTTGCCATACCGCACGTACCCGTCGATTTCCGCGATGATCGCGTGATCTTTGGGACGCCGCGCTTCGAACAGTTCAGCCACACGCGGCAGACCACCCGTGATGTCCTTGGTTTTGGCACCTTCACGCGGAATACGCGCAATGATGTCACCCGCCTCGATTTCGGTTTGGTCCTCGATGGACAAAACCGCATCAACGGACATCGGATAGGTAACCGGATTGCCCGCAGCGTTGCGGACCGGTTCACCATCCTTGTCGACCAGAATGACCTCTGGCTTCAGTTCGTTGCCCTTGATGGCAGCGCGCCAATCGATCACGATTTTCTGCGTCATACCTGTCGCATCATCGGTCTCGTCCTTGACGGCGATACCAGACACGAGGTCCACAAACTTGGCCATACCTGCGGCTTCAGCGATGATCGGGAGAGTATAGGGATCCCATTCATAAAGCTTGTCACCACGTGCGACGGCCTGCCCTTCCTTGACGAAAAGCTTGGTACCGTAGCCGACCTTGTGGCTTGCCCGCTCGTCACCGTTTTCATCAATGACCAGCAGCTTCATGTTCCGGCCCATCACCATGATCTCGCCTGCGGCATTTTCAAGGGTTTGTGCGTTCTCGAAACTGACCTTGCCGGCCTGTGACGCTTCTTGGAAGGACTGCTGTCCACCTTGCGCAACACCGCCGATGTGGAACGTCCGCATCGTCAGCTGTGTCCCCGGCTCACCGATAGACTGCGCCGCGATGATACCCACCGCTTCGCCCTGGTTGACCAGCGTACCACGTGCAAGGTCGCGACCATAGCATTGGGCGCACACGCCTTCTTCGGACTCGCAGGTCAGCGGGCTGCGGATTCGCGCCGATGCCACGCCGGCCTCGTCGATCATATCCGCCATCCGCTCGTCGATCAGGCTGCCACCGGCAATCAACACGTCTTCGGTGCCCGGCAACATGATGTCATCCGCCACGACACGGCCCAGCAGACGCTCGGCCAGCGACGAGACGACTTCGCCATCGTTGACCGCCGCAGTCGCCGTGATCGCTGTTTCAGTGCCACAGTCATGCATACGGATGATGCAGTCCTGTGCCACGTCCACCAGACGCCGCGTCAGATAGCCGGAGTTCGCCGTTTTCAGGGCGGTATCCGACAGACCCTTACGGGCACCGTGGGTCGAGTTGAAGTATTCAAGGACGGTCAGGCCTTCCTTGAAGTTCGAGATGATCGGCGTCTCGATGATGTCGCCGTTCGGCTTGGCCATCAGACCACGCATCCCGCCCAACTGCTTCATCTGCGTCACGGAACCACGCGCGCCGGAGTGGGCCATCATATAGACCGAGTTCGGCTCACGCTCGGACCCGTCCGCGTCGACTTGCGCCGCAGAAATCGCACCCATCATCGCGTCCGTAACCTTGTCGTTACACTTGGACCAGGCATCTACGACTTTGTTGTACTTTTCGCCCTGAGTGATCAGGCCGTCCATGTACTGCTGCTCAAAATCCTTGACCTGCTCGCGCGTTTCTTCGACCAGTGGCCACTTGCTGTCAGGGATCAGCATGTCGTCCTTGCCGAACGAAATGCCCGCCTTAAACGCTTCGCGGAAACCCATGGTCATGATCTGGTCGCAGAAGATGACAGATTCTTTCTGGCCGCAATACCGGTAAACGGTATCGATCACCTGCTGCACTTCTTTCTTGCGCAGCAAACGGTTGACCAGTTCGAACGGTGCCTTGGCGTTCAGCGGCAACAGCGCACCCAGCCGGATACGGCCCGGTGTCGTGTCAAAACGCTGCATGACTTCGTTGCCAGTCTCGTCAATCTGCTTGATCCGGGCTTTGACCTTGGAGTGCAGATGCACCTCCCCTGCGTCCAGCGCATGCTCGACTTCTTCAACGGAACCAAAAACCTTGTCTTGGCCCTTCAGTCCTTCACGCTCAAGCGTCGTATAGTAGAGGCCCAAGATCATGTCCTGGGATGGCACGATAATTGGCGCGCCGTTGGCAGGGGACAGGACGTTATTGGTGGACATCATCAGCACGCGCGCTTCAAGCTGGGCTTCCAGCGAGAGCGGCACGTGAACGGCCATCTGGTCACCGTCAAAGTCGGCGTTGAAGGCCGAACAAACCAGCGGATGCAGCTGAATTGCCTTACCTTCGATCAGAACCGGCTCGAACGCCTGAATGCCCAGACGGTGCAGCGTCGGTGCACGGTTCAACATGACAGGGTGTTCGCGGATCACCTCATCAAGGATATCCCAAACCTCGGGACGCTCTTTTTCGACCAGCTTCTTGGCCTGCTTGACGGTACTGGAAAGCCCTTTGGCCTCAAGCCGCGAGTAGATGAACGGCTTGAACAGTTCCAGCGCCATCTTTTTCGGCAGACCGCATTGATGCAGCTTCAGCTCCGGCCCCGTCACAATGACGGAACGACCGGAAAAGTCGACGCGCTTACCCAAAAGGTTCTGACGGAAACGGCCCTGCTTGCCTTTCAGCATGTCAGACAGGGATTTCAACGGACGCTTGTTGGCACCCGTGATCACCCGGCCGCGACGGCCGTTGTCAAACAGCGCATCGACGGATTCCTGCAACATCCGCTTTTCGTTGCGCACGATAATGTCAGGCGCGCGCAACTCGATCAGCCGCTTGAGACGGTTGTTCCGGTTGATGACGCGGCGATACAGGTCGTTAAGATCGGATGTCGCGAAACGACCCCCATCCAGCGGCACCAGCGGACGCAGTTCCGGCGGGATCACGGGGATCACGGTCAGAACCATCCATTCCGGGCGGTTGCCGGATTCGAGGAAGGATTCAACCACCTTCAGGCGCTTGATGATCTTCTTGGGCTTCAGCTCACCAGTTGCTTCCTTAAGATCGGCGCGCAGGGTTTCTGCCTCTTGCTCAAGGTCGATCGCCGCGAGCATTTCGCGGATCGCTTCGGCACCGATATTGGCCGTGAACGCGTCCATGCCATAGGCATCCTGCGCATCCATGTATTCTTCTTCGTTCATCATCTGGCCATAGGTCAGATCCGTCAGGCCGGGTTCGATGACGACGTAGTTTTCAAAATACAGAACACGCTCCAGATCGCGCAATGTCATGTCCAGCATCAGACCGATGCGGGATGGCAGCGATTTCAGGAACCAGATGTGCGCAACGGGGGAGGCAAGCTCGATATGTCCCATCCGCTCGCGGCGGACCTTTTGCAGCGTGACTTCGACGCCGCATTTCTCGCAGACGACGCCGCGATATTTCATACGTTTGTATTTGCCACAAAGGCATTCGTAGTCTTTGATCGGGCCAAAGATACGCGCGCAGAACAAACCGTCCCGCTCTGGCTTGAACGTCCGGTAGTTGATGGTTTCGGGTTTCTTGATCTCGCCGAAGGACCAGCTCAGGATACGCTCCGGGCTTGCCAGCGATACCTTGATCTCGTCGAACGACTTGGTCGGTGCGACGGGGTTAAACGGGTTGTTTGTCAGTTCCTGGTTCATTTTCAATCCTTAGATTTATCTCGAAAGCGGTGGGAGGAGGCCCGGTTTCCCTGAAGAAACCGGGCCGGAATTTTCTAAAATTCCGGCTTTGCCCTCACTCATCTTCCTCCGCATCCAGGAGTTCCATGTTCAGGCCGAGGCCGCGGACTTCCTTGACGAGAACGTTAAAGCTCTCTGGGATGCCCGCTTCGAAGTTATCTTCGCCCTTGACGATGCTTTCATAGACCTTGGTACGGCCCGCAACGTCATCGGATTTAACCGTCAGCATTTCCTGCAAGGTGTATGCAGCGCCATAAGCTTCAAGCGCCCAGACTTCCATCTCACCAAAGCGCTGGCCACCGAACTGCGCCTTACCACCCAGCGGCTGCTGGGTAACAAGCGAGTACGGTCCCGTAGAACGCGCGTGGATTTTATCATCCACCAAGTGGTGCAGCTTCAGCAGGTACTTGATGCCCACAGTCACGGGGCGCGCGAATTGCTCGCCCGTGCGGCCATCAAACAGGATCGACTGACCAGATGTGCTGAAACCCGCGCGTGTCAGCGCATCGTTCACATCCGCCTCTTTCGCCCCGTCGAAAACCGGCGTCGCGATCGGCACACCGCGCGTGACGTTGCCAGCGGCCTCAACAAGGTGGTCTTCATCCATATCTTTGATGCCTTCTTCGTAGACATCATCGCCATACGCCAGCTTCATCGCTTCGCGCACAGGGGTCAGATCGCCAGAGCGACGGTAATCCTGCAACGCTTCGTCGATGTTGACGCCCAGACCGCGCGCGGCCCAGCCCATGTGCGTTTCAAGAATCTGACCGACGTTCATACGCGACGGCACACCCAGCGGGTTCAGACAGAAATCGACCGGCGTACCATCCGCGAGGAACGGCATATCTTCCATCGGCACAACCTTGGAAATCACACCCTTGTTCCCGTGACGACCAGCCATCTTGTCGCCCGGCTGCAGCTTGCGCTTCACCGCCACGAACACTTTGACCATCTTCATCACACCGGGGGGCAAATCGTCGCCCCGGCGCACTTTCTCGACCTTGTCTTCGAATCGCGCATCAAGCGTGCGCTTCTGGATCTCGTATTGCTCGTTCAACGCTTCGACGATTTTCGCGTCGTCCTCGTCTTCGAGGGCAAGCTGCCACCACTGACCACGGGTCAGCTGATCATCGAGCAGTTCGTCGGTGATCTGGGCGTTTGGACGGACACCTTTGGGACCTTTTACAGCGACCTTACCTGTGATCATCTCACGCAGACGCGCATAGATGTTGCGGTCAAGGATCGCCATTTCATCGTCCCGGTCACGGGCAAGGCGTTCGACTTCTTCACGCTCGATTTGGAGCGCCCGTTCGTCTTTTTCCACACCGTGACGGTTGAAAACGCGCACTTCGACGACTGTGCCGAAGTCACCCGGCTTCACCCGCAGCGACGTGTCGCGCACGTCCGATGCTTTCTCACCAAAGATCGCGCGGAGCAGTTTTTCCTCCGGCGTCATCGGGCTTTCGCCTTTTGGCGTGATCTTACCAACCAGAATGTCACCGGGTTCGACGTCCGCACCGATATAGACGATGCCCGCTTCGTCGAGGTTGCGCAGAGCTTCTTCACCGACATTGGGGATGTCGCGGGTGATTTCCTCTGGCCCAAGCTTGGTATCACGTGCGGCGACTTCGAATTCCTCGATATGAATCGAGGTGAACACGTCGTCACGCGAAACGCGCTCGGAGATCAGAATGGAGTCCTCATAGTTGTAGCCGTTCCAGGGCATAAACGCGACGACCACGTTCTTGCCCAACGCCAGTTCACCCATGTCCGTGGAAGGACCATCCGCGATGACCTGAGCCTTGGACACCATGTCACCAACCTTTATCAGCGGACGCTGGTTGATGCAGGTGTTCTGGTTGGAGCGCTGGAATTTGCGCATGCGGTAGATATCGACACCCGCATCACCCAATTCGAGGTCTTCGGTCGCACGAATAACAATACGCGTCGCATCCACTTGGTCGATGATACCGGCGCGTTTCGCCATGATCGCCGCACCGGAATCCCGCGCCACGACTTCCTCGATACCAGTCCCGATAAGCGGTGCCTCGGCCTGCAACAGCGGCACGGCCTGACGCTGCATGTTCGATCCCATCAACGCGCGGTTGGCGTCATCGTTTTCAAGAAACGGGATCAGCGATGCAGCAACCGACACCAACTGCTTGGGCGAAACGTCAATCAGATCAACGTTTTCGATGGGCGCAAGCGTGTAGTCACCCGATTGGCGGGTGTTAACCATCTCGTTGGTGAACTTGCCGTTTTCGTCAAGCGACGCATTGGCCTGTGCCACGGTGTGCCGCATTTCTTCGGTGGCAGACATATAGTGGACCTCATCGGTCACTATGCTGTCTTTGACAACGCGGTACGGCGTTTCGATAAAACCGTATTTGTTGACGCGCGCAAATGTCGCCAGCGAGTTGATCAGACCAATATTCGGGCCTTCGGGCGTTTCAATCGGGCACATCCGGCCATAGTGGGTCGGGTGAACGTCACGTACTTCGAAACCGGCACGTTCACGTGTCAGACCACCTGGTCCAAGCGCTGAAAGACGGCGCTTGTGCGTCACTTCGGACAGCGGGTTGGTTTGGTCCATGAACTGCGACAGCTGGCTGGAGCCAAAGAACTCGCGCACGGCAGCGGCAGCAGGTTTCGCGTTGATCAGATCTTGCGGCATCACAGTGTCGATCTCGACAGATGACATCCGCTCCTTGATCGCACGTTCCATCCGCAGAAGGCCAACACGGTACTGGTTCTCCATCAACTCGCCAACGGACCGCACGCGGCGGTTACCAAGGTGGTCAATGTCATCGATGTCGCCACGTCCGTCGCGCAGATCGACCAATGCCTTGATACACGCGACGATATCGTCCCGGTCCAGCGTGCGCTGGGTGTCAGGCTTTTCGAGATTCAAGCGCATGTTCATCTTGACCCGACCAACGGCTGACAGATCATAGCGTTCGCCATCAAAGAACAGCGTGTCGAACAAGTTGGACGCGGCCTCGACGGTGGGCGGCTCGCCCGGACGCATGACGCGGTAGATATCCATGAGCGCGGTATCGCGGTTCATGTTTTTATCGTTCGACATCGTGTTGCGCATGTAGGGGCCGACGTTGACGTTATCGATGTCCAGCAACGGAATCTCGTGGATGCCGGCATCCACGAGCTCTTTTGCAGTCCCGCCGATCAGCGTGCCGTCTTTGTCATATTCCAGTGTCAACTCGTCACCGGCTTCAACGTAGATCGCACCGGTTTCTTCGTTGATGATGTCCTTGGCGACAAATTTGCCCTGAATATGATCGAACGGAAGCAACAGGTCCTTGACCTTGCCGTCATCAATCAATTGCTTGACCGCGCGCGGCGTAACTTTTTTGCCCGCCTCGAACAGCACTTCGCCGGTGCCCGCATCGACCAGATCATAGGTCGGGCGCGTGCCACGGATACGGTCGGCAAAGAACGGCGCGACCCAGCCCTTGTTCTTTTTCAGCTTGTAGGTGACGGTTTTGTAATACGCGTCCATGATCGCTTCCTGGTCCAGCCCCAGCGCGTAAAGCAGGGTGGTCACAGGCAGCTTGCGACGACGGTCAATCCGCGCGAACACGATGTCCTTGGCGTCGAATTCAAAGTCCAGCCACGATCCGCGGTAGGGAATGATCCGGCAAGCAAACAACAGCTTGCCTGAGGAGTGCGTCTTGCCCTTGTCGTGATCGAAAAACACGCCGGGAGAGCGGTGCATCTGGGAAACGATCACCCGCTCCGTGCCGTTGACAACGAACGTGCCATTTGGCGTCATCAAAGGCATGTCGCCCATGAAAACGTCCTGTTCCTTGATGTCCTTTACCGACTTTGCACCGGTGTCCTCGTCCACATCAAAGACGATCAAACGCAGCGTCACCTTGAGAGGTGCGGCGTAGGTCATGTCGCGCTGCTGACATTCTTCGACGTCGTACTTGGGCTTTTCCAGCTCGTACTTGACGTATTCCAGAACGGAGGTTTCGTTGAAATCCTTGATCGGGAAAACCGACTGGAACACGCCCTGGATGCCATCGCCATCCGTAGGGATGTCAGCATCGCCGGAGTTCAAAAACAGATCATAGGAGGATTTCTGGACCTCAATGAGGTTCGGCATTTCCAGAACTTCGCGGATTTTGCCGTAGTATTTACGTAGACGCTTCTGGCCAAGGAAGGATTGTGCCATGTGTCGTGTCACCTTTCGTGTCTCTTGCCGAGCACGCCATCACCGGGGCCGTGATGCGCAGCTCTAAGAGCGAAAAAATTCCAGTCTATGCTGAGGCACATCCCACCGCGCCTCTTCCGACCATCGAACCTCTCCAGAGCGATGCTTTCAGCGAAAGCACCCTTCAAGACAGGTTAGGCCGGACAGAGAAACCTCTCCGTCCAGCCAGTTTTATGTGCAGGGTCGCAGAATTTTTCAAAAATTCCGCACGTTTTCCTTGAAGGAAAACGGCCCCTTTGCGAGTGGATTAAACCAGTTCGACTTCCGCGCCAGCTGCTTCCAGCTTCGCTTTGACGTCTTCTGCTTCGGCTTTGTCCACGCCTTCTTTGATTTTGCCGCCGGCTTCAACCAGATCTTTGGCTTCTTTCAGGCCCAGACCGGTGATGCCGCGCACTTCTTTGATCACGTTGATCTTGGATGCGCCTGCGTTCTTGAGAACGACGTCAAATTCAGTTTTCTCTTCTGCTGCTGCGCCACCGGCGTCAGCAGGACCAGCCATCATCACTGCGCCGCCTGCTGCGGGCTCGATGCCGTACTCGTCTTTCAGGATAGTTTTCAGTTCTTGTGCTTCCAACAGCGTCAGACCAACGATGCTTTCTGCCAGTTTTTTCAGATCAGCCATGCTTAGCTCTTTCCGTTAACGATATGTGTGTTCCAACGTGTCATTTCAACCAACACGCCAGCTTGACGATTTTGCTGTTTACGCAGCCTTGTCCTCGATCGTGGACAAGATGGATGCGATATTGCTTGCAGGTGCGCCAATGGCTCCGGCGATGTTCGACCCTGGTGCGCCCAGCATACCTGCGATCGTGGCGATAAGTTCGTCACGTGAAGGCATTTTGGACAGGGCTTCGACACCGGCGACGTCCAACGCGTTCTCACCCATAGAACCGCCGAGAATGACAAATTTGTCATTTCCTTTGGCATAATCCTGAGCAACCTTGGCCGCAGCCACTGGATCCTCTGAATAAGTGAGAACGGTCATACCCGTCAGAAGGCTTGCGATGCTTTCGCACGGCTTTCCTTCAAGGGCGATCTTGGCAAGCCTGTTTTTGGCAACACGCACAGCCCCGCCCGCGTCGCGAGCGCGCGCACGAAGGTCCTGCATTTCAGCAACTGTCAAACCGACGTAGTGGCTAACCACAACGACGCCAGAGCTTTCAAAGATCTGGCCAAGTTCGTCGACCAGCTGTTCTTTTTGTGCTCTATCCACAGTTTCACTCCAAAATTACGGAGGTGTGACCCTCCGGGCTCGTTTAACCAAGCAAGTGTGCTTGGCATCGGGTCCTTACGGGTCCTTCCCAAAACCGCCCGAGGAAAATCCTCGCTCGATTGTGTTCAATCCCCATCTCAGGCAGGAATTATGAAAGGTTGACCCCTTCACCCGCCGTCTCGGACGAAGCGCAAAAAGCGCACGACGAATCGTACGCTTTGAGACAACCGATCATCTAAAGAGATTAACGGTGAATGCCAACAACAAATCGCAGCTATCGTGCGGTTCAGGCGGCCTTGGCCTGCCAATAGGCGCGAACTCCGTTTAGAAAATCGGCAAATGCCCGATTTGATTGCGCCCGCTGGAAATGAAAGAACCGGTTCGGCACACGCCAGTCCTCGCCATAATTAAAGCTCAGAACCGCATCAGGTCGCGCCGGGATCCCAAGGCCTGACACACTGCGACCGCCCCAAGACAGCACATCCGCCTCGGATAGCGCACCCGTGCTATAGGGGGAGACTTGAATCTTGCCACGTTCCACCCGAGCCGGATACAGAACAATCAACATCCCGCCTTCTGCCCGGACGCGTAATATTTCCGGGGTCGACGGCTGTTTATCAACCAGCCTTCGCGGGTCACACCCAAAAGCGCGCCTAAATTCAGAAACACGGATAGCCATGCTGTGCCAATCGGTCCGACGTACTGGCGACATCGCGCCAGATGCCCTCACGCGCAACCGTCCCAAGTGTCGGGCGATCATAACCGTGGTGGGTCAAAGCCATCGGGGCCAGATGCGCGTCAATTCTTCTACAGAAGTCATCGAAGGTCACCTCGTCTCCAT
>Ga0115567_10003058_pt1 | contig 16572 bp, 16 predicted proteins | sample COGITO_mtgs_1204_2_FD_88679 | JGI IMG/M metagenome (GOLD analysis project Ga0115567, IMG submission 88679) | Pelagic marine microbial communities from North Sea - COGITO_mtgs_120412 | ecosystem: Environmental > Aquatic > Marine > Epipelagic | place: Germany:Helgoland, sampling site Kabeltonne... | reverse complement strand
GCGCCCGACGCGCCGGGGGGGGCGGCGCATGCGGTGCCGCCGGTCATCGACGAGGATATCGTGTCGCGCTGGCCGACCTACCCGGCGCTTCGGTCCGACAGGGCGCGCACGACGTTCCGGCGGTTGCGACCCGGCCTGATGTCCCGGCTGGCGCGTGCCGCGCGCCCGGGCGAGGCGCTGGCGAATTTCGACCGCTTCCTCGCCGGTCTGCCCGCGGGGGTGCAGTTGTTCGCGCTGTTCGACGCCAATCCGCCGCTCCTGGACCTGCTGGTCGAGATCTGCGCGGCGTCGCCGGCGCTGTCGGATCATTTGTCGCGCAACGCCGGTGTGCTCGACGCCGTGATCGGGGGGGATTTCTTCGCCGACTGGCCGGGACCGGAGGCGCTGACGGCGGCGCTGGCCGCGGTTCTGGCGAAGGCGCCCGACCACGAGGCGCGGCTGGACGCGGCGCGGCGCTGGGCGAAGGAATGGCATTTCCGCATCGGCGTGCATCATCTGCGGGGCCTCGGCGATGCCGATGCGGCGGGCCTGCGCTACGGCGATCTGGCGCAGGCGGTGCTGGCCGCGATCTGGCCCGTGGTCGAGGCCGATGTCGCCCGGCGCCACGGTCCGGCGCCGGGGCGCGGGGCGGCGATCGTGGCGATGGGGTCGCTGGGGGCGGGGCGGCTTCATTCCGGGTCCGATCTCGACCTTATCGTGATCTACGATCCGGCCGATGCCGAGATGTCCGACGGGCCGCGGCCGCTGTCGGTCCGGGCGTGGTACGCGCGCGCGACGCAGACGCTGGTCACCGCGCTGTCGGCGCCGATGGCCGAGGGGCGCCTTTACGAGGTCGACATGCGCCTGCGCCCGTCGGGGCGGCAGGGGCCGGTGGCGACATCGCTCGGCGCCTTCGCCAGCTACCAGCGGAGCGACGCCTGGACGTGGGAGCATCTGGCGTTGACTCGCGGGCGGGTCGTGGCCGGGGCGCGCGATGTCGGCGACGCGGTCGAGCGGTTGCGCCGCGACATCCTGTCGGAAAAGGCGTCCGGCCCGACCGTGCGCGCCGACATCGCCGACATGCGCGACCGGATCGCCGCGGCCTGGGGCGAGGTCGCGGCCTGGGAGGCAAAACTGGGGCAGGGCCGCCTGCAGGACGCGGAACTGGCCGCGCAGGGGGCGGCGTTGCTGGCGGGGTCGACGGCACAGGACGTGGCCGGACAGCTCTCGGCCGGGGTCGCGGCGGGGGCGGTCACGCGGCATGGCGCGGATGCGATCGCCGCGGCCGCGACGACGTTCCGGCGGCTGCGGATCGCGCAATCCCTTGCGGGCGGGGCCGCGGCGCCCGATACGCTGGGAGAGGGCGCGCGCGATTTCGTGCTGGCGCAGATGGACGCGCGCGACGTGGGTGCGCTGGAACGGATACTGACGGATGTCGCGGCCCGCGCCGCGACGGCGATCGACGACATGCTGGAGGGACCGCGATGACGCGTGACGCGCTGGACCCCAAGGGGTTGATCCGGGAGGCCTATTTGATCGAGGGCATCGCCGAGCCGGAGTGCCGGTCGATCTTCCTCGACTGGGCGCTGGGCCTGCCGCCCGGAGAGGATCCCGCGTCTGCGATTGCGGCGTTGCTTAAGCGGCATGGCGAGGCGGGGCATCCGATGACCCGCGTGCTGACCGAGGGGCTGGGCGCCCCGGCCCGCACCGGCAGGCGCGGCGGGCGCATGGGGCGGATCGGCGGCGAAGACGCGACATCGGGCCGGCCGATCCGGCGGTAATGGCGCGGCCGCCCGGAGGGGGCCGCGCCGGACGATCAGTCGCGGGGTAGGGCGGCGGCCTCTGCCGCGAGGGCGGTGACGCGGTCCCAGTCGCCCGCGTCGACGGCATCGGTGGGGGCGACCCAGCTGCCGCCGACGCAAAGCACATTGGGCAGCGAGAGGTAGTCGCGCGCGTTCTTCAGGCTGACGCCGCCGGTCGGACAGAAGCGGACCTGCGGGATTGGCGCCCCGATCGCCTTGAGCGCCGCGGCGCCGCCGTTGATCTCGGCGGGAAAGAACTTGGCCACGGTGTAGCCGCGCTCGAACAGGCGCATCGCCTCGGACGCGGTTGCGGCACCGGCGAGCAGCGGCAGGTCGTTCGCTTCGCACGCATCGAGCAGGCGGTCGGTGGCGCCGGGAGAGACACCGAAGGACGCGCCCGCCTCCTTGGCGGCCTCGACGTCGCGCCCGGTCAGGAGCGTGCCCGCGCCGACGACGCCGCCCTCGACCTGCGCCATCTCGCGGATCACGTCGAGGGCCGATTGCGTGCGGAGCGTCACCTCGAGCGCGGGCAGGCCGCCCGCGACCAGCGCGCGGGCGAGGCCCTGCGCCTGTGCGGCGTCGTGGACGACGAGGACCGGGATGACGGGCGCGAGCGCGCAGACCTTGGCGGAGAGTTCGGAGGCTTGTTCAGGGGTCATGGCGGTATCCTTGGGGCCGGTGCGGCGGGGGGGAGGGGACGGACCCTCCGGGGGCGAGTATTTTCAGCCGAAGCGAACGGGGGGGTGGGTCCGCATCTTCGCTTTGTCCCGAAATACTCCCGCCGGAGGCTCTGCCGGGGTCGGTCGGGCGGTGTCAGACGACGTTGCACGCGCCGTCGGCGGCGAGGCCCGCATTGCGGCGGAACACCTCGAACAGCTCTCGTCCCACGCCGTTGCCGTTGGGGGCGAGGTCGGCGGGGGCGGGCGTGCGGCCCGACAGGTCGGTCAGGCATTCGAGTGTGCCGCCTTTGGCGTCGAGGCGGATCATGTCGCCGTCGCGCAGCAGCGACAGGGGGCCGTCATCGGCGGCCTCGGGGCAGACGTGGATGGCCGCCGGAACCTTGCCGCTGGCGCCCGACATGCGCCCGTCGGTGACGAGCGCCACCTTGTAGCCGCGGTCCTGCAACACGGCGAGGGTCGGCGTGAGGTTGTGCAGTTCCGGCATGCCATTCGATTTCGGCCCCTGGAAACGGACCACGACGATCGCGTCGCCGTCGAGGTCGCCCGACTGAAACGCCGCCTTGACGCTGTGCTGGTCGTGGAAGATGCGGGCGGGTGCCTCGATCAGATGGTGCGAGGGCTTCACGGCCGAGGTCTTGATGACCGCGCGGCCGAGGTTGCCGGTCAGCTGCACGAGGCCGCCATGCGCGTTGAACGGGTCCGAGGCAGGACGCAGGATCTTGGCGTTGAGCGTCTCGCGCGGGCCGGGTTCGTAGGCGACGCGGCCGTCGCGGACCTTGGGCTCCTGGGTGTAGAGTTCCAGCCCCTCGCCCGCGACGGTGCGGGTGTCGGGATGCAGCAGGCCCGCGCCCAGAAGATCGCCGATCATGTAGCCGAGGCCACCGGCGGCGTGGAAGTGGTTCACGTCCGCCAGCCCGTTGGGATAGACCTTGGCGGTCTGCGGCACGACGTCTGAGATATCGGAGAAATCCTGAAGGTCGAGGATCACGCCGGCCGCGCGCGCCATGGCGGGCAGATGCAGGACGAGGTTGGTCGAGCCGCCCGTCGCCATCAGTCCGACCATGCCGTTGACGAAGGCACGTTCATCGAGGATGTCGCTGACCGGGGTGTAGTCGTTGCCCAGCGCGGTGATCGACAGCGCGCGTTCGGTGCCCGCGACGGTCAGAGCGTCGCGCAGTTCGGTGCCGGGATTGACGAAGCTGGCGCCGGGCATGTGCAGGCCCATGAATTCCATCAGCATCTGGTTGGAATTGGCGGTGCCGTAGAAGGTGCAGGTGCCCGGCCCGTGATATGATGCCATTTCGGCGGCCATCAGTTCATCGCGGCCGATCGTGCCCTTGGCAAATTCCTGGCGCACGCGGGCCTTTTCGTCGTTGGGCAGGCCGCTGACCATCGGCCCGGCGGGCAGGAAGATGCCCGGAATGTAGCCGAACGTGGCCGCCGCGATCACCAGGCCCGGCACGATCTTGTCGCAGACGCCGAGATAGAGTGCCGCGTCGAACACGTTGTGCGACAGGCCGACGGCGGCGGACATCGCGATCACGTCGCGGGAAAACAGCGACAGTTCCATCCCCGTCTGGCCTTGCGTCACGCCGTCGCACATGGCGGGCACGCCGCCCGCGACCTGCGCCGTCGCACCCGCCGCGCGGGCGGCGTCGCGGATCAGGGCCGGGTAGGTCTCGAACGGCTGATGCGCCGACAACATGTCGTTGTAGGCAGTGACGATGCCGATGTTCGGGGTCCGCGCGGCGGCGAGCGCGTCCTTCGCCCCGCCCATCGCGGCATAGGCGTGGGCCTGGTTGCCACAGGTCAGGTGCGCGCGGCGCGGGCCGTCCTCGGCGGCGGCCTTCATGTTGGCGAGGTAGCGGCCGCGCGGCCCTTCGGACCGTTCGCGGATGCGGTCGGTGACGGCGTCGATCGTGCTGTCGAGGGGCATGGGGGTCTCCGGTGCAGGGGGCAGTGCGTTCAATCCAAGGATATCAGGTCCGGTTAGCGCTAACAACATGGCCGCGGCGGGCCTTTCCCCGGTGCGCGCCAGCTTGTAGGAGCGGGACATGACAGATGCACCGCAAAGCTATCCCACAGTCCGGCTGATCCCCAAGGCCGAGGCGCGCGCCATCCGGCACGGATTTCCGTGGGTCTATGCCAACGAGATGGTGATGGATCGCCGCACCCGCGCGCTGACGCCCGGCACGCTTGCCGTGCTCGAGGATGCGGAGCGGCGCCCGATGGGCGTCGTGACCGTGAACCCCGCCTCGAAGATCGCGGCGCGGGTCATGGACGCGGATCCGCAGGCGCGGATCGACGCCGCGTGGATCGCGGCGCGGCTGGCGCGTGCGGCGGCGCATCGCGCGCGGCTTTACGATGCGCCCTACTACCGGCTGGTCCATGCCGAGGCCGACGGGCTTCCGGGCCTCGTCGTCGACCTGTTCGGCGAGACGGCGGTGATGCAGCCGAACGCCGCCTGGGCGGAGGCGATGGCGGACGAGATCGCCGGGGCGCTGGTCGAGGTCGCGGGCGTGACGCGCGTGATCCGCAACGGCACCGGCCGCGTGCGCGCGCTCGAGGGGTTGGCCGAGGAGGTGTCGGTGCTGCGCGGCGCGGCGCCGGAGGGGCCGGTCGAGGTTCCGATGAACGGGGCGACATACCTCGCCGATGTCATGGGCGGGCAGAAGACCGGGCTCTACTACGACCAGCGGCCCAACCACGCCTTCGTCGCCGGACTGGCGCATGGCGGACGGATGCTCGACATGTTTGCCCATGTCGGGGGATTCGGCCTTGCCGCGCTCGCGGCCGGGGCGGCGCATGTGACGGCGGTGGACGGATCGGCGCCGGCGCTCGACCTTGCCGCGCGCGGGGCGGTGGCGACGGGCGTAGGCGACCGGTTCGAGACGCGGCGCGGTGACGCGTTCGACACGCTGGCCGCACTGGGCGAGGAAGGGGCGCGTTTCGAGGTCGTGGTCTGCGATCCGCCGGCCTTCGCGCCGTCGAAAAATGCGCTCGACGCCGGATTGCGCGCCTATGAACGTGTTGCGCGCCTGGCCGCACCGCTGGTGGCCGAGAACGGGTATCTGGTGCTGTGTTCGTGTTCGCACGCCGCCGACCTCGCGAAGTTCCGCAACGCCAGTGCGCGCGGGATCGGTCGGGGCGGGCGCAGGGGGCAGATCGTCCATACCGGGTTCGCGGGGCCGGACCATCCGATCCTGCCGCAACTGGCCGAAAGCGGTTACCTCAAGGTGCTGGTCTTTCGCCTGTGAGGGCGATGCTGGACGCCTGCGTCCTGTATCCCACGGTGATGCGCGAGGTGCTGATCGGCTGCGCGGAGGCCGGCCTGTTCGCGCCGCGCTGGTCGGCGCGGGTGCTGGAGGAATGGGCACGGGCGGCGCACAAGCTGGGGCAGGGACAGGAAGTCATCGCGCGGGGCGAGATCGCGAGCCTGCGCGCACGCTGGACAGACGTGGAGGTGACCTATCCGCCGGAGTTGGCGGGGCGGCTGTGGCTGCCCGATGCGGACGACGTGCATGTGCTGGCCGCCGCCGTTGCGGGATCGTGTGACGTGATCGTGACGGCGAACGCCAAGGATTTTCCGCGCGGTATCCTGGCGGAGGAGGGGTTGGAGCGGGTCGATCCCGACAACTTTGCGCTGGGCCTGTTCGAGGCGTCGCCGGATGCCGTGGCGGGCGTTGTGGCCCGCGTGGTCGCGCAGGCGCAGACGCTGTCGGGCGAGGCGTGGACCGCGCGTCGGCTGATGCGCAAGGCGCGGCTAAACCGGCTGGGCAAGGCCGTCGAGGCGCGCGGCGGCTGACCTCAGCCGCCCCACTTCTCGGTGTTGGCGGCGATTGCGGCGATGCGGCGGTCGGTTTTCGGATGGCTCAGCAGCCAGGCCGGGGACGACGCCCCGTTTGCGCCGGTCAGCTTGTCGAGCTTGCCAAAGAGCGAGATCTGCGGCGCCGTCCCGATGCCCGATCGCATCAGCAGCGCCGAGGCATAGGCGTCGGCCTCGAATTCGTCGTCGCGCGACAGCCGCGCGGACAAAAGCGTCATCAGCCCGCTTGCGATCAGCGGCCCGATGCCGGGAATGAAGCGGCCGATCACCATCGCGATCGCGGTGCGAAGGGCGTTCTGGCCGGAGAAGTCGATCATCCGGCGCCGCGAATGGCCCAGGGCGACATGCCCCAGCTCGTGCGCGACAACCGAGGACAGCTCCTCTGCCGTGACGTCGCCCGAGCGGTAGCGATCGAAGAAGCCGCGGGTGATGAAGATCCGCCCGTCCGGTGCTGCGAGGCCGTTGACCTGCGCGATCTCGTGGATGTGAACGCGGATGCGCGGTAAATCGAGGGACGCGGCCATCCGGTCCATCAGCGCCTTGAGCCGGGGATCGGCCAGTTCCGTCGAATTGTCGTCGAGAGAGCGGGCCGTGCGCCACGCGGAAAAGTGATACAGCGCGAAGCCGTAGAGCAGAGCGAGCAGGATCGGCGTGAATTTCAACATGGGATGGATATGGGGCGGAGGGGCGCAGGCGGCAAGTCGGCGTTGTGGCCGATCCGCAACGTCGCGTCACGACGGCGTGGGTGAACGGAACGGTGTCGGCGCAAGCCGGTTGAGCCGCCGACAAGGGGGGTCATCCGACCGAGGAGCGACCGAGATGTACGATCAATTCGACAGGACGACGATGGACGGCGCGCTGCGCCGGGCCTTTTGCGTGGACGACAGGCTGCCGCCGGAATTCACGGAATTGTTGACGAGGTTGTCGCAAAAGGACCGCGACAGTCGCGGGCCGGCGGAGCCGAAGGAAGCCTGACTCCGGCGCGTTGGGTCAGCCGCCGCGCGCGACGGCGATGAGGACGAACAGGCCGATCACGGCGCCGATTATCGCATGGACGGCGCCCCACTGGGCCATGTCGCGGCCGTTGCCGCCACGCCCGCGGGCGCGCACGGCACCGAGTGCTGCGCCGAGCGCCAGTCCGGTCAGGGGAAAGATCACGTCAGCTCCGTCCGTCGGGGGTCAGTGCGGCGATCTCTGCCATCCGCGACAGCACCGCACCGGCATCGCCGAACCCGTAACGTCCCCAGGCAAGGCTGTCCAGCCGGACGGCGGCGGCTTCGTCGCCGCGGCCGAGCAGATCGAGTGCCTCGGCGCGGAACATCAGCAACGTTGACAGGAGTGCGGCGTTTTCGGCCGCGCGGGTGATCGGGATCGCGTCGTCGACCAGCGCAAGGGTGCCGGTCGCATCGCCCGCCGCCAGCGCGAACGCCGCCATCTGCACCGAGACATGCGCCTCGTGCAGGCGCGTTGCGGGCGAGGCGCGAAACAGGCGCGCGGCCTCCTGGAAGGCGGCGAAGGCGAGGGCGGGGTCGTTGTTCACCTGCAGCCGCCCGTAGGCGTAGCTGGCGAAGCCCGCGCGCGTGCCGGACCATCCGAACGCACGGCCGAGATTGATCGCGTATTCCGCGGCATTGCGGCGCTCGTCCGGGGTGCGCCCGCCGGACAGGGCGGTTTCCATCGCCTCGATCCAGTCGCGCGACGTGTCGTTGATCGGTTGCCCGGCGCCGCGTTCGCCGCCGGGGTTCAACCGCGCGAGCATGGCGGGCAGGACCGCCGCCGCCTCGCCGCGGGTCATGCCGTTGCGAAGTTCGGGCGCGTAGTAAAGCCGCAGGATCAGCATGTCGAAGCCGGTGAGGATGGCGTGGATATTGTCGTCGTTGAACACCGAATCCGGCAGACGGTAGAGGTCGTTGAGCGGCCCGAGCGCCTGGGCCAGTTCCTCGTGCAGGCAATCGCGGATCTCCTGCGGGGCGACGTCGGCGGGCACGAAGATCGCGGCGCGGTCGCGGCGGGTCAGCGTGGTCCAGTCGACCTGCGGGGTGCGGCGGGCGGCCCGGAATTCATCCCAGGATCCGACACGGGGCACGACAAAGCAGGCCGCGCGCGGCACCGCGCGGGTCAGCGTCGCGTGCGGGATCGCCTGAATGGTGATGTTGGCGGTCTCGGCGCCGGTCAAAAAGATGTCGATGCCCGCCTCGGCGCGCAGCCGCGCGAGAAGCACGCGCAGGTCGGCCACGAGAGAGGCCGTCGCAGGGCCGGTGACGCGCACCGTGACCGGCCCCTCGAACCGGGTCAGCGCGGGGATGGCGCGGCCGCTTTCCATGCGGAAGGCGAGGTCGAGGAAATCCGCCGCGATCTCTGTGTTGGGGCGCGTGGGCGGTGCCGCGGCGGCGGGCGCGAAGCTGTTCATCGCGGGCAGCGTCGCGTCGAGCGACAGCGCGCGGGAGGTCGCCTCGGGCGTTGCGGGCGCGCAGGCGGTCAGGGCGGCGATGGCGAGGAGGGCGAGGCGTTTCATGGGATCGGTCGTGGCCCTCGTCGTTGGTGTCGCTGTCGCGCGCATCGGCGACGCCAGGCGGTTGTGGCAGGGTTGATCGCGCCGATGTGGCGGAAAATGGGCGCACCGGGGGGGCCGCGCGGCGTTCGGCCATGACCGTGGCGCGAAAGCCGCAGGGTCGTTGTGGAGACGCCGCGCGGCGTCCCAACATCTGGTGGCGGGGGCCGTTTCGACAGGACCACGCCGTCGGGGACATTTGGCGTGACACGCCGCGGGGTGCGGAGTATGAGCGGGCGCATGACGACAAGGGGCCCCGGATGACACTGGCGATAGAGCATGCGAACGCCGGGGCGGCGAGGGGAGTGACGATGAAAGCGGAAACGTTTCTGGAAGACGATTACCGACCGGCGGAGGACGAGCCGTTCATGAACGAACGGCAGACCGAGTATTTCCGCCGTAAATTGCTGGACTGGAAGGCCGACCTGCAGGGCGACAGCCGCGACACGATCACCGCGATGAAGGACGGGACGCGCAACATCCCCGACATCGCCGACCGCGCGAGCGAGGAAACCGACCGCGCGCTGGAACTGCGGACCCGCGACCGCCAGCGCAAGCTGGTCAGCAAGATCGACGCGGCCCTGCGTCGCATCGACGAGGGCGAATACGGCTACTGCGAGATCACCGGAGAGCCGATCAGCCTCAAGCGGCTGAACGCGCGGCCCATCGCCACGATGAGCCTCGAGGCGCAGGAACGCCACGAGCGGCGCGAGAAGGTCCATCGCGACGACTGACCGCGTCTGCGTCGTCGGCGCGGGCATCGGCGGGCTGACCGCCGCGCTCGCGCTGGCGCGGGACGGCGCGGCGGTGACGGTCCTCGAGGCGCGGGACGGTCCATCCGATCACGGCGCCGGCATCCAGATCACACCGAACGGCGCGCGCGCGCTTGGCTCTCTCGGCGTCGCGCCGATGCTCGATGCCGTGGGGATCGCCGCGCGGGCGGTGGTGCCGGTCGATGCGCTGTCGGGGCGCCGGATCGCGCGGTTCGACCTGTCGGCGCAATCGCCGCCCTACCGCTTTGCCGACCGGCGCGACCTGGTCGCGGGCCTGACCGCCGCCTGCGCGGTGGCGGGCGTCGATATCCGGCATGGCGCGCGGGTGACGGGGGCGGAGGCGTCGGGCATCGTCCACTTGGGTGATGGGGCGATACGGGCCGACCTGGTGGTCGGGGCCGATGGCATCCGGTCGGTGCTGCGCCCGGTCTGCGGCAATCCCGGTGCCGCCAACTTCTCTGGACAGGTCGCCTGGCGCGCCGTGATCGACGCGCCCGGCCATCCGTCCGAGGCGCGCATCTGGATGGCGCCGGGGCGCCATGTCGTGACCTATCCGCTGACGGACGGGCGGCTCAACCTCGTGGCGGTACAGGAACGCGATGCCTGGGCCGAGGAGGGGTGGCATCACGCGGACGACCCAGAGACGCTGCGCGCCGCCTTCGCCGATTGCTGCGCCGAGTTGCGCGATATACTCGCGGCCGTGACGACCCCGCGCCTGTGGGGGCTGTTCCGGCATCCCGTCGCGGCGCGCTGGCATGCGGGGCGGGTGGCGTTGCTGGGCGATGCCGCGCATCCGACACTGCCGTTTTTGGCGCAGGGCGCGAACCTGGCCATCGAGGACGCGGTCGTGCTGGCGCGCGTCGTCGGGCAGGGCAGGGGTCTGGCGGCCTACGAGGCGGCGCGGCGGCCGCGCGTCGTGCGGGCGATCGCCGCGGCCGACGCCAACGCGCGCAACTATCACCTGTCGGGCCTGCGCCGCCGGGTGGCGCATCTGGGACTGTCCGCGATCGGTCGCGCGGCGCCGGGGGCGTTCCTGTCACGGCTGTCGTGGCTCTACGATCACGACGTGACCGCGGACTGACCCGTCAGCGAAAGTTGCGCGATGTCTGGCCGGTCACGATCTCAAGCACCTCGCCCGATGCCCAATCCATCCGCACGACGTCACGCCCGACCCGCATGTAGATCCAGCCGACCTCTCGCGGGGGCAGGCCGTAATAGCGCGGATTGGCCAAGATCGAGTGTTCGCCGCGTTCCAGGATGTCGCCCGGCGCGACGAGCGGCGCGCTGCGCTGATCTTGCGGGACGATGACGCAGCCCGACCCCTCGGGTGCCGTCGCGCAAAGCTGTGCGGCGGCGGGCGTGGCGAGAAGGCAGAGGAGGGCCGCGCGGATCATAGGGGCCACGATGACAGACGGCGCGGTGTCCGGCAATCTCAGGCGGCGAGGTCGATCCAGACGGGAACGTGGTCGGACGGCTTGTCGCCGGCGCGCACGCCCGCCTCGATCCAGACGTCGCGCATGAGGTCGGCGGCCTGCGGCGTCAGCAGGTGATGGTCGATGCGGATGCCGTCACCTCGGTCGAACGCACCGGCCTGATAATCCCAGAAGGAGTAATGGCCGGGGCCGGTCACGCGGGCGCGGAATGCCTCGGTGAAGCCGAGGTTGACGATGCGGCGGAACGCGGCGCGCGTATCGGGGCGGAACAGCGCGTCCTCGCGCCATGCGTCTGGGCGCCTGGCATCCTCGGGCTGGGGGATCACGTTGTAATCGCCCGCCATGATCGCGGGCATCTCGGACGCGAGCAGGTCGCGGGCGCGGGCCGCGAGCCGGTCCATCCACGCAAGCTTGTAGTCGTATTTCGGACCCGGCGCGGGGTTGCCGTTGGGCAGGTAGAGGCAGCACAGCCGCACCGCCACGTCGCCGACCACCGTCGCCTCGATCCAGCGGGCCTGTTCGTCGGCGTCGTCGCCGGGCAACCCGCGCGTCACATCCTCGAGCGGCAGCTTTGACGCGATGGCGACGCCGTTGAACCCCTTTTGCCCGTGGGTCTCGATCGTGTAACCGCGATCTTCGAACAGGTCGCGGGGAAAGGCGTCGTCGACGCTCTTGATCTCCTGGAGCAGGGCCACGTCGGGCTGTGCCTCGTCGAGCCACGCGATCATCGCGGGGGCGCGCGCCTTGATGCCGTTGATGTTGAACGTCGCGATCTTCATGGCCGCGGTTGTCGCGCAGCGCGCGGGCGGGGGCAACCGCCCGTGTCTCATCCGGCCCCAAAATATCCCCGCCGGAGGCCCCGACGCAGATCGCGGGGGGGCCTACATCGCGAAGGACGTGCCGCAGCCGCAGGAGGAGGCGGCGTTCGGGTTGTCGATGGTGAACCGCGCGCCGATCAGCTCCTCGGTGAAGTCGATGGTCGCCGAGGCGAGGAACGGCAGCGAGACGCTGTCGATCACCACCCGCTCGCCCGCGCCCTCGAGGACGAGGTCGTCGTCGCGGGCCTCGTCGAGCGCGATCTCGTATTGAAAGCCGGAGCATCCGCCGCCCTCGACGGCGACGCGCAGAGCCTTTCCATCGGCGCTCGCGCCGATCTCGGACAGGCGCTCGTAGGCGCGCGGGGTCACTTTGGGGGGCAGGGTCAGCATGATCGGGCCTATCGGTCGGGCGATGGCTGCAATATAGGGGGCGTCGGGACGGACGACAAGCAGGCCGAGGGGCGAGGCAACGCCGATGACGACGCGCTACGCGTCCGGTCCCGGATCGGCACGGGGACGGCTGTACCCGGAGGAGGAAAGCCTCTTTCGGTCGCCGTTCCAGCGCGATCGGGACCGGATCATCCATGCCAGCGCCTTTCGGCGGCTGAAGCACAAGACGCAGGTGTTCATCGAGCACGAAGGCGACTATTTCCGCACGCGTCTGACCCATTCGATCGAGGTGGCGCAGGTCGCGCGCACGGTGTCCGCGGCACTGGGGCTGAACGTCGAGCTGACCGAGGCGGTGGCGCTGGCGCACGATCTGGGCCATCCGCCGTTCGGTCATACCGGCGAGGAGGCGCTGAACGACCTGATGGCGCCCTATGGCGGGTTCGACCACAACGCGCAGGCGATCCGCATCGTCACCTCTCTGGAACGGCATTACGCCGAATGGGACGGGCTGAACCTGACCTGGGAGACGCTGGAGGGGATCGCCAAGCACAACGGGCCGGTCTGCGCGCCCGTGCCTTACGCGCTGGCCGATTACGACGCGCGCCACGATCTGGAACTGTCCACCCATGCGAGTGCCGAGGCGCAGGTGGCGGCCCTCGCCGACGACATCGCCTACAACCACCACGACCTGCATGACGGGCTGCGGGCGGAGCTGTTCTCGACCGCCGAACTGGCAGAGCTGCCGGTGTTGCGCGACTGCTTCGCGGCGGTCGACGCGCGCTATCCCGATCTCGATCTCTACCGGCGCAGGCACGAGGCACTGCGCCGGTTTTTCGGCGTGCTGGTCGAGGACGTGATCGTGCTGGCGCGGCGGACACTGGCCGGAATGGCCCCCGAAAGCGTCGCCGAGATCCGCCATGCGGGGCGACCATGTATTCGGTTTTCCAATGGCTTGTGGCGGGATCTTCAGGTGATACGCGAATTCCTGTTCGTGCGGATGTACCGCGCCCCCGCCGTCGTCATCATGCGCGAGGAGGTGACGGCCGTGGTCCACGACCTGTTTCCGCTGTTCATGCAGCGGCCGGGCGAGCTGCCGCGGCAATGGCGCAAGGACGTGGAGGCCGCGGGCGACGAGACGGGCTTGGCGCGGATCGTCGCGGACTATATCGCAGGCATGACCGACCGTTTCGCGATCGAGAGCCATCAGCGGCTTTGCGGCGGGACGTTCGTGGCGAAGGGGGTTCTGGATGGCCGTTGACAGCGGATTGACCGAGGGGCTGGGTCCGCTCATGGCGTTCGGCATGGTCGGCGTGCTGGGCGTCGGCGCGCAGTGGATGGCCTGGCGCCTGCGGATGCCCGCGATCGTGCTGATGCTCGCCGCGGGCCTGATCGCCGGGCCGTTTACCGGCCTCGTCGTGCCCGCGCGCGACTTCGGAGAGCTGCTGACGCCGATGATCGCGCTCGCCGTCGCGGTGATCCTGTTCGAGGGGGGATTGTCGCTGAACTTCCACCAGCTGCGCGACGCGCGGGTCGGGGTGCTGCGGCTGGTGTTCATCGGTGCGCCGCTGGGCTGGCTGTTCTCGGTGCTGGCGCTGCATTACGTGGGCGGGCTGGGCTGGGAAAGCTCGGCGGTGTTCGGCGGTATCATGATCGTGACCGGCCCGACGGTGATCGCCCCGCTCCTGCGGTCCGCGCGGCTGTCGCGGCGGCCCGCCGCCCTGCTGCAGTGGGAGGCGATCGTCAACGACCCGCTCGGCGCGCTGGCCGCCGTCCTCGCGTTCGAGGTCGTCGTCGTGCTGTCGACGGCCGCCCGCGTCGGCGACGCCGTCCTGGACATGGTGATCGGCATCGGGGTCGCGGCGATCCTGGGGGCGGCGGGCGGTTACGGGCTCGTGCTCGCGTTTCGCCGGGCGCTGGTGCCCGAATACATGAAGGTGGCGCTGCTGTTCGTGTCCGTCCTCGGGGTCTTTGCGGTGTCGGATTCCCTGCTGCACGAAAGCGGCCTGCTGGCGGTGACGATCATGGGCGTGGTGATCGCCAATGCGAACCTGCCCTCTTACGCCGAGCTGCGCCGCTTCAAGGAAAACGCGACCGTCCTTTTGGTGTCGGGCGTGTTCATCCTGCTGGCCGCAGGGCTCGATGTCGCGGCCGTCTATACGCTGGACTGGCGCGCGGCGGCGCTGATCGCGGTCGTGATCCTCGTGGCGCGCCCCGCGACCGTGCTGTTGTCGATGCTCGGGTCCGACGTGGTGTGGAAGGAGCGTATCCTCGTTGCCTTCACCGGCCCGCGCGGCGTCGTGCTCGTCGCCGTTGCGGGCCTGTTCGGAGAGCGGCTCGTGGCCCTCGGCATCGCGGACGCGGCGCTGATCGCACCGCTGGCCTTCGCGCTGGTGGCGGTGACGGTGGTGCTGCACGGCTTCACGCTCGGGCCGATGGCTTCGGCGCTGGGGCTGACCGGCGGATCGCGTCCCGGCGTGCTGATCGTCGGCGGGGCGGCCTGGACGATGGCGCTGGCCGAGGCGCTGAAGAAGGCCGATGTGCGGGTCATGCTGACCGACCCCAACCACGGCCACCTTCGGGCGGCGCGGGTGGCAGGGATCGCGACCTTCTCGGGCGACATCCTGTCGGAGGGGGCCGAGAACCGGGTCGAGCTGGTGAGCTTTGCCACCGTGATCGCGAGCACCGACAACGACGCCTACAACACGCTGGTGGCCACCGACCTCGCGCCTGAATTCGGCCGCGACAACGTCTGGCAGGTGCGCCGAGAAAAGAGCGAGAACAGCCGCTTTTCCCTGCCCGCGTCGCTGGGCGGCCAACCGTTCGGCCCCGACGAGACGCATGTGGAATGGGACCGCCTCATGGCCGAGGGCTGGCGGTTCCGCGTCACCCGCCTGACCGAGGAGTTCGGGCTGGCCGACTGGCGTGCCGAACAGCCGCACGCGGCGCTGGTCGGGCGGGTGTCGCCCGCGGGCGATTTCAGGATGCTGCTCGGGGACGAGAACATCCGCGACGTGCCCGAGACGGTGCTGATCGCCCTGGTCGCCCCCGGTGATCAGGACGATCCGGAGGCCGCGCGCGAGGCCGCAAAGGACGAGGCGCCCGCCGCCGATTGACGGCCGGGATGGCCCTGATACATGACCGATCCCCCACGGGGGCCAGAAGAAAGGACGACGACATGAACCTCTTCGCAGACCTTCGCGAGGCCGTGATCGGTCGTCTCGACGCGATGGTGGCCGACGGCGCGCTGCCCGGCGGGCTGGCCACCGGCGCCGTCACGGTCGAGCCGCCGCGCGACGCGGCCCATGGCGACATGGCGACGAACGCGGCGATGGTGCTGGCCAAACCCGCGGGCCGCAAGCCGCGCGACATCGCCGAGGATCTGGCCGCGCGGCTGGTGCTGGACGACCGGATCGCGTCGGTCGACGTGGCGGGGCCGGGGTTCATCAACCTGCGCCTCGCCGATGGTGTCTGGCAGGGGATCGTCGCGGCGGCGCTGGGCGATCCCGGCTTCGGTCGGTCGGATCTCGGCGACGGGCGGCGGGTGATGGTCGAATACGTCTCGGCCAACCCCACCGGGCCGCTGCATGTCGGACATACCCGCGGCGCGGTCTTCGGCGACGCCCTGGCGGCGCTGCTGGACTTCGCGGGCTGGGACGTGACGCGCGAATACTACATCAACGACGGCGGCGCGCAGGTCGACGTCCTCGCGCGGTCGGCGTTCGAGCGCTACCGCGAGGCCTGCGGACAGACGCCGCGCATCGAGGAGGGGCTTTATCCCGGCGACTACCTCGTGCCCGTCGGCGAGGCGATGAAGGCCAAGTGGGGCGAGAGCCTGCTGGACACGGACGAGGGCGTCTGGCTGGGGGACGTACGCGACTTTGCGACCGATGCGATGATGCAGCTGATCCGCGCCGACCTCGCCGCGCTCGGGGTCGAGATGGACAGCTATTACTCGGAGAAGTCGCTCTACGGGTCCGGCCGGATCGAGGCGGCGATCGCGGCGCTGAACGAGCGGGGCCTGATCTATCGCGGTACGCTGGAGCCGCCCAAGGGCAAGCTGCCCGAGGATTGGGAGCCGCGCGAGCAGGTGCTGTTCCGCTCGACCGCGCATGGCGACGACGTCGACCGGCCGGTGCAGAAATCCGACGGCGCGTGGACCTATTTCGCCCCCGACATCGCCTATCACTTCGACAAGGTGGACCGCGGCTTTGACGCGCTGATCGACGTGTTCGGCGCCGATCACGGCGGTTACGTCAAGCGGATGAAGGCGGCGGTTGCGGCCCTGTCGGACGGGCGGGTGCCACTCGACGTCAAGTTGTG